>ENA-ORRO01001285-ORRO01001285.1-human-gut-metagenome-genome-assembly--contig:-NODE-1285-length-18159-cov-2.676038_pt1 | contig 18159 bp, 15 predicted proteins | sample MGYA00242176_ERZ509136 | MGnify/ENA primary metagenome ERZ509136 (study PRJEB26280, sample SAMEA2338644) | human gut metagenome | biome: human gut; feature: human-associated habitat; material: faeces...
CCCTGCCGGTTCAGCTCCCGGATCCCCTCCAGAATCTTATTACGGCTCTGGGGATCTACCGCAACCGTGGGCTCATCCAGAATGATCAGCTTCGGTTTATGGGCAATTCCACATGCAATATTTAAGCGGCGGAGCAGTCCTCCGGATAGCTTCTTCGGATAAAATTTCCGAAACTCAGACAGACCGGCAAATTCAATCGCTTCCTCCACCAGCCTTTTCCTCTGTCCCTTTTCCGGTACATATAATCCGCAAAAATAGTCAATATTTTCATAAACCGTCAGCTCCTGAAATACTGCCACATTCTGCATAATAATACCGATATCTTTTTTGATATCATAGCTGGCAGGCGTCATTTCCTGTCCGAAGATTTCAATATGACCTTTATCATAGGAAAGCAGCGACAAAAGGCAATGGATCGTTGTAGATTTTCCACTGCCGTTTGGCCCCAGAAGGCCAAAAATCTCTCCCTCCTCAATCTCCAGATTAAAATGATCCACGGCTACCAGATCTCCGTATCTTTTTACTAAATTTTCAATTTTTACAACCTTCATAATATGATATCCCTTTCTCAGACATAAAATTTCACACCTGCTGTAAAACATACTTCTATAATACCGAAATAAACAGTACCATGGTAGTGAAAATTGTAAAAATGCCATATGACATTTGTCACATTCTCAAAATGCTTATGGATATCCCCTTTCAAATCCCTTATAATAAAAGCAGTATATTTACGGATTTGATATTTTAATTCACAGAAAGACGAGGGCTAATGACAATGTCTACCTACATAGATTCTATTTTCGTGTTTATCCTGTGTGTTCTGGCCTGTCCGTCCTTCCGGCGGATCCCATACACATTACCGGTATTCTGTTTCTGATCACGATATATTGCTTTGAACTGCTATGTTCATCCGATAAACAGCGGGCATATCTGGGGATTACCGTTCTGATCCTCTGCTTCTTTTTTCCGGAAATGTCGATATTCTTACCGTGGCATTGCTATGTGCTGTTTCTGCACCGGCAATATATCTCCTCCGGACTTTATCTTCTGCCGGTGATCAGCTACAGTTATCGGATATCCGGTGAACCGATCCTGTTTCTCATACTGATCACAGCGATCAGCTTTTATCTTGCCCACACCAACCGGATGCGTGCCGGTTTAACGGAGCAGATCCATATTCTCCGGGATGACAGCGTCGAGCGGGAGCTTACTCTGCAGGAAGCAAACCGCCAAATATTAGAAAATCAAAATGATCAGATCTATATCGCAACGCTCCGGGAAAGGAATCGTATTGCCAGAGAGATCCATGATAATGTCGGTCATATACTGTCCCGGTCCATTCTCCAGACAGGAGCGCTGCTTGCCATCTGCCGGGATGAAACTCTCACGCCTCATCTGTCCGCTTTAAAGGACACCCTTAACCTCGCCATGGATAACATCCGCAATAGTGTTCATGATCTGCGAGACGAATCCATTGACTTAAAATCGGCACTTCAGGACATCACCGATTCCTTCACCTTTTGTCCCGTGCTGTTACAGTGTAATATTTCCCGTCATATTTCCAAAAATGTCAAATACTGTTTCCTGGCGGTTACCAAAGAAGCACTCAATAACATCATGAAACACAGCAACGCCACAAAAGTGCTAATCACCGTCAGGGAACATCCGGCATTTTACCAGTTGTTGATCGAAGATAACGGAAATCCGGCGAAACCTTTCCCGGATTTCCACGAAATCTCATCTGACGGAATGGGCATTCCAAATATGCGGGATCGTGTCGAGGCTCTTCACAGAATTCTGCATATCAGCAGGGAACACGGATTTCGAATATTTATCTCCATTCCGAAATCATAACACTACTTTGCCGTGCGGCTTCTGCTGCTTCAATATTATCCTATAAAATACAAACAGGAAAGGAATTATATTATGAATATCGTTTTGATCGATGTTGACCAGCTCGTCTGCATGTCCTTAAAAATGATCCTGGAAGCCGATGATAACATTCAGGTTACCGCCATCGGCCACGATGGCAATGATGCACTTCCTTTATACCGGCAGTATCGCCCGGATGTTGTGCTAATGGATATCCGGATGCAGCACCGCAGCGGAACCGATGCATTATCTGATATCCTTGCAGAATTCCCCGATGCCAGAGTTCTTTTTCTCACTACCTTTGTAGACGACGAATACATCACCAAAGCCCTGCAGCTTGGTGCCAAAGGTTATATCGTCAAGCAGGACTATGAAACCATCATTCCGGCACTGAACGCCGTTTACTCCGGGCAGAATGTTTATGGAAGCGAGATCATAGAAAAACTTCCAGAGCTTATGAGGCCGGAGCCCTCCTTCGACTACAACTCCCACGGCATCACAGAAAAGGAATATGAAATCATCACTTTGGTGGCGCAGGGTCTCAGCAATAAAGAGATTTCCGCCCGGCTCTTTCTCAGCGAGGGAACCGTCCGTAATTATCTCAGCGGCATTCTGAAAAAGCTGGAGCTTAGAGACAGGACACAGCTTGCCGTATTTTATTATCAGCATGCCTGATGCCAAATATGCTACAGGCATTTTCCGATAATCGAGTAGGAGGTTTTACCCTGATGGCAAAACCTCCTTTTTCTGTTTCTGCCTGCGGTTTAAATATTTTAATGCAGACATTTTCTTCATATATTTTGTTAATTATTTTTCCTGTTTTGTAAGCTCTACAATCTCACCGGAATCTCCGATTGACAGATAAATCTTTTCCGGCAAGCCGATACTTTCATAACAGCCCTCGGAAACATACTCATTCTTTCCTGCTTCATAACATCTTCCGCCATCCATGCCGCTAAAGGAAACCGGCTTTCCATCCTCATCGCAAAGCTCCATCCAGCTTGCGGATGCGTCCCCGGACACGCCCTTTTCTTCATAATGTGCAGTCAGATAAGAACCCACCTCTGTCGTCGTCAGTTTTACTTCCTTTAAAGTCACCTGGGTACCCGGTATCGGATTGTTCTTCTGATCCTGCATCACATAATAAGCACTTTTTTCTGTACTGTGATCCTTCACATCAATTTCAATCGCCGGATCATAATGGGTTTCACTGCTGTTATTCAGCATCAGAAGCGGCTGGATCGTCAGCTGGAATTTCTGTTTTCCGGAACGACGTTTTGCATTGACCTCAATAACTCCCTTCGTGCCGGATAACTGTTTCACATCCCTTGAAACGATTTCCGCATCCTTCGCATCCTTTTCCTGTAAATGCAGCCGAACCGGGATCAACCCCTTTTTCTCACAATAGTCTGAAATGGAAATATCTGCGTTTTCATCAATCCCCAGATCAGAAACAGAAGAGGTCATTTCATCCGGATCCATAACCAGCAGATATTTATCCGGATTTTTAATATTTACATTTACAATGGCTGTTACATATTTGCTGTCACAAAGAACAGAATCCACTTCATAATCCAGAATATCTGCATTTTTCCGGGAAGCATCCATGGTTACCTCCGGATGACTTTCAATCAACTTTCTGGCATCTTCAGAAAGATGACTTCCTGATTTTCCCCAGAAATCCTGTATTCCAAAATAATGCGTTGCCGCATAAGCTCCCCCTGCTCCTGCTGTCAGTACCACGGCTACCAGTGCCGCAGCCACCGCTGCCTTCTGCCAGGTAAATCCTATCATTCTCCGATTATTTCTGTTCCCACCGTCAAAAGCACCGGAATTTTCCTTTTGCTTCTCGTTCGCCATTTTCAAAACCTTCCGGTTCAGATCTCCCGGCATCTGTTTTCCCTGATGATATATTCCTCTAATGATCTCATCAACTTTATCTTTCATATCCATTCGCCTCCAATTCCTGTTTGATCTTTTTTCTTGCCCGAAGCAGCCGGCTTGTCACAGTTCCCCTGCTAATCTTCAGTTGATCTGCAATTTCCTGTGTTGTCAGATCCATACTGTAATGAAGTAATACCACAACACGATACTTTTCGGGCAGCTCATTGACCACCCGCTGTACCAGCTTTCCTGTCTCCTGTTTCACATAATCCTGCAACAGATCTGTTTCCCCCGGTATTTCTTCACCAAGTGTCCCATTTTCCGGACCAATATTCTGCATTACATATTTCTGTCTGCGTTTTTCCTTGCGCCACTGATTTTTCCAAAGATTGGCTGCTACGCCTGCCAGAAACTTTCCTGCCATATCCGGCTCCACAGGCCGCGTAATTTCCATCGCCTTTAGAAATGTATCCTGATACAGATCCTCTGCACTGCTTCGATTTCCTGTCAGATAACAGCAAAACCGAAATACATCCTCCCCATAAGATGCTATGCTTTGTTCTATTTCTTCTATTGTCACGCTGCTCTCCTCACTGAAAGGATTGGATTCCATCGATGTATTTATTACCCTTTCACTTATATTATGTCGTCAGTTTTGCCGCTGATTGCATACAAAAAACCGGAAATGAAACGTAATTTCAAAATGCAGTTGTTATATACATCTGCCGCAAACTGTGCTTTATATATTTCGGTAAAAATAGTAACGGTAAATTATTTCGAAGGAAATTTACTGATCAACTTTTCAGAAATCGATCAGACATTAAACGGTAATTGATTGATGACCTGCATCACACCACATTCATTATTAGACGGAGCAATATGACGGGCAATCTCCTTCAACCGGGGATGCCCGTTTTCCATACAATAGCTTTCCCCACAGCTTTTCAAAAGCTCCACATCATTGAGATAATCCCCAAACGCCATACACTCCTCCGGCTTGATCTGATATTTTCTCTGAATCGCAGCAATTCCTGCTCCTTTATTGGCACTGGCATTGGCGATATCGATCCAGCTGTCCCCGGATACCACAACTGCCAGTCTCTCCGGCAGATCTGCAAATGCAGCCGCAGCCTTGTCTACCTGATAATTCTCTACAAATATCGCAATCTTAACAATCCGGTCTTTCAGTGCCTCTTCCATCACATTCTCACATTTCGTCAGACGGTGATAATACATGGATGCTTCTTTAAAAACAGCTGCCTTCGTATCCTGTCGGATATATGCTCCTTTCACGCCACAGAGCATGGGGGTGACTCCCTCCATCCGGTTCAGCCTGTCCACACAATAACGCAGATCCTCTGACGGGATCTCATCACAATATAACGCCTCCTCCTTTTCATAGACAACACCACCGTTTTCTGCCACATAAAGAAACTCGTCCTTCAACTCTCCCATATTATCCCGAAGAGTATAATACTGGCGTCCGCTGGCGATCACTTTACGGATCTGCGGATGATTCTTCACCCACGCCGGAAAATCCGGCGGCAGCTCCTTCCGGTCATTCAAAAGTGTTCCATCCATATCAAATGCAGTAAGCTTTATATTCTTCATCATTCATTCCTCGTCTCTTTTCTCTATATTCTCTGATTCACATTTTCTGTTTGTAATGCACTTTCCTTATTATGAACAGAATTTCAAGAAAAAACAAGTCTCCTTTCTAAACGACATTATGTAAAATATACTTGACATTTTGTCATGAGCTCATTATACTCTTATACAAGTAACACCACATAATAACTCAGAAGAAAAGACGGTTTTGCATATCAATCCGACCGCTTTTCCCATATGAACGGAGGTTCCTATGAAACTGGAAGTGAAAAATATTACAAAGTCTTTCGGCGAAACAAATGTCCTGAAGGGCATTTCCTTTTCTGTTGAAAGTGGTAAGGCCCTTGGACTGCTGGGCCGGAATGGTGCCGGCAAAACTACCACGATCCGCATCCTGATGGATGTATTTCATGCAAACAGCGGTGAGATCACCTTAGACGGTAAGCCCTTCGAGCCCCGCAAGGTACAGATCGGATATCTCCCGGAGGAGAGAGGGTTATATCCCAAACGAAAGGTTCTGGAGCAGATGATATACCTTGCTATGCTCCGGGGTGTCAGCCGGAAAACGGCTTCTGCCAATGCAAAACGCTGGCTGGAGCGTCTGGAGGTGTCCCAATATCAGGATAGACTTCTGGAGACCCTTTCCAAAGGAAATCAGCAGAAGGTCCAGCTTGCCTCCACTCTGGTCTGCGATCCGGAGATCGTGATCCTGGATGAACCCTTCAGCGGTCTTGATCCGGTCAATTCCCAGATTCTGCAGGAGGTGGTTCAGGAACTGATCCGGGATGGCAAAATTGTCATCTTCTCCAGCCACCAGATGAGCTATGTGGAAGAATTCTGTGAGGACATCGTGATCATCAATCACGGAGAAGTGGTTCTGTCCGGTCATCTGGACACCATTAAACGTGACTTTGGAAAGGATCAGCTTGTCTTATGTGCCCTTGATCTGAGCCCGGAGGAGTTTACGGATCAGTTGCAGAGCCGTCTTTCTGACATTGTCCAGATTACAGGGCAGACGAAAGAGGATGTGATCGTTCGTCTCAATGAAGGCGTAAGCCGCCGCGAGCTGCTGGCAAAGCTGTCCCAGATGGAGGACATTTCCATTGAGCATTTCGAAACCTATAAACCATCCCTGAACGATATCTTTGTTGCCCGTGCCGGTGAATAGCACAAAAAGGAGAGCTTATGAAACGATTTTTTACCATATATGAATTTGAATTAAAAAGTTATTTAAAAAATAAATCTTTTACCATTACAACCATCCTTCTGGTGGTCCTGCTCTTTGCAGCCACCTTTCTGCCTCGTTTCTTTGATATGTCAGATATGCTTGGCATCGAAAAGACTTCCACAGAGTCCGGAGATAACACGGATACCTCCGATGAAACAAAAACAGACGAAAAGGATAAAACAAAGATTGGCGTTGTTGATGAAACCGGCATACTTGGTGACATGTCTGTTTTGAAACAGACCTTTGAGGATACCGACATCGTTGCTATGAATACAAAAAAAGAGCTGAAAAAAGCCGTGAAAGCAGAAGATGTGTCGGCCGGCTTTGATGTCAAGGATGATCTGAATTACGAGTATTATGTGATAAACCGTGATATGTACGACGAGAATCAGATGATCTTCGAGGGACTTCTTTCCCAGGTACATCAGCAGCTTTACTGTCAGAAAAAGGGCCTGGATTATGCAACATTTGCCGCCGAATACGATGCTCCTGTCAACTGTACCGAAAAGATCCTTGGAAAGGATGCCGGCGATAATTACTGGTACTGCTATGTCCTTGTTATGGTGATCTTTATGATGATCATCCTGTACGGTGTCATGGTTGCCACCTCGGTCACAGTTGAAAAAAGCAACCGATCCATCGAGGTTCTTGTCACCAGTGTGGATGCAAAATATCTGCTGTTCGGCAAAGTATTTGCCGGAGCCACTGCCGCAATCGTACAGATTGGCCTGATCCTTGCATCGGCCCTGATCGGTTACAACATCAATCACACCTACTGGGGCGATAAGCTGGATATGATCCTGAAGATTCCCGGCAGTGTCCTTGCGGGATTTGCCGTATTTGGCATCGGCGGTTTTCTGTTCTACGCCTTTCTTTATGGCGCAATGGGTGCTCTTGTCTCCAAGACAGAGGATATCAACAAATCTGCCGGAACTCTGCAAATGCTTATTATGATCGTCTATTTTGTGGTAATGTTCCAGCTTCCGACACCGGACAGTGTCGTGATGAAGATCTGCTCCTTCCTGCCATTTTCTTCCTATTCTGCTATGTTTGTGCGGATCGGCATGGGAAGCGTTACCATGGCAGAGATCATGACATCCGCAGTGATCCTGTTTGTATCGACCTTTGCAGCCGGATGGCTTGCCGCCAAGATCTACCGCATGGGTACTCTGCGCTATGGTAATCCGATCAAGCTGACAACCGCATTAAAGAATCTAAAAAATAATTAGTGATCTGCTATCCGAGGCAAAAATCTATATTAAGTTTCCATGGAATACTTCCCTGGACATAAGAAATATTATGGGCACAATCGAATCATTGTTGTGCGAAGTTTGAGTTATTATATTTCAGAATTGAGGTGTTCGTATGAATCATTCCATTAGTTATATTGTCGGCATGTTGAGTGGAATTGCCGCCGTTTTTCTATTCGTGTTGGTAATTCGGCTGCTTTGCCGCAGGCATCAAAGCATATCCAAAATCCTGAGCCCGGAAATCACATACGATGAGCGTCAGATCCTCGCCAGAGGAAAAGCCTACCAGACTGCGTTTATCGTTCTGGTGGGCTATGTCCTGGCCGCATCCTGTCTGGATGAGTTTTTTTACTGTCCTCAGCTTATGTCCTTTGGTGGATTATGGCTTTGGAGTGTGTCTCTCTATTTTGGTGTTTGTATGTATATGCATCCGGAGAGACGCCTATCTTTCCCTGCAGGAGAATGCGAAAGAATTTAATATTATGGGAATTGTGATCAGCATTTTAAATCTTGTGCCCGGATTTCTTTCCCTTTACAAAAAACAGCCATTTCTTGTCAATAATTCCATCTCGTATCACTACATTAATCTAATGGTTGGTATCCTGTTCCTGTTGATCACTCTTCTGTTTGATCTGAAGCTTATCTATGACAAGAGAGCAGAGGAGTAAACATCCTCACTTTGCCTTTGCGAGAATAAACACTCAGAAAGTAGGTTTGCCATGAAGAATTTAAAACTAAAATCTGCCCGTGCCGCCAAGGATATGTCTCAGCAGGATCTTGCCACCGCCGTCGGCGTATCAAGGCAGACCATCAATGCCATCGAGAAAGGCAATTATAACCCCACGATCCATCTGTGTATCGCCATCTGTAAGGTACTGGATAAAACGCTGGATGAGTTATTCTGGGAAGATGAATAAAAGCCTTCAAGGAGTGTGTCCATAAAACCGGACATACTCCTTGAAGGCTTTTTAATATTTATTATTGCATTCAGACTAGCGGTTCTTTTTCTTATTGCGGTACATCAATGTATCCGCCTCACCGATCATCTGCTCAATATTCAGGTCCTGCAACCGTTCCCGTACAACTACTCCGATACTGGCTGTAATCCTGTATGGCTTTCCGTCTACTCCCTCTGTCCGTTCAATATGCTCCTGCAGCCGCTGTCCCAGAATCTCCTCTGTCAGCTCCGTGACATCATCTGCAAAAACAATGCTGTCAAACTCATCCCCGCCAAACCGGGCACATACCGCTTCCGTTCCGCAAATTGCCTTTACACCATGAGCCAGGGTACAGATTGCAAAATCTCCCTCTGCATGACCATAGGTATCATTGATATGCTTTAACCAGTTCATATCCACAGAGACAAGCACCGCATACCTGCGTTTTGTCTCCGACAGCATTCTCGTAAAATACTTGTAAAAGCCCCGCCGATTATACAGCTCCGTCATCGCATCCAGCTCCGACAGATTGGCCAGCTCCTTATTGGCTCTGAGAAGATTTTGTTTCAAACAATTCAATTGCTGATTCTGCAGTACCAGATTGATGGAATTGGAAAGAAACATACTAAACTCATCGCATCTTTGCGCATCTCTCTGATGAATATCGTGAAAACCATCTACCGAATAACCATACACCGTTTTTCCGGCATTGAGTACACGAACCAGAATGATCTCCCAGCTGTCATCCTGCGCATTGAGCACATCAAGCCATTTTTCAATTGGAAAATGTTCTCCGGCCTCCTGAAATCTTCCATTACCGCCACACATCAGAGTAACCATCGAATGATATTTTCCATTGACCTCCGTCCCCTGTATCAGTTCCTCCTTCACCGCCGCATACCGGAAATCATTACGCCAGATATATTCTGTCTTTGGCAGAATCTGTGCCAGATCTTGCAGGGAGCGTAACGGCAGAGCTGAGGTCAGCATCTGATTCATTGCGTGAGTATGCCATGCACAATCTCCCAGAGAATCTGCTAAGCTGCGAATGATCTTATTCCTGTTGACCTTTCCGGCTGCAGGACATCCACAGGACTGATTTTTTTCCACAATATATCGAATAGAAAAGGACTCCGGTCGGATCTGTCCGGTCGCACGCCACTCCTGCACTTTATCAAAGATAAACCATACCGCCCCCTCATAATCCGGAGCGCAGGTTGCCAGAACCGGACGATAATATTTGCCGTCATTCACACCGTCAAAACCGGTCACGATCACATCCTCCGGCACACGATATCCAGCCTCCTCCAATACATTACACGCGACTAAAGCCATGACATCATTGGCACAGACAATCGCCTCCGGCATCGGCAGATCCGACTTGAGAAACCGTTCCATTTCCTTCCTTGCCGGGACCTCCCAGAACTGTCCATATCCGACCCGCTCCTCCTCAAAGGCAATGCCATTTTCCTCCAGTACTTTTCGATAGACCATCACTCTGTCCTCAGAAAGTGCATGACCTTCAAATCCCGCCAGCATATTGACACGACGTGCCCCATGCTCCTCCACCACATGACGCACCATTTTCTCAAATCCGGAAGTATAATCATGACGGATCGGATAACTACCTCCCGCTTCCCTGTCCAGACAAAAGCATGGGATATGCCGTCTCCGTGCGATTCCTGCAATTCATCGATCAACTCCATGTTCTTGATGGTCTCACCCAGAATAATAAACGCCTCCAGAGGCAGATATTCCGCCAGACCACAGAGTTCTGCCTCGGCCGGCGTACTGTCAGCTCTCGACGGAGTTGTTGTATCCATAGAAAAGATAACAAACTTATAGCCCTCCTTCTTGCCGAGATTTTGCATTGCATGTATAAAATTAAGATTGTTCTCCTCAAAGGTTCTTGCAACAAACAAACCGATCAATTTTACATTTTCTTCCATATCTCTTCCCTCACACATTTTTGCTAATAAAATAGAAAACATTCCGCACTTACAGCATTTGTACAGTTATACATAGCGTACCATAAATTACCCGGAGTTTCAAGAAAATCCCTTACAGCCTGAGATATATGGAAAAAATATTCCCCTGCTCCGTTGCCTTCACAGAAACATATCCCCCCTGCCGCAATGCGATCTCCCTTGTGAGGTAAAGTCCCAGCCCGATCCCCTCTTTTCCTTCGCTGTTCTCTCCTCTGTAAAATCTCTGAAAAATGCGGTTTTTCTCTTCCTCCGGAATGAAACCGTTCTGATCTTCTACGGAAATCTCTGCAAAAAGTCCCAATTTCCGGACAGATAAAATAATGCTCTTATTCTGCGCATTTTCAGAATATTTCACAGCATTATCCAGCATATTAAAAATAGCTTCTGCCGTCCAATCTGCGTCAAACTGTGCCCACAGCTCCTTTTCCCTGTCCTCCCGGTAAATGATTTCACATCCCATGTGACGTGCTTTGGGATAAATATCTTTCACCGCCTTTAATACCGTTTCGCTGATCTTATTTTTCTGACATTTCAGATGGATCAATCCCGTCTCAAGACGGGATATCTTGATCATATTCTCCGACAGAAAGTTCAGCCGTTCCACCGACAGGCATATGATATCCACATATTCTCTGTACTGTTTTTCGGATAGTTCTTCCTTTTGAAGAAAACGACTGTACATTTTCAGATTGGCCAGAGGCGTTTTTAACTGATGAGACAGATCCGATATGATCCCCTTCATGCGTTCCTGATCCTGTCTCGTCATTTCATTTTGATGACGCATTCTCCGGATCAGCTTGACCACATTCCCCTGCAGCTTGGAAAGCATGGTATCCTCCGTCTCCGGAAACACCTCTCTCTCCGTGAGCTCCATCAATGTATCCAGCAAATCGGACAGTTCCTGCACAACTCCCGTAATATATGATCTGTCCATACGATGCAGCCAATATACCATTCCATCCAGAAACAGGCAGGCCGCACCTACTATGCAGCCTGCCATGCTTTTCCCTGTATCCCACACAATGTAAACCGGAATCATCACTGTGACCAACGTACACAGGACGATCAAAAAGTTCTTTTTATTCTGATAGGATTCTCTGACCTTCAATCACTGATTCCCCCTGTCATTTCACATATCGCCAAATGTATAGCCAATTCCAAATACCGTAATGATATATTCCGGATTCTTCGGATCCTTCTCCAGCTTCCGGCGGAGTCTCCGGATATATACATTGAGTGTATTTTCATCCACATAATTTTCATCAATATCCCATATTTTCTGAAGCAGCATCTCCCGTGTCATAACCTGACTCCGATTGTCAATTAAGAGCTCCAGAATCCGATACTCCGTTCCGGACAACTTTACCGGTTCCTGCTCCCGAAAGACCTGCTTTTTGCCAAGATCTACCGCAAGTCCCCGATAACAAAACATCTGACGATCCTCTTCTCCCGCACTGCGCCGGAGCACCGCTGCGATCCGTTCCGACAGAAGTTCCACAGAAAACGGTTTTGCCATATAATCATCTGCTCCTGCCCGGAATCCCCGAATCATATCCTCCTCCGTATCTCTGGCAGTCAGAAAGATCACCGGTACAGCCTGTCTCTGCCGCCAGTTTCTGCAAAACTCCATGCCATCCCCATCCGGCAGGTTGCAGTCCAGAAGCATCAGTGCAATCGTCTCCGCTCCTTTGTCCGTTATCCGTCGTGCTTCATGAAGAGAATGGGCACACAATACCTGATATCCCTTTTTTTCCAGATACAACTTCACTCCTCCGCACAGGTTTACATCATCTTCTACGATTAAAATTGTCTTCACTTTTTATCCTTCCCGTCTCATGCGTTGTACCACGCTCTCCTTTGATATCATATAATATACCACACCCGGAACGATCATACAAATAACCAGTGACACCACGGCAATCCCGGCCATAACGCCGGCAGGATAATGAAATATCGCATAATCCGCCATTGTCTTTGCCGCTCTCGCAAACAAAAAAATTATCACATTGCCAAAAGTTAGCAGCAGTCCCATACTGATCAGTCCATAATAGCCTCCCTCCCACAAAAGCATACGGCAGACCTGCTTCTTCGTCATTCCCACACTCTCCATCACCGCAAGCTCTGTCCGTCTGGTAAAGACACCAGTAAGCATAACATTAATATAATTCAGCACTCCGATCATGATCAAAATTCCGGAGATCCCACCTCCCAGAATCTTCATTGTCATTATAGAGGTGGAAAATTCCTTTGCGGCTTCTGACTTTATCGTGGTATTGACAACAGCCGTATTTGACTTTACAATCTCCTTCACCCTTTTGGTCACACTGGCTTCTGCTTCTTTCCTGCAGTTTAAGATCATATTATCACTACCCGGATCATCCGTAATCCGGCTAATCGCCTTATCACTCACCAGGATTGCCTCCGGTGCTCCCATGGACATCCAGTAATAACCAATCTCAAAACCTTCCATGGACGTAAGACACGCACCTACCTTTATGGTGGATTCCTTATCCGTTTTCCGTTCCACCAATGTAAGTGTTTTCCCTTTCATTTGCTGTGCCTGCTCTTTGGTATCTACCGTTCCGATCAGACATATTTCCCCTTCTTCAAATGCCTTCTCATCGATCCTCTGATCCTTTTCGGCACGCTCATTATATTTTCGGATATCATCCTTGCCTAAGGAAATGACCGGACAGGAGTACATACTTTTTTTGTTCTTTTTTTCCTGTGCCCTGCGATAAAATTTAATGCTCTCTTCTCTCTCCTGCGCTATCATCTGATCAGTATCCAGAAATGGCTTATACAGCTTTTCATCGAAGGGAAGCACAATATCTGCTGTACGGTTCCATCGAAAAGAAGTGATCCCCGGAATCTTCTGAAGCTCCCCTGCCATCGTTTCCAATGACCGTTTCTGCTCCTTCATCTGCTCATTATTTTCATCGGTGCCGGTGTAGATCACATAATCATTTGGCACATATGTTTCCAGATAATTTTCCAGTTTAATACTTCCCAAAATCGTATCTACAGCCAAAAAAGCGATCATTCCCATAAATAATGACGCAAATACAAAAATCGCGCGTTTTTTGTCACGAAACACATTGCGAAACGCCATCCGCCGGATTTTCCCACCCCTTTTGGTATGATGGGAACGCAGCTTTTCCTGATATTGTCCGTTATATTTCATAGCCTCTACCGCAGAAATATTGCCGGCAAATTTTGCGGGTTTACGGCAGCTGATCCATATGGTGACCATGGAAAACAGAACGGTCGCCACAAAGATCTCCGGCCGGAACTGTATCCGGCTAGGCATGGCATCATTTCCTCCGATCGCAAGAGCATGAAGTGCCGCCGGAACAATTCCAAATGCACAGACGACTCCCAGGAATATTCCGGCCGGAATTCCAATCCCTGCCAGATGCCAGACCTGTTTCTTTACAAGCTTCTGAATCTGTAATGGTGTGGTCCCGATTGTTTTTAACATTCCGTAAAACCGGATATCCTTTGTCACAGAAATATACATCACATTATAGATCAGCAGATAACCGCTCAGGATTATGATCACTCCCACTGCAAGTAACACTGCGACAACGACCAGTCTCTCGCCGGCATTATTCTGATCCTCGCTAAATGACGACCCCCATGCCTGCGTTCGTTTCACACCGTTTGCTGCCATAATCTGATCCAGGCTGACCTGATTCTGCAATTTTTTATATAAAATATATTTCATCCCTCTTTTAGCTGAAATGGACAGCGTTTTATTTTCTCTTTTATCGAGTCCCATTTTTTGGACATATTCCTTTGAAACAAGACCCACCGCTTTTCCATAAATATAGTCCCGGTACCATCCGCTCAAGGTAAAGGTTTCTTCCCGGTCTCCGTCATAAAGCGTTACTTTCTCTCCGATTTCCGGCTTTTTCACTCCGGCCACTGCAAGAGACGTCTCCGACATCATAATCTCGTCCTGCTTCTCCGGATATGTTCCATGGATACGGCTAATCGCCGGAATAAAATTCTTCTGATATTCTGCCGTATCGTAATACCACAACGCCACCGTTTTTTCTCCGGAAGTTTCCTTTCTGCTGCCGGCACTGACCTGCACGCCCATAGCCCGCAGATCCTGCATCTTCCTGATCTGATCCATCTGCTGTTTTGATGGCTGCTCCAGCCAGATCGTACTCTGCGATCCCAGATTTCGTATCTGCAGAATCCCCAGATTCTGTATCAGGCTGACGCCAATGCTAAATACAGACGTAAACATAAATGTGGTCAAAATGATCGCCAGGACTGCAAAAAAATTTCTCGTACGTTCTGCTTTCATGGATCGTCTGCTGAGGCGGCGAAGCACCTCCTGATTATTATTTTTTAACACGATACCTCACCTGCCTCTGCTTTTCCATCCTCAATCCGGATCACCTGATCTGCCATCTGTGCAATTTCCTCATTATGTGTGATCATTACAATGGTCTGATGAAATTCCCGGCTGGTCACCTTCAACAGAGAGACCACATCCATTCCGGTCCGGCTGTCCAGATTGCCCGTAGGCTCATCTGCCAGAATGATCGCCGGCTTCGCTGCCAGAGCTCTGGCGATGGCAACACGCTGCTGCTGTCCTCCGGAAAGCTGATTTGGCATTGCGGTAATCTTGTGCTCCAGCCCCAGTGTCCGTATGATCGTATTCACATACTCCTCATCAATCCTGCTGCCATCCAGCTCAATGGGCAGCACAATATTCTCATATACATTTAAGATAGGAACCAGATTATAGTTCTGAAATACAAAGCCGATGTTACGGCGGCGAAAAATGGTCAACTCCTCGTCATTCATTTTAAAAATTTCTTTTCCCCGCACCAGGACTTCTCCGGAGGTAGGTCTGTCGAGACCTCCCAGCATATTTAACAGCGTGGATTTCCCACTACCGGAGGAACCGGCCACTGCAATAAATTTTCCCTCCTCCACCGAGATTGAAACATGATCCAGTGCGTGTACTTCGTTTTCCCCTTCCCCATACTGTTTACATAAATCTATGGTTTTTAATATTTCCATCTTTATTCCTCTCTTTCCTTTTGATTTTCTCTGAGGCTCATTATAGCATCCGCATCTTACAATCTCATTACAGTTTCAACAAAAAAAGAGGGAATTAAAAGTCCCTCTTTTTCATATTCCTGCGAATCAACATACTATTTCACAATATATTTTTTCTTGATTCCCATGCCCTTTTTATTTCTTGCTTTTACGATTACCTTATCTTTTGATATCAAAGGCTTCTTGAGCTTCACCGTATAATTGCCCCCAAAATCAATGGAAGCGATATACTTCTTTCCATTGACAAGGATAAATACCTTGGTATTGGTATTCTCCACGGTCACACCATCGGCTTCTGTTCCATCTCCGACCACATCAACATGACCGGTAACCTTTTTCAGACCGGCTTTCAGCTTATCCACCTTCGGAGTATCCGGCACAACCTCTATTTTCTTTGTCTTTAATACCGGACTGTTTCCCTTTGTATTGGTAAGATATGCATTTACCTTCACTCCGGAATTGGTCTTCGTAATCTTCCTCTGGTAACGGTACATTTTCTTGGAAGCCACATATTTTTTCTTGGTGATCTTATACTTCTTTTTGCCCACTGTGATCGTAGCGCTTTTACACTTCTCTTCAGAGAATACCTTTACCTTGGTAGACAGATTTGTCACTGTCTGCATGGTCGGCTTTGCCGGAACCGTCTGCTTCACGACTCTTTTGGTACCCATGCTGACACGGTTTGCAACGTCCACGGTACGCATTTTCACCTCGGTTTTTGCTGTCAGAAGATACGGCAGTGAAAATGTATAGCTGCCATCACTTGCAATATTCATTGCTATCTTCTCTACCGTATAATCCTTGTTATAAAGCTCACACTGCTTATACAGTTCTTCTGTTCCGTCATCCTGCATAAATACTGTTTTTTTGCTGTCCAGAATAAAGAACGGATATACATTTTTATCATTGATCTCTCCGGTCACCGTTCTGACCGCCGTGGTCAGTTTCTCCATTACCGGCTTGTTCGGTCCGGTTCTCTTTACCGTGACAACGGTTCTGGCACTGCAGCGCCCCTCATCATCCTTTACATAGACAAATATTTTCTTGCCCGCATTCTGTGGTGGCAAAGCGTACTTGAAAGAACCGTTATCATTTACCGTAGTCTTATAAACCGTCGAATCCTCCAACTCGAAATAAATCGTTGTTACAGGTTCTGCCTTACCGGAAATATATAACTTACGATTGGTATAGGTATCTACCTTCGGTGCCTCCAGAATGCCTTCATTGATATTATTGATCCTGATATAACGGATCGTTACATTTCCCTGTCCATCCACTGCTCTAACCGAATATATGGTATTCTTGTCAGCCGCAAAAACACCGTTCTGAACTGCCTTGGCATTATTCCAGGCAATGGAATCTGCCAGATACTTTCCACTCAAATAGGACAGCGAAACAATTCCTGAGCGGTCTGTTGCCTGAACGGCTACCTTAACCGGATGGTTTGTCTCGATCTCTGTCAATGCTGCCAGATTCAAGTCCGGTCCACTGTGATCCGCCAGATCCATCGCATCCAGTCTGGCTCTGTAATAATCAAAATCCTCAGAGGAATCTAGCTTTTCTTTAATCCAGGACCTCGCATTTACAATGTCCTGTGCTGCAGATCCTGTTTTCAGTATGTAATAATACTTATCGGAATATTTTACATTCCAGTTATTATCCTCCAGATTTCCCAGCGTACCACATTCTGCCTGCTTCATCAGATATTTTTTGAAATAATCTCTGGTATCAGCCATACTCAGCTTGGTCATCGCCTCCACCTTGAACATTTCCGGTACTGCTGTAGTATCCAGTCTGTTGACGATCAGCAGGAACTGATCCGTGTCCTTAATCTCCTGCCCGTTTCTGGTCATGCTGGTAACACGCCAGGTATCATTAATCTTTTTGCCATCATAATCATAACGTGGTGCTACGCTGGTATCAATCGTATACTCCACACCATCGAGAATATAGAAACGGCTCAGATCTGTCAGATACATTTCCCGCAGAGAATACTGCAGAGGTCTTGAGCCTTTATAATTAAGAATGCCCGCCAACAGATCACTTGTCTGTGATATCCCTTTATTTCCTGCTAATAATTTCTGCGTCTCAAAAGGATTTTCCATTACTGCCGCTGTTTCCACAGCCTCAGGCGTCGTTTCCGGCCCGGCTGTCACGTCCGGAACATCTGATACCTCCGGCGTCTGTTCCGGGTTTCCGGATGTCTCCGGTGTCACAGATGGTTCCCCGGAAGCCGTGATCTCCGGTGTTTCCTCCGGTGCCGGACTACTGCTGATCGCCGGTCCGGATACCACATTGTTACCGGC
>ENA-ORRO01001288-ORRO01001288.1-human-gut-metagenome-genome-assembly--contig:-NODE-1288-length-18136-cov-10.797080_pt1 | contig 18136 bp, 21 predicted proteins | sample MGYA00242176_ERZ509136 | MGnify/ENA primary metagenome ERZ509136 (study PRJEB26280, sample SAMEA2338644) | human gut metagenome | biome: human gut; feature: human-associated habitat; material: faeces...
GTTGTCAATTCCGCGTGTTGTTTTGCGTGCATTTTTTTTGCGTCTTTCGGTGTGTCGTTTTTGGTGGTGTGTTATGCTGTAGTTATCAATTTCAAGGGAAAGGAAAATAAAAATGATTAATCTTACCGCACATGTTGTCGAGTTCGAGAAGGACAATCGATACAAGGTGACTATCGAGGGAGTTTGGAGTGGTTTCACCTCCATCGATGGGCTGGAAGATGATTCTGTTCTTTCGTTCCATCGGGCGCTTGCGGGTATCGTAGAGGTTTTCTTGAGTGACAACTACGATATCAACATGGTCGCTAAAAGCCGTTCTAAGGAAGGTCGCCCGTGCCGCAAGTACACTGTTTCGATTGATAACGGCGACTGATAGATAATAAGTAAGCCCCTAGGCGTAACCCTAGGGGCTTTACTTATTCTCTGTTGCTATTTGTCAGATTTTTTGCAGTTTGTCAATTTTTTCGGTCAGCGCATCGATTTGCTTTTGCTGTTCTTCGATTGTTTTGGCGAGTTGTTTCAGCATTCCGGGTATTTCAAAGCAAAGAGCGTTGTAAACGTTGCCCCCCGGCGCGGTGTTTTTGAAGTTATATTGCATGATGCTGTCACGAATGCGTATTGGCAATTCATAAGTAAGCAAATTGTACATGTTGCCGCCCGGTGTGGCGTTTTTTCCGTTCGGCTTGTATGCCCAGTTCCAAACGTCATCCCCTGCGTTAGCCATTGTTGTACCTCCTATTATCTTGTTGGCTTTGTCGATTACTTGCTGGTATGGTAGCCCGTTTGGTGCTAGGTCTGGACATGTGGCGTGGTCGGTGCCGCTGATTTCTCGATGCAGCCATACGTTACCACGTGTCTCGTCATGCCATAACATGCCTAACCCGTAACGTTGCGCTATATCGGCGCAAAGTCGAGCACTGGCGTTGATACATGCTTGCGTGCATTCCGCTTGCGCTATACCGCCCTCATGTTCAATTGATATGGTTGACATGTTCGATTCATAGTTGGCGTCTGACCATGCTCCGTTAGTTTCGTCCACGTATTGGTGTATTTCACCGGTTGAGCCGATACCATAGTGCGCGCTCGCCTGACTGGATGAACGTGAGAACACGCTATCAGTACCGGCTAGAAAACCGGCCATGATATGCAAGGTTATATGTGTGACCTTGTGTCCAGCTCGTCCACTGTAGTGGTTTGGCGAGCCTATCCACTTCACGCCGTCCATCATTCCGCCTTATGCTTGCTGTTGGTGGATTGGGCGAAAATCTGCATGAATGGCGCGTTTTTTAATTCGGGATTGATTTCGGTGACGTTTTCGAGGATTGACGTGAGTTCGATTAGACATACTCCGCCGACCGTGCAGACAAATACTGACATTGGCAGTCCTAAGTCGATATGCCGGTTCATTTCGTCGATGAACCATGCCACCAGCACAAGCATAAGATAGGCGAACTTGTGTTCTAGTCCCTCCCGCATCTTTTGCGAACTCAGATTGTCCCGTATGATTGCTTTTGCTACGCCAGTAACGTAGTCGATGCTGATAAAAAATATGACTGCAATGGTACACCATATGTCTGCTCGCGTCATTATTATCCTCACTTTCTTATACCTGATTGTTGCAATAAGCCGCCAAGAATCATGCTGAACTCCGCCTTAATTTGCGGGGTTTCAAACCGTAGTCTACCGACGCGATAGGCGTTCAATATTTTTTGTGTCATGTCGTCGGAGCGCTTGAGCATTATACAATTATTGTCCACAAGTCGATAGTCGAACGTAAAATTACGGGTGATTTTCGGTTGTTTTTTTGTGATTATATATAGCACTTCATCGGTGTCGCTTAATTGCTGATACACGTTGAAAACGCCGTATTCGGTGGTTCTTAATGTGAACGCATATCCGGCGGCATTAAAATCACTAATGAGAGCATTGGCATTATCTCTAAAATCATTATTGATTGCATAATTCGCATAATTTTCATCATATCTGTGTAAAAACTGTCCGAATTTTGATGTGGCAACCTTGGCGCTGAATCCGCCGTAATCAGCTAATTCCACCATAATAAACCCGTCACAATATCGCTGATATTGCGTGCGATTATCCAACTGCGGTTTTAGATTGATATTGAACGCGCTGAAATACGGGTTAGCCAACGTTACGGCGTTGCTGCACATGATAACGCGAACCCTATCATTCCAGCGGTCTACCGTGTTGTAAAATTCCTCAAGCGCCGTGACCTCCCCCGAAAGATATCGCATGTTATCGGGAAATATCTCATCGAAGATAATGGTTCGAACTCTTGGGTAGGCGACTGATTTTACTTGTCCGGCCTGCGATAGGGCGATAAAATACCCCATGATGTGCCATGTCGGGCGTTTCTTGCCATGCTTGTCGGCTACGGCGTCCCGATCGTCCAGCCAGTGACATTCGGCTTGATTGCCGGACACTCTAAACTCTAATTCTGGATATTGTTCCGCGATATCCGCGAACCACGTGCCTTTATTCTTCTGTTCCTCTGCCGTCCGGCGTAGATAGATGAATTGCCATCTTTTTTTAATCCAGTCACCGATAACCAACTTTTTAGCGCCATAGGTTTTTCCGAGGCCGCGTGCTCCGATTACGAACATCCAAGGACTATGATAAGATAGTACCCTACCATAATCATAATAATCATTCTCATTAAGCACGTTGACGTCATCCATGCGTCCAGTATAGCACACTTATCAAAAGTTCGGCGGCGCGCTCTTCCCATCCCACACGTTAAGCAAGCTATAGGCGGTCTGATATCGCGTGCCATATGGCCCGAACGGCGACGTTGTTAGAATGTTGTCACGCAATCCCGCAAGTGTGGTTGCGGTCGGCACGTTCAACGCGCCTGCGGGCGATTGATGATACGCGCAAGTCCAGAGTATTTGCATTTTCGCGTCGTCGTATTTTTGCGGATATCCTTCGTAATCCGTGGCGAACTGAGCGCGTTGCCCCGCATGAGATTGAGCACGCCGTGCCCACGTTTGGAACGCCGCAACCTCGCTGCCGGTCATTGCCCTGTCAAACGTGCCGCCTGATTCCATAAGCGCGGCAATGTCCGGCGCGGCGGCGGCGAACGTCCTGTATCCATCGGCGTCAACCGCTTTCATGGCGTTGAGTACTTGCAGGCGGCGCCCGAAACTCCATTGCGCGATGCCGATGCCTTGACGGTTAGACTCCACCGCGTCCCATTGCAATGATGATTCAACCGTGCCAATCACATAAAGCGCATAACTTGACTCGCCGTCGCCAACGCTGGGGGATGATTGCCCGCCGTCTCCATCTGGCGCACCTGTACCGGACGCGCCGCGATATATCCAATTCTGCGCCGTCGTCTTAACAAATAACGCTGACTTTCCACCACTGCCGGAACCGTAATGATATATCAAATTATCGCCCTGTTGTTGTATCCATGCGGACGAACCGCCCGGCACGTCCGAACCTTGATTATCCCCACCTGTAGGGTTGCCGCCGTTCGGATTATTCGGCGTCGTGCCGCCCGGCTGTAAAATCTTGGGATGCAGATAGCCGAGCAACTGCGAACCCTTCAGAAGCGGTAAGGTTTGATGGATTGCCGGAGTGGGGTTTTGCGTCAGGACGTCGATGTTATCGCCAGTGACGCCATTCCATACGATTGCGACATGGGAGCCGGTATAAATCTGTCCGCCGAAAGTCCAGAACACCACGTCCCCTTTGACGGGCATGTAATTGGCGTCCTTTTTTTCATACACGTTGCCGAGTGCGTCGGTGTAGGGGAACCGCGTATAGCACCCTTCGGCATAGCCGGTTGGAGTGATGCAGTCCTGAACGCTTAGCGCATACATGTCCATGCTGTACTTGGCCCATAAATCCCAGCACTGCGCGCCATATGCTCCATCCATGTCCCAGCGGCGGTTTTCAGTCTGGATAAACCATTCGTCTAATGTTGGCATAATACGATTATACCCCACGGTATGGAACCGTGGGGTACGGGTTATGAACTATGCCTTACGCTCCAATGTAATGGTGCGCCGTTGCGTAGATTTCAGTGTTGTTAGGAATGTTCACCGTGCATGATATTGCCCCCATATTCTTCGAATCCACGTATGCATACATGTTTCCGTTGGAATACGAGCTGTTGACATGGAAATTACTAGACATGCTCAGACCGTAGCAGGTTTTCACGATTCCTTTGTATGCTTGATGGTTGTTGACCACAGTGAACTGTGCGGAAAAATCATAGACGCCATTCGAGCAGGTTGACGACGAATGTGAGATGGTACCGTGATTATCCGCGCCCGACACTCCGACCGACCAGTTATTGTGAATACCGTTTTCGGTAAACAGCGATTCGGCCATCAGCCTCAAGAGCTGCTGCTGTCCGGCGTCGTTGGGATGGATGGGGTCAAGCGTGCCATCGGAAGTAAATGCCCAGTCTTGACGACCGTTAAGCCATTCCCATGCGTACCGGATTTCATGGACGTTGGGAACCTGCGCGATTCCCGCCTCAATCGCATTGAGAGTACTCCACACGTTGCTATTGGCAAGGTCGTATCGGAAAATACCCTGAACGCCCAGCATAACCGGTGCCACGTGAATAGTGGCGTTAGGGAAATTTTCCAGAGCGTACTTGAGCGTATTAACCACGGCGGTAGTCACCTGAGCGTCGGCGGTGCGCTTGTCGTTGGCTCCGCCCGCGATGATCACGTGCGTAACCGCCTCTTTATTGGACGCGCTCTGAAGTTGCGATAGGAACGTGGGAGCGTTGACGAATCCAGCATTATCTTGAGCGAGATTCTGCACAGATTCCGCGCCGATATAATCCTTGAAAAGATTGCCCCACGACTTTGCGGTAGACGACAATTTCGTGCCATGCGTGATGGAGTCACCAACGATAACGATATTGTCGTACGTCTTTCGCCACGGCATGAAGCCGTGAATCTTGTCATCGACCTCGGTAATTCTCTGGTTCAGCTGCTGCGCGGTGCCGGAATATCCGCCCTGCTTGGTAAACGTCGTATCGGCCTGACTCTTGGTATACACGTCGGTGGTGTTGGCCTTGCCGCTGACAGTGGTGGATAGCGAGGATACCGTACCTTGCAGTGCGGTTAAGTCGGTGTTTTCCGCCTTGCCGTTGATGTTGGACATGAGATTCTGTGCGGTCGGCAATGATGTGACGCCGAGCGCGTTGAAATAGCCGTCCAGCTTGGCAATATCAGTCTTGTTGGTCTGCGCAAGACCTGCCGCGTTGTCGGCAGATTCTTTCGCCTCTTCCGCCGCCGTCTTTGCCTCGCCCGCCGCCGTGGTGGCGTTGTTCGCCGCTGCCGTCGCCGTGGTGATGTTGGTGGCATTGGCGTACATCTGATTGTCGATTTTCGTCATCGCGTCGGTGAAGTCGCCACGCCATGACGGGCGGTCGTTAGGATTGTCGCCAAATGTCGGCAGATTGTAGTGTCCGGTATGCTGTGTAGTAGACATTGTTATACTCCTCTTTTCAGGCTTCAGCGCCACCAACGCGAACGATGCCGTTCGCATCCTTGTACATCGAATCAAGTTCGGTCGCCGTCAATCCGAGCGTTCCGGGCTGCGAAGCGGTTTTATCGACCTTACCATTAAGCCCCGAGGTGAGGGCGGAGGTGGTGGCGAATCCGCTCACGTCCGGGATATCGGTTTTCTTGGCGATGGTGCTCGCCACGCCCAGCGGTGAACCGGACGTACCGTTACCGGTGAGGTCGGCGGTGTGCGACACCGACGTAAGCCCGCCCGCAGCGGCAGATGCGATATCGTCCGCGTTTTGCTTCATCTGCGCGTCGATTTTCGACATGTCGCCGTTATAATCAACGAGCCATGTGGGGCGGTCGGTGCCGACAAACTGAGAAAGATTATAGTTTTCGGTATGGTTAGTTGCGGTCATTGTTTACTCCTTACTGTCAAAATTGTTGGCGGTTGGATTGCGTTCGACATATCGCGCATCGGCTTCTGATTGCGTGATGAACGACATGTCGGCGGGTGGATTCTCGGGCATGCTCTTGCCGTAGGGGAATTGTGAGCGGCCCGGAAAGTCGCCGGGAACACAATTATCCACGGCGGTCGCCCTCAAGTCGTATTCGCGGGCACCAAGGGTAAGCCCGTCGTATTCCTGCGCGGTTAGCTGCATCTTGTCATAATCACCGAAGAACAGCCCGTGAATGCGCGAATTGTCGTACATGCCGCCCAACACGTCCCCGAGCGGTTGTGTAATCCCGTAGACCGGCGATGTCGCCGCACCCTGCTGCTCCATATCATGAATCAGCGAAAGCAATTCCGCACGCAATGCGGCCATGTCCTGATTGAGCTGTGCAATGGTATCCGCGAAAGCCTTGTCTACGGATGCCGCTAGGTCGGCTGTGGCTTTTTCGACTTTGCTTAAGTCGCGCTGGGTGATATCGAGATTGTGGCGCAAGCATTCGATTAACTGTAAGGTTGTCAACCCATCTCGATAGGTGAACGGAATGGATGTGGGCACCCCGTCGAATAAGCGTTGCCGTGGAATCAAAGCGTTAATAGTAACCATGATTACCCTCATTCTCCACAATAATTATGGTGGTTGCTGAAAATTGTATCATAAGTGCCCCACACCTGCATGAAACACGGTTCGAGGCTGCGCACGATTTCCATATCCACATTGATGATCGCCTGCCGGTATTCCTGAATCAGACTCATGGCGCTCTGACTACGCCCGCTCACATGGCTCTTGCCCTTAGCGTTGCTTGAATCGTGTTGGTAGTCGGTTGCGCTTTGCGCGGTGGTGTGGCTGGCTGAATCCTGTGAACTGGACGCGGTGCCGGAGCTGTCCGCCTGTGATTCGTTCGCGTGGGAGGCGTAGCGTGCGAAATCGCCTACGACGCCGGTTTGCGGCACGTCACTATCAAAACTCTTCGACGTGGTGGTGCTGGAATTATCCGACTTGGATGTGCTGGAGCTGGTCGAATCCTGCGTGCTGGACGCTTTGCCGGACGACTGGGATTCGCTGCCGCTCTCGCTATCCGTGGTCATGTCCATGGAGTCCAACGGATTATATTCCATGTCCAGCGTCCGGTAACGTTCATTGAAATATGGCATGATTTCCGCCATTGTCATGCCTAGGTAGAAAACGAACTGTTGGGCGGTTTCCTGTCCGATTTCCCTTAATGCGTAATGGCGAACGATTTTCTCGTTCAATTCCGCACGGTGAGATTCGTTGTGAATCGGATAATAGTCGGCGCTAAGATGCAGCTTATCGTCGGTATCATATCCGAATGCAATAAGATTGCCAAGGGTCTCGGTGTATTCCCCCGGCGTCGCCATCGCGTAGGCGCTAAAATCCTGCATTACAACACACCTCCGATACCCGCGTCATATGATGCGGGCATATCAATATCCGTCGTACCGCTTGCGCTCGAATCAAGCGCGTTGGGCACGCCGGAGCTTTGCGCGTCCGCGTATTCCACCCAGATATTAAGCTGCGGCCACAATCGGTTAATCTCGGTCGCCGCAGTCTGCCGCGCCTTCAGAAAACTTAATCGGAAAACGTCTACTTTTTCATTGGCTTGCGCCACCTCATCGGATATCAGCCGTTCCTTTTTCTCCGTGCCGGAAGATTGAATGCCAAGATATCCCAGCACCTCGTTAGTCACCTGCGTCTTCTGTTGAATGAACTTGTCCAACAGGTAAGGCGTAGTGTTCGGCCACGGCTGGAACATGCTGCCGGGGTCAAGCGAATCGTATCCGATGATATAATCCTGACCGTCCTGCCGTTGTTGAAGCATGTTCTGTACGGTGAGTTTTGTGCGGGGGTCGGCGGTGATGATGGTGGGTAGTTTCAGACTCTCCAAGTTCACGTCATACGCCTTGTCGATATCGGCCAGTCGTCGCGCGTACTGCCATAACGTCGGTTTGAATCCGACGCGCATTCGATTATCCCAAATTGGAATGCATTCCGCCCCTGCTTTGAGCTGCCTGTAGTGGTAGTTGACGCCTACCGGTTCGAAGCGTGTCGGATTATTGTACACGTTCAGTCTGCCCTGATATCCGGCCTGAGTCACGAGGAACCTGCCGATACGCTTGTCCTCGAAAAACAACGCGCAACCGTATTCGCACAGACATATTTCCAGCCAACGTTCATCCACAGTGGGCGGCAATCCGCGCCAACTGAAACGGTTCAGCGCGAGTTCCATCAGTAAATGAAGATACATGTCATCAAGTGTGACGGCGCGTGTTTTCGCGTAATTGCCGCGCGGGTGCAACGCGCCGCCAACTCGATTCTTTTTTTTAGACCTGCTCATATTGCCATTATATCACTCGTAACCAATGCCCGGAAGTGGCTCATTGTCCGCCCAGTCGGTCACGCCGATATATTCGGGCTTGTTCCAGACCGTCACGCCACGTTCGAACATGCCCTTGATGGTCAAGCGGTATTCCTCGGGCAACGTGCCCCGCACATACGCTTCCTGCATCTGCCAGAACGTGAATTTCTCCATGCACTCCAGCGAGGCGGGAGGGGTAACGAAACGCTGGACAAAATATCCATAGCGCAGCATGTATTCACCTGCCGCCCTCAGTGCGCTTGGCGCACACGTCTTGAACCGCACCAACACGCCCATGATTCCGTTGCTTAAGTTGAACATGTCACCACCAAGCGCTCCCGAAGTGGTTGGCGGAGTCAGTTGCATCTGCTGCACCTGAGCGTTGATACCAGCGATGGCGTTCTGGTAATCGCCTTGAGCCGCATACGAGGCCAGTCCGTAATTCGCCTGCGACACGACGGCGTTCAGCTGGTTGCCCAGTGCGGTCGCTCCGCTCGCGTAGGCGTTGGCCTGCGATGTAGCCGCCGCATTGGTGGCAATCTGATTCGCCGTATTCGCCGCCGCCGTAGAGTTGGAGACAGCAGCCGACGAATTGATACCGTAATTGGCGAGATCTGTCTGCGCGGAGCCGAGGAACGCGCCGCCAACCGCGTTCACCGCGCCTAACGGGCTGCGGGATGCGACGGCGTTCAGTCCCCCGCCAATGATGCCGGCCATACCATTGAGATTGTTGCTCTTGATGTTCTGCTCCACTTGGAGATTAGCCATCTGACTGGTTTGATTCTGTCCTATGGCAAGAGACTGGTTTAGCGAGTTTGCCGTGATGGCATTGGTTGCCGTCCTGTTCTCGTTTGCCCAGTTGGTTTGCCGCGTGGCGTATTCGCGCTGCAATGCGGCATTAGAGTTGGCCACGTTTGCCGAAGCCAACGCCTTCTGTCTAGTCCATTGGGCTGACTCCTGCGCGTAGGCGCGGGTGTACGCGCTGTTCGCCATCGCCAGCGCGCCGCCGTTGTTGACTACGGAAAAATGGGGCAGATTGGTGATGCCGAAACTTGCGTTGAGCATTTCGCCGCCGTCTATCGGCAGCCCCATATCCTTGCCGTCAATGCGCAGCGGAACCGTAGTACTCGCTCCGGCCTCATTGTATCCGGGAATGTAGAAATTGATTCTTGCGCCGGACGGTGCGTAAGTGTAGGTCTCACGGATAGTGAGCGTATCGGATTGGACATCTTCAGGTCGATAAGTAATGACCGTACCGTTCAGGCAGCTGCATTCGATAAGGCAGAACGGATAACAGTAGAGTTTGCGCAGATTCCGGTATCGGGCGGGGATGTTGAATTTATTACGAAAGTTCGCAACAGACATAACGTCTTCGTAGCGTAAATCCGAATCGAGGGAGGAATTGAAAGAATAGATGCTGCCATATTCCTCGGACACCTGCTGTCCGTAAATCTCCGTAACCCTATGTCCATATCGACTCACGTAATCCTGTGGAATTTTCGGCACCATGTATACGGCACAAATACCTTGCGTCACCCAAGGGAATAGCGTGCCAAGCGCCATGATGTTGGCGACATACGCCATTCGATTTTCACAATAGTAGACGGAACAGCCGTCCGTCTCCTGCTCGAAGATGGCCCCGGTTGCGGTGGTAAGCTTTGGTTCGGAAGTGCTGCCGGGGTCGTCGGTAAGATTCGTGGTGCTGACCACAATCAGACCGTAATCGACCCAATCGACGGCACCGCCGTCTATGTCATAATGCCGACCTTCGATGATGCTCTGATATTCCTGTGACGTTGTGACCATTTCACTGCCGGTGTCCAAACCTTCAGGAAGCGCCAGATATGTGCGCCCGTAGTCGTTCCACTGGCGTTCGTTGGCGACGCCGATATGGCCGCGCGTCACATAGCAGCTGCCGAATGTGACGTCATGCTGGAAACTCTGCCACACGTCCAGCATCAAAACGAGTTGTGTGCAATGGGCGTTGACGTATTCGACGCGCTGAATGAAGTAATACCATGCGCGTGGCCCCTCCAATTCGGGGTAATCGTTATAGGCTACAAGATAATTCCAGTTCGACGCTTCGTTAAACGGCAGTTCGACGCGGGCGGGCGCGTTGAAAATATGCATGGTGGCCGGACGGCATTCCACGCCGTCCAGTTTGTCGAACCATTCTTGCTGTGTTTCACGTGAACCAAACCGCACGATATCACGGTATGAAGCATCCCACGGCACACGGCAGAGTTTCAGTGTCGTGTTTGGCGTCCATTCCGCCCACGAGAAATTCGACTCCACATAAGGGTTCACGTCGTCAATCATCATCATCATCCTCCGGTATGACAAGGCCCGGAGCAATCACGTGGATTACGCTCCGGGCCTTGTCCTGCATCACACCGTGAGAGAGAGTAGCCAACCGGCTACCCTCTCATTATATCACGCGGTCACTGTCACGCTCTTCTTCCCGGACACGCCGAACAGCGTGGCGGTGATATCAGAGCTGCCTTCTTTGACGCCAGTCACCACGCCGGACTCGGACACGGTGGCGTTCGCCGGAGTGCCGGACGTCCATGCCGCCTGTGCGGTCACGTCGGCGGTGCGTCCGTCAATCATTGTCGCCACGGCAGTAGCCTGCGCAGTATGTCCAACAGTCACGCCCGGGACTGTCACGGCAATGGACGCGACAATCGACGGGTTGAATCCGATAACACCGTCACCGACCACTGGCACGTCCAAGGCTGCGGACACGGTGCCCGGCACTTCCGGCGTCGCCGGGTTCGTGTACAAGGCGGTTGCGGTAATCGGAATGGTGGTGTTCGGTTCGTCGAGGCCGACCACCAGCACGCCGGTGGGCGAAATGTAGGTGTAATCGCTCTTCGGCTTGGCGGTGTCACCGATACGATACTCGACCGCGTTGGAGCGGAACGTGGCGGTACCGTCATTGCCGATAGACGTGTCGGCAGTGACTTGCACCGCGCCACCACGCGCCACATCGCTCGGAGTTTCCGAGCCACCGCCATACATGGCAAGCTTAAGCTGGAATGTCGGCGTCTGAGCCTGCGTGCCGGTAGGGGCCACCACGTTCGCGGTGGAACCGGCGCCCGTCCAGAACATGACAGCCGGAGCGAAGCCGGACACTGAAATGATGTGCTGGACATGCAGATAATGGTTAACCGAATTGATGTTGACCGGATTGGTCTGCTGAGTCATCTCGTTAATGACCGGAATATCAATCAGGAATTTATCGGTCGTCAGGATGGCCTGCACGCCATTCATGCCGAATCTGTCTTGCGGAATGACGATAATCCGGTCGATGGTCGGTTCGGCGTCGGTGCGCTGGAATACCGTGGCGAGGCCCTGCACGTCAAGCGCCGACTTGACTTCCGGAGAACAGAACAGTACGAGTTCGTCCGGTCGAGCGAACGTCGGCATGTGACGGGCGTTGTACTTGGTGGAAACGAATTTAAGCGTGTCGGCCCATGCGCGAATCTGGCGCAACATATCACGCGCGTCCGTTTCCGAACTACCCATGTTGTTCAGGTCCTTATCCATATGGACACGCCAATATCCGCCAAGCTTCGCATACTCGACGAATTGGTGGCACAAGGCCTCGAACAAGTCCACTTCAGCCGCGTTATAGCAGGATGTGAGAATCTGCGAAGTGAGCGAGGCCAAACCGTTTTCGGACGTGAAGGCACGCTGAAGCGTCTTGTCATCCGTGGTCGCGGGATACCAATGGGCGAAGTCTAAACGGTGATAGAGCGAGTCCACGTCGATTTTCCATTTGCGGAAGTTATCCGCGCCGAGATATTCCGCATCAGGATCATAGACCTGCGCAAGCGGCATGCCAACGGCGATTTCCTGCCACGTATCGCCATACGCCTGCGATGCACGCTGGAAAACGCTGAGAGGATTGTTCCAACGCCACGTGTTCACATAAGTGCCGCCGATGCGGTTCACCAGCGCCGAGTAAAACTCATTCTTGAGCTGGGTGGACGACATGAGTGTAGCCATCTGCCTATCCATGTTCATCTGAGTGGCCGAGGGCATTCGCCGCTGGTATTCCGGCGACGCCTCGTTGCGAATCATGTTCAGAATCTGAGCGTTGTTAAATTCGGTGAGCGGGCGAAGCTGCTGCTTCGGCGTCACCACGGGAGTAGTTGCCATGATAGTTGTTCCTTCCTAATCGTCAGTCTTCATACAGGTCGTCGAAAGTGCTGTAGGTGCCGTTATAGTCGTCGTCGGTCATTTCAGCCGATTCCGGCGTCGCATTGTCGTCGGGGCCATCGTTCAGCACATGGTCGGCGGCGGCGTCGCGCATCGCCTCAATGGTTTTGGACAATTCCGCCACAGTCGCCTCCAATGCGCTCAACCGGTCGGCCATGTCGGCGTTCTTGTCGTCGCCCGCGTCTTCAGGTTCGTTATCGTCCTGCGTTTCAGGCTCCGGGTTCGGCGTATTGTCGTCGGCGGTCGCGTCCGGTTCGGCGTCGGACGTGGTGTCCGGCTTGTCGTCATTTTCGGTGTCGTCCATAATCACCTCTTAAGATAAATGGCACGGCGGCAATCACGCCACCGTGCCGGATTGCTAGGCTGTGCGGGTTCCCTCGCCGTCGATGGGCGTTGGCTACGCACGTCTACATCCAACCGAATCGCCTTACCGATTGCCTACCGGTCGGGCCATTGAATCGGCTTGGGACGCACACCCCGCTACCAGTCATTATAGCACAAAAAAACAGCCGTCATCGTTGACGTGGCGTGACCCCGGCAGAAAATCGTCGTAGGGAATAGGGGCTGCCCGATGCACGCCACTCAACCGCATCACCGTGCTGCCATCTGTCTCTACGCCGCAATATTTGCGATTGCCGAGAATGCGGAGTTTTCTGTAGGTGTGGTCGTTTTTCCACGCACCCAGTTTCTTATCGTCCATTTCGATATCTGCGGGCGCATCTGACCCCTCCAATATCATGCCGTCCGTATCGGCGTAGAGTACACGACCGGCGTTCGCATTCATTGCACGGGACAGTATTTGCCGACCGTAGGCGTTGATATATGCGGCGGTCGGTAGCCATGCGAGCGAGTTGGCCGACTCGGGTTTGTCCACAGTAAAATCCACGCCGCCGTCGCCAGAGGGTTTCGGGTGCAGCATAGGCCGGTAAAGTGAGGCTCCGAATTTTCCCACCAACGAATTAAGCAATAGTTTCGCCATTTGACGACCCTCTCCGGTTTCGGTTTGTTTCACGTGGAACCATTTATCAACGTAGTTGTAATAAAGTCCATGCGATTTACGGAATTTCCAGCCGCCCGCATAATCCCACACATGGACATCATAGTTTTCCGTCAGGGTCTGCCAATCCACATCGGCTACCGGCATGGTGACGACGCCTAACGTGCTGTCCATACGTTCGCCCTCGTACCCCCATACGGGTAGGATGTTGGTGAGTGTCGCCGTTTTTCCCGTTTTCAGCCGCGCGTCGAACGCGATAACATCGATATGCAGCGGATAATCAGCGTCATAATGATATTCCCCCTCATACCAGACGGGAGAGCCTACCGGCATGGCAAAGTCGCGCATGATACTCGGATAGAGACTGTTCACATCCCAACTCCTGCAATCCCGATATTCACCCGGCCTGCTGTACACTATCGCTCCATAGTATGCGGGGCGCATCCGATGATATTCCGCTTTATCCAATGGCGGAAAGTGCTGTTTGAATCCTGCGTAATCTCCCCCGACGTAATCGCTCATTGCCATAGACGCTATGGTGGTGCCCTTGAGTTGCAGGGCGTCGCATTCCTGTGCGATATTCCATGTGGTTTCCAAGTCGGTGGCTCCTCCAAACGTTTCACGTGAAACGTTCAATCCGTCATCGCGTGTGATGTTGCGCACGTCCAGAAAATCCACGGTGACGCCGCCCATGCGCACGCGGAAACTGTAGAAGTGGCCGCGAATATTAAAAGTGCCATACACTCCATCCTTGGCCGGATTCGATTGCAGGGGGAGGCGTCTCAACAGCTCGGCCGCTATTGGCTTTATATCCTGCCATCCATGTGCGCACCATACGCGCGTATGATGATCAAGCATAGTTAGCCGGATGACGGCATTCGCCGTCAATGGCGTTATACCGTCATCCGTCAATAATGTTGCGCCGTCTGTTGCCGCCGTTCGACGCTCTCGCATGATTCCATCCTTTTTTTTTAGTGTCTTGCTGCGTTGGTCATCCATTCATCGATTCGCGTCTCCACATCCCCCGCGTCCGATTTAGTTTCCCATTTATGCGCCTTATCATTATACCATGTTGCTTCGCGTACTACGGCGCTGAAATTCGTGTTGTTTATAAGCCATCGTTTTTGACGGTTCGACAAGGCGGCGAATTTTTGAGCTACGCTAAAGTCGAACGCTTCAAGTTGCTGTGCGACTTTATCAAAATTCGAAACACCCTCGCTCTCGGGAACCTTTCTAGTTCCCGCACGTAATGGCGCACGTCCAATAAGTCCGGCGTATTCGAGCATTTCTTGTTCAAGTTTCCTACGGCTCCCCTCTCGAATCATCGCGCGTGCATGGCTTAAGCCACGCTCTGTACCGAACACGTTCGCACGGCTCCGCGTAAGTTCATCGCGTGCTGAACCGCCAATTGTATGAGTGCCTAACACGTCGAACGGTGATTCCCCTGCGCGTTCCATTTCACGCATCTCCCCTACGGTATAGCGGGCCATACTCAAGGCTTCGAATTGTTGGGCGCGCTTGATTTTCTGCCGTGCCTCAACTCTGCGGCGCTGCTGCTGCCGCAATGTTTTCCGCCGTTTCGACGGGGCGGCGGCGATTTCCGCGTCGGTTATCAGCGGACGCGCGGCCATCTCACGGTCAAGTTTCGTGATACGAACGTCGGGGGCAACCTGATACGGCTCATTATCTCGCGCTCTTAAGGCTTGCTGTTGCTCTCCGAACTCCTGCCCAATGCGTCGTGCGACCTGTTCAAGCTGTTGGGCACTGAGATTTCCTAAAAACGTTTCGGTGATTTTCTTGGGGAGTCGTCCGGTACTGTAATCTCTGACGGCTCGTTCCCGGCGCGCCTGTGCCGACCTGATTGCGGCGTTGCGTTTCAGATTGTCAGCGCGTCGGCGGTTTTTGCGTTTCGCCACGGTTCCCCCTGTGAGTATGAAACACCCCTCGCCGTAAAGGATGGGAACGGCGGGGGGTGAGTCTGGCGGCAACATCCCTATAGGGACATTGCCATGATATCATACGGTGCGGACAATCGTGTTACTTGCGCTTGTTTTCCGACACCAGTTCAAGGTCGAAGAACTTGTAGCCACGGCGACTCTTTTTTTCCACCACCTTGAGGGCGAGTGGCTGATTCCACGTGTCCGGCGTCCCGAAAATAGCGAACAGATTGCCGAATGCGTGCGCCAGCGTGGGGGAGGCTGCGGCAAAGTCGCCTTCCTCCGCGTGAATGACTACGCGGGTAGACGAATTGATTTCACCTGTCTCTTGATTGGCGACTTCGATAGCCTGCGCCAGCACGTTGGTGACATGCAACGGTTCATTAAGGTGTTCATCTACCTTATCGGCGGTCTGCATGGCGTTGTACAGCGCCATCTTGCCGTCCATCGTAGAGGTATCGAAGAAGTGGGATACGGCGTTAGTGCCGTTCGCAGAAAAATTGTTGCCGTTCGTTACGGTAAGTTCGTTGTCAGCCATTAGTGTCGCCTTTCCTTATAGGGATTATTAATTATTTTCCTCGGTGATAATATCATCTTCGACCACGTTGCCGTTAACCGGCCCCGGATAGTCAATAATGGTATCATCCCCAAATTCGCAATTAGCCCAATAAATCGCCTCATCCATGCGCGTTACCTGCGCATGATACTCGGCGGACATGGGCAGCATGTCCTTGTTGATTTTGCGGGCTTTCTTCATAGCCATGTCAGCAGTACGGCACGCGCCATTCACGACCACCTCGGTATCAACAAGTTCACCGTTTTCACCGCGCGTGATGCCGCGCACGATACTGTAATGCTTGGCCCTCTTAATGTATGCCATAATCATACCGCCTTATCTTATTGTTGCTGCTGTTGTGACATTCTTGCAATATCTTCATCAGTATACCGCACATCTGTCAGATTGTCAAAACAACGACACGCGATTTTAACGACAGTCTGAGCAAATTCATTGCCATCCCAGACTTTGCACATTTCATAGCATGACGCGCCCTTGACATGGCAGACGGCGCACCACGCCACCATAGCCGGGGCATAAATGACGCCGCCCAGCATTTCAATGTCCTGAGTTCGCGCCAACGCTCCGATGCGGGATGTGCGAGAGGACAGTGATAAGCAAACGTTTGCCGCATGTTCCACCCCGTCGGCGAACGCCACTTGTGACCCTTGAGGCTCGTAAAAGTTCTTGAGCAGTGTTATACTACGGCATAATGTTTCCCAATCGCCCTCACCTCGATTGTATTCGCGCAAGTGCAGATTACGGCGGCGCCCCCGAATGACACGGCGCACACGGTCGTCATCCAGCACGCCATCGTCAAACCAGTTTGTACGTTCATCGCCTTCATCAAAATTCAAATTCTTCAATTTCATAATCAAAACTCCAATGTATCTTCGTTACTATCATAACCGTCCAGCCACATCGATTCCCACAGGAAGCCGCTCGGGCAATGTTTCGGCGGATTATCCGCGCTACGCCTATGCTTCACGCCTGCCCAAAACGCACGTAACCGCCAATATACGTTAGCGTCAGGACAATTGCCGCAAGTCCATGAATGAATCCAACCGCGAAAATACATAATTCAATTCCTTTCTAAAAGCGGAGTGAGCGCCAAATCGGTAGCGTCAACGATGATGTCAACCACTTGATCATAGTCGCATGCGTCATATGGCGTTAATGCAACTGCATCGGTCAATCCGTCCATCGAATAAAATCGGACATCATACCGAAGTTCGTACACGTTGCGGTGAGCGCAATACCATAGCCCAACGTCACCACCCCTAAACGGAGAGTGGAACGTGGCAATCTTCCTATCATCCTTAACCATTTCAAACCCCTTTCACAAAGAAAACCAATACAATAGCCACGCTCACGCCAAGCATGACCAAAAAGCAGAATGCGTCACGCGCGTTGCGCGGTAGTTCGCAAAACACTGTAGCCGCCATCGCGAGAAACAGCACGGAGAGAATGCAGACGGCAACAATCACGCCAACCATTATAACCTCACCACCTATCAGGCTTAAACCATGCCAAAAACGACAACCACACCAAAAACGCACGCGCAAATAACAAGCACCGAAGCGAACATGTCACGCCCCCTCAATCAGCAGTCAAACGATTCAAAACTATTCAACAATTCTTCACGCATAGCGTCAGGCAAATACGTCACCTCATACCTGCCATACTCGCCACAACGAGACCGCCCCGCAAGAATAAACCGCCACGAACGCTTCTCGTAAGCAAGCATGAAGTAAGTGCTCATAGGAACGCCGTGATAGGCGTTCGGAAAATGCTGAGAGTTTAAATCAACACGAACAGTCAAGCCCTCTAGACTCTTTCTAGTGCAATCCTCGAACTTCCGTTCGATAATATAAACAGCGTCGTACACATCGTCGATATCGACGGTGCGGGTGCGTGCGAGATAGTTGGCTTTGTCAAGCTGAGACTGGACTTCCGCATCATGCTTATGATTAAGAATGATGTTCATTTTTATTTCCTTTCCCTCGAAACGGACAACTACAGTATACCACACCACAAAAAACAACACACCGAAAGACGCAAAAAAAATGCACGCAAAACAACACGCGGAATTGACAAC
>ENA-ORRO01001296-ORRO01001296.1-human-gut-metagenome-genome-assembly--contig:-NODE-1296-length-18069-cov-3.821028_pt1 | contig 18069 bp, 15 predicted proteins | sample MGYA00242176_ERZ509136 | MGnify/ENA primary metagenome ERZ509136 (study PRJEB26280, sample SAMEA2338644) | human gut metagenome | biome: human gut; feature: human-associated habitat; material: faeces...
CGCATAGCCACGGGCAAAGCTGCCGCCGATCAGGCCCAAGCCGACGATGCCGGCGCATTTGGGGCCGCCCTGGTTGACGCGTGCGTTTCTCACCGTACCCATGGCCTACTCCATGGTTTCTTGGCAGACGACCTCGCGAATAGCGCGGATGCGGTGCATGGTGTCGTCGAACTGGTCGGGCGTGAGGGCCTGGGCGCCGTCGGACCAGGCGTGGCTCGGGGCGTCGTGTACCTCGATCTCCAGGCCGTTGGCGCCGCAGGCGGTCGCGGCGAGCGCCATGGGCTCGACATAGCGGGTGTAGCCGGTGGCGTGGCTGGGGTCGGCGACGACGGGCAGGTGCGACAGGTGGTGCAGCACCGGCACGGCGTTGAGGTCGAAGGTGTTGCGGGTGCGGGTCTCGAAGGTGCGAATACCGCGCTCGCACAGAATGACGTTGTCGTTGCCCTCGCTCATGATGTACTCGGCAGCCATGAGCAGCTCGTCGACGGTGCCGGACATGCCGCGCTTGAGCAGGATCGGGGTCTTGGTCTTGCCGACCTCCTTGAGCAGAGGGAAGTTTTGCGCGTTGCGGGCGCCGATCTGCATGACGTCGATCTTTTTATCTAAGAAGACCTGCACGTCACGCGGGTCCATGATTTCGGTGACAATTGGCATGTCGAGCTCGGCGGATGCCTCGCATAGCAGGTCCAGGCCGGCGGGACCCATGCCCTGGTAGGCGTAAGGGGAGGTACGGGGCTTGTAGGCACCGCCGCGCAGCATCGTGGCGCCGGCGGCCTTCACGCGGCGTGCGATGCGAATGAGGTTCTCGCCCTCGACGGAGCAGGGGCCGGCGATGACCTGGAACTGGTCGCCGCCGATCTTGACGCCGTGGCCGCAGTCGATGACGGAGTCCTCGGGGTGGAACTTGCGGTTGGCACGCTTAAAAGGCTCGGAGACGCGCTGCACGCGCTCGACGACATCCATGGACTCGAGCAGGAACGGGTCGATCTTGGTCGTATCGCCCACCAGGCCGATGATGGTCTCGTTCTCGCCGCGCGAGACGTCGGTCTTGAGACCCTTCTTCTCAATCCAGCTGACGATATGGCCGACGGCCTCGTCGCTGGCGCTCTGCTTTAAAATTGCAATCATGGTGTGCCTCTCACCTCGATGGATAACTTTTGCAAAAACGGCCCGCATCGCGAGCCGTGTATATATGGTGCATGTGAGTTTATACTAATTGTTTCACTTTTGTGTTCTAAAGCGAGCCTTTGCGCCGTGTCTCCCACGTAATTGCAAAGCTTTTTCTATTCTTTTGTTAGCCCGTGGCGCACTTGGGTATAATGCCAACCGTTCGCCCTATTAGCTCAGGGGATTAGAGCGTCTGCCTCCGGAGCAGAAGGCCGTTGGTTCGAATCCAACATGGGGCACCATCGAACGTAAGACCGTCCGAACCTCGCATGGTCCGGGCGGTTTTCTTATACCGACGCGACGTGATGGGACGTGGTATGGCAGTAACGGATATCGAGCGCGGACTTTCGACCGCCGAGGTCGAGGAGCGCATCGCCGCCGGTAAGATCAACCGCAACATGGAGCTCAAGACCAAATCGGTCCGCGAGCTCATTATCGAAAACCTCTGCACGCTGTTCAACTTGATCAACGCGGTCTTGGCGATTTTGGTGTTGCTGACCGGTTCGTTAAAGAACTTGACGTTCCTGTTCGTGGTGTTCCTCAATACCGCCATCGGCGTCATCCAGTCCATGCGCTCCAAGCGGATGGTCGACAAGCTTACGCTGCTGACTTCTAAGAAGGCCATCGCGGTGCGCGACGGTGCCGAGGTGGAGCTCGACTTGGACCAGATCGTGCTCGACGACATTATTCGCCTGGGGCGCGGTGACCAGATTCCGGCCGACGCCGTGGTGGTGTCGGGCGAGGCGCTCGTTAACGAGAGCCTGCTGACGGGCGAGAGTGATCTCATCAAAAAGCAGCCCGGCTCCGAGCTCATGAGCGGCAGCTTTATCGACTCGGGCCTGCTGCGCGCCCGCGTGATCCATGTTGGCGCCGATAACTACGTGGCAAAGATCAATAACGAGGCCAAGTACGTCAAAAAGGTCAATTCCGAGATCATGAACGCGCTCAACGCCATCGTGCGCTTCGCGAGCCTCATTATGATTCCGCTCGGCCTGGCGCTTTTTGCCTCGAGCGTGAGCGAGCTGTGGGATGCTGCCGGTACGCCGGGCGATAGTGCGCTTTCGTGGTGCTTTTCCGAGCTGCTTGCCGGCCGCGTGCCTTCGTCGGCGCTGCTATCCACGGTGGGCGCTCTTTTGGGCATGATTCCGCAGGGCCTGGTACTGCTGACCTCGTCGGTGCTTGCCATCGCCACGGTGCGTCTGGCGCGCCGCAAGGTACTCGCGCAGCAGCTCTACTGCATCGAGACGCTCGCACGCGTCGACGTGCTGTGCCTGGACAAGACTGGCACCATTACCTCGGGTCGCATGGAGGTCGAGGGCACCTATCCGTTGCCGATTGAGGGCGCTGACGTGGGCACGGGGGAGAGCGAGGCGTCTGTCCCCGTCGAGACCACAGTCCTCGATATTGCGCTCGCCAACGTGGCGCGTGCCACCTCGGCAGACGCCAACGAGACCTGTCAGGCGCTGCTCAACTATTACGCCGACCGCCCGGTCGAGGTGTCCGAGCCGCTGGCGGTCATTCCGTTCTCGTCGTCCAAAAAGTGGAGCGGCGCCTCGTTTGCGCAGGGCTCCTATGTGATGGGCGCAGCGCAATTTGTACTTTCGGAGCGCGTCTTTGCACAGGTCGAGAACCGTGTGGCCGAGCTCGCCGACACCTGCCGCGTGCTTGTTGTGGCCCGTGTTGACGGCTTTACGCCCGATGGCGATATGGTGGGCGAGGCCGAGCCCGTGGGCTTTGTGACCATTCGCGACGAGATCCGCTCCTCGGCCGCCGAGACCATCGGCTACTTTAACGAGCAGGGCGTGACCCTCAACGTGATCAGCGGCGACGACCCGCGCACGGTGTCGTCGATCGCGCGCGTGGTGGGCGTTCCGGGGGCCGATGCCTACGTCGACGCCACGACGCTCGATACGCCGTCCAAGATCGATGCGGCAGTGGATCGCTACCACGTCTTTGGTCGCGTGACCCCGCAGCAGAAGCGCGAGCTCGTGCAGGCGCTCAAGCGTCGCGACCATACCGTTGCCATGACGGGCGACGGCGTCAACGACGTGCTGGCGCTCAAGGAGGCCGACTGCTCCGTGGCCATGGCCGCCGGTTCCGATGCCGCGCGCAACGTGGCCGAAATCGTGCTGGTCGACAACGATTTTGCCTCGATGCCCGCCGTGGTGGCCGAGGGCCGTCGCTCCATCAACAACTTGCAGCGCTCTGCGGCGCTGTTCCTGACCAAGACGCTGTTCTCGATGGGCTTGGCGGCGCTGTGCATCGCGTTTCCGCCGTATCCCTTCGAGCCGATTCAGATGACACTCATCAACTTCTTCTGTATCGGCGCGCCGGGCTTTGTGCTTGGTCTGGAGCCCAATAATGCCCGCGTGAAGGGGTCATTCTTGACCAACGTGCTCAAGCGTGCGCTGCCGGCGTCGCTGGCGGTCATTATGGCTGCGGCGCTCGATATCTTTGTGGCGCGCGTGTTTGGCTTTAACCAGCTCACCCTTTCGACTATGTGCCTGCTTACGTCGTGCGCGGCGAGCGTGAGCCTGATCTGGCGTATCTCGCAGCCGCTCACCCCCTTGCGCGTGGTGCTCTTTGTGTTTGTCGTCGTCGGCATCTTGGTGGGCGTTATCGGATTCCCGGAGCTGCTGTCCATCGCTAACCTTTCGATGGGCGAGGCGGTTATTTTGCTGGCGATCGTCGTCTTTACCTGCACGGTGTTCTTTAAGCTCGCCACGATGATGGATTCGCTCAAGCCTCGTCGTCGTCATGCCGCAACTGGCTTTGGCCGCGGCGTTCGCGTTCGCCTGGGTCGTGGTGGCGGCAAGGTGAGCTCGACGGGATCGACCGCCCAGCGTTTTGCCAAGCGCGTTGCCGCCGATGTGGCGCAGCGCCGTGAGGAGCGCACCGCTCGCGAGGCCGAGGTTCGCGCGCTCGAGGGCGTGGAAAAGGCCCAGCCCAAGAAAAAGAAGAGCGCGGGCGCCACTCGCTCGCGGGTGACCAAGTCCGCTCAGGGAATTAAGGTCTCGATGCCGAGCAAGAAGAAAAAGCCTGCAAAGAAAGCTTAGCTCCAGTCGCCGGGGGATGATTTCACGGCGATGTTGAATTGGTGCCTTGCCCCTGTGGGGGCGTGGCGATGCTATGCTCTAACCTCGACTGTATGAACTGCTCCGAAAAGAGGAAGCCGTGATCTGCCCGCATTGCCTTAAGACTATAGAAGACGGCGCCTCGTTCTGCCCCTACTGCAACGCATACGTTGGTCCGGGCGACGGTCCCGAGCATACCGAGTTCGTATTCTGCGACGGCTGCGGCGCACGCCTGTCCCCGCACGACCGCACCTGTCCCAAGTGCGGGCGCCCCGCCCCGGGCATCCTTTCCAAAGACGCGGCTGCATCCGATCTGGCGGCAGGCCGCACCGCCGGCTTTCCGCGCTTGACGCAGGAGCAGATCGATACCGAGGTGCCCCATGCGCCGGCGTCTGCCGCCGCGGTGCTCTCGGATGCCGCCGATCCCAACGAGACTTGTGTGCTGCCGGCCTTCGACAAGGACTTCGGCATCCCTAAGGTGGACATGCCGACGCCGGTTTCCCTGCGCGACGATGCTCAGTCCAGCAAAAAGAAGCCCAAGCGAAAGGTGCATCCCGATGAGGACGCTTACCACAAGCATAAGCGTCATATCCCTAAGCCGGTCATTGTCATAGCCCTGCTCGCGGCTGTGTGCGGCGGCACCTATTGGTTTGTGACGACCGACCCCCTGGGCGTCATGCCGGGATTCTATAGCGAGTTTGGCCATGCCGCGCAGAGTACCTTCCCTTCGCGCCAGAAGGGCGAGCAGACTCAGGCCGATGCTGCCAAGGTCGATGAGAGCGATGGCGACGACACCTCCGACGTGGTCAAGGAGGAGGTCGTGCTCACTGACGATGAACTTTATGCCAAGCTCGACCAGATCTACCAGACGATCCTCTCGTACAACACCGAGGACCAGATCGGCGAGGTGATCACCTCCTTTAACAGCGGCTATCTGCGCTCTTCGCTCAGCACGCGCCAGGAGATATCGCAGAGCGCCTATGACCTGCGCGACCGCATCAAGCAGACGCAGGACGAACTCGACAATCTTAAGTACCAGGACGACACAGCCTATGCCGAAGACATCGAGCACCTCAAGCAGCTCGCCGAGTGGATGTACGAGCGTGTCGATGTGATCTGCCAGAGCTGGGACATCTCGCTGTCCATCCCCGATGGTGAGTCGATGAGCGCTCGCCAGAGCGAGATCTTGGCACCCATGGCGCAGGGCGGCAACAGCGCGCTCAACCAGTACGATGCCAACGTGGGCGCTTGGAAGCCGCGGCAGCGCTCGTAATTAATGCGCCTAAGCGGTATAACCTGCGTGCGCAATTGATGAAAGCCTGTGCTTATTGCTACAATTCGAACAAATATGCTTTAAACGCACGAGGAAGGAACCACATGTTTGGTTTTAAGAAAGAGCTCTACACGCCCGAGTACCAGCTTGCCGGCGATGAGTGCGCGGTGATCGAGACATCGAAGGGCACCATCAAGGTCAAGTTTGACGGCGAGGGCGCCCCCATCCACGTGGCGAACTTCTGCGAGCTTTCCACGATGGGTTTTTACGATGGCCTTAAGTTCCATCGCTATGTGCCCGGTTTTGTGATCCAGGGCGGCGACCCCAATACCCGCGATATGTCCGGCGCCGATGTCGCCGCCGGCCTTGAGGGCCCCGACGGCATGCCCGGTACCGGTGGTCCTGGTTACTGCATCAAGGGCGAGTTCGCTACCAATCCGCGTAACAGCCACGTCGACGGCGCGCTTGCCATGGCGCGTTCCATGGATCCCGATTCCGCGGGTTCGCAGTTCTACTTCTGCCTGGGCGCCCAGCATAACCTCGACTCCGGCTACACCGTCTTTGGCACCACGGTCGAGGGCCTCGATGTGATTTCGCAGTTGCGTGCCGGCGACGAGATCGTCCACGTCGAGATCGTTCACGAGTAAAGGGGACTTCCTTGAATAGCCAGCTGATCCAACAGGGCCGCGCCGCTTATCGCGCGGGTGATTATTCCGCTGCCGCCCAGATGCTCGGTGCGGCAAAGAGCCCCAGCGAGATTATGGGTGAGGCCGACCATCTGCGCGGCAACGCCTTGATGCACCTAGGCATGTATTCCGAGGCCGCCGAGGCCTACGCCGCCGCCCTCAACGACGGTACCTATGGCAAGCGCGGCGCGCTGCTCACCAACCGCGGTAAGGCGCTTGCTGCCGTGGGTGACTATGCGACCGCAGCCCAGGCGTTCTCTGCCGCAACGCAGGATGCATCCTATGCGACGCCGTTTAAGGCCTATCTGGGCCTGGGCAACGCCCTGTTCCAGTCGGGCGATTACGCCAACGCCGGTACCGCCTTCCGTCAGGCCGCCATCGATGGGGCCAACCCGGCTCCTGCCGCCGCCCTCGGCGATCTTGGCCGCTGCTTCATTAAACTCGGACGTCCGGCAGACGCCGTGGAGACCTACCGCACGGCCATCGACTTTGCCGGTCCGCGCGATGACACGCGTGCGCTTAACGCCGGTATGGGCGAGGCGCTCTCTGCCGCCGGTCGCCCCTCTGACGCGCTCGATGCCTTTAACGCCGCCACCGCCGACGGCATCTACCAGCTCACGCCCGAGCAGGCCGATGAGCTTGCCCGCGTGCAAGATTCCCTCGCTGCGCTTTCGGCCCAGACGGCCATGGCCACGGCTCCGGCGCCCGCGATGGATGCTCCGGCCGTCGACCCGCTCGACCCCACGGGTGCTACCGGTCAGTTTATGCCCGACCCCTCGGACACCGGCTTCTTCACCCTGTCTGAGTCTGAGATGGTTCAGCAGGACCGCAAGGAGGCCAAGGTCCGTCGTCGCCATCGCCACACGGGCCTCAAAGTCTTCTTGGTGCTGCTTCTGCTGATTGTCCTTGCCGCAGGCGGTCTTGGCTTTGCCTACACGCGCGGCCTGGGCTTCCCTTCGCAGGAGTCTGTTGTCACCGACCTGTTCCAGGCCGCAGGTGACGGCGATACCGCCAAGGCCGAGTCCTGCCTGGCCTCCAGCCTGTCCGAGGACGCCAAGACGATGATCGTTTCCTCGATTCCGCAGGGCGCCACCGTCTCCATCGAGGGCATGGATCAGTCTATGACCGAGACCACCGCCAAGGTCAAGGCGTCGCTGTCCAAGGGCGGCGAGCAGGAGTACACGGTCAAGTTCGTGCGCTCTGACAACCATATCGGTTGGGCCGTCTCCTCGCTCGACATCGATCTCTCGGCCGCTGACAACCAGTAGTGACCTTATGAGATTTGGCGCTGCCCGGTGCTTCACCGCAAGTGAGGTGCCGGGCTTGCGCTAGTATGATGGGCTAGTAGTTTTCCAGCAATCATCCAACACATCAGGAGTTGCGTTGTTTTCTTTGATGGATATGTTCTTCGGTAGCTATGCGGGCGATCTTGCCATCGACCTCGGCACCGCCAACACGCTTGTCTCCGTGCGCGGCAAGGGCATCGTCATTCGTGAGCCCTCCGTTGTCGCCATCGACAAGAACGATGAGCGCATCCTGGCTGTCGGTATCGAGGCAAAGCGCATGCTCGGCCGTACGCCCGGCAACATTGTTGCCGTTCGTCCCCTTAAGGACGGCGTTATCGCCGACTTCGACGTTACCGAGGCCATGCTTCGCTATTTTATCGACAAGGCGTCCGAGAAGCGCTATCCGTGGACTCCGCGTCCGCGCGTTGTCGTCTGCGTCCCCTCCGGCGTCACGTCGGTCGAGAAGCGCGCTGTTTTTGAGGCTACGATCCAGGCCGGTGCCCGCCAGGCATACCTGATCGAGGAGCCCATGGCCGCTGCCATCGGCGCCGACTTGCCTGTCGAGGAGCCCACCGGCTCCATGGTTATCGATATCGGTGGCGGTACCACCGGGGTCGCCGTTATTGCCATGGGCGGTATCGTCGTGTCACAGTCCATCCGCATTGCCGGTGACGAGTTTGACCAGGCTATCCTTACCCACGTTCGCGATGCCTATAACCTAGCTATCGGCGAGCGCACGGCCGAGGATATCAAGATCAAGGTCGGTTCTGCCGTGCCTCTTAAGGACGAGCTCGACGTCGAGGTCAACGGCCGCGACGTTATCACGGGCCTGCCCAAGACCGTGCGTATCGAGAGCGAGGAGATTCGTCGCGCGCTTAACAAGCCGCTCGACGAGATGGCCAAGGCCGTCAAGGACGCTCTCGACGCCACGCCGCCCGATCTTGCCTCGGACCTTATGTACTACGGCATCCTTTTGACCGGCGGTGGCGCACTGCTGCGCGGTCTCGACGTGCGTTTGCGCGACGAGACTGGCGTTTCGGTCAACGTTAGCCCTACGGCGCTCGACAACGTCGTCAACGGCTGCGCCCGCGTGCTCGAGGCCAACGCGTTTGACGGTGGCTTCGTCCAGACCAATGCTTAATTTCCAAAAGGTGGATTCCATTTGGCACGATCTTCGGGTTTCTCTTCAAATCTGAATACCAAGCGACAATCAACGGGTATGCGCCCGTTGATTGTTTTCAGCGTGATTTCGGTGTTGCTACTCACGTTTTACATTCGCGAGGGCGAGGCGGGGCCGATTCATGCCGTGCGCTCGGGCGTGACGACGATTACCTCGCCGGTGCGTTTTTTGGGCTCGGCTGTGGCCGCGCCCTTCAACGCAATCGGAAACGTGTTCTCTAACCTTACGGCTTCGCAGGAGTCGCTCGACGACCTCAAGAAGCAAAACGAGGTGCTGACCTCTAAGGTCGCCGAGCTTTCCGAGGCCCAAAAGACTGCCGAGCGACTCGAGAGCCTGGTCGGTCTGCAGTCGACCTACAATCTCAAGTCCACCGCGGCTCGCATTGTAGGCGCTTCGGGCGATGCTTGGACTTCGACGGTTACCATCGACAAGGGCTCGGCCGATGGGCTTACCATCAACATGCCCGTGACGAGTTCTGCCGGTGTCATCGGTCAGATTATCGAGGTTTCGGCCAAGACTTCCACCGTCCGCCTGATTGGTGATGAGAACTCGGGCGTGTCCGCCATGGTGCAGGATACGCGCGCTCAGGGGATGCTGCAGGGGCAGCCCGACGGCACCCTGCGCCTGGAGCACGTGAGTGTCGACTCTGACGTGAAGGTGGGCGACATTATCGTGACTTCGGGCATCGGCGGCGTGTTCCCCAAGGGCCTGCCGCTCGGTACGGTGTCCTCGGTGGAGAAGTCTGCCAACGATGTGTATTACACCATCGTCGTGCGTGCCCAGACAACGGCCGAAAACAACGAGGAAGTGCTGGTCATTACGTCGCTGACCGATGAGCAGTCGGCTTCGGACGAGGATGTGAGCAGCGCCAACAGTACGCCGCAGGGCACCTCGCGCGATGCGGCCACCAAGTCCAAAGATGACAGCTCGGACGATGGCTCCGATGCGTCCGATGATTCCGGTTCGAGCGAATAGGGAGGCATGTCCATGGATCTACACGAACAGGGGGCTGGCTCCCGCGCTTTTGCGATCGCTGCCATTGTCTGCGTCCTACTGCAGGCGGGCTTGGCTCCGCAGATCTCTATCGCGGGCGGTCGCGTCAACTTTTTGATTATCCTGGTGTGCCTGAGTGTATTCTCGGGCGACCCCACGCGTGCCGTCATCTGCGGTTTTTGCAGCGGCTTGTTCTACGACCTGTCGGCAGCCGTGCCGGTGGGCGTGATGTCGCTGTTGCTGACGGTGGGCAGTTTTGCCCTGGTGCACAGCGCGGCCGGTCAGACGGGCGGCTCCCCGAGTGCTCGTGGCATCACGGTTGGCGCCTTTGCGCTTGCCATTAACGTGATCTACAGCATTATCTTGCTGTTTATGGGTCTTGAGTCGAGTTTTGTCGTGGCGATCTTTGGACACGCCCTGCCGTCCTCGATTCTGACGGGCCTGGTCGCCGTTCCGTTTTTGATGTCCGGCGTCGCGCCGCAGTCTGGCTACGGGTTCTCCGCACGCGGTGGGCGTCAAGCGGGTATGCGCTTTAAGCCCAAGACCCATAAGCTCAAATAAGGGAGGCCGCAGATGTCTTCCCAGATGACGGTTGTTATCGCCGGTATCGTGCTGGTCGTGGCCATTGTGGTCGCGCTGGTCATCATGCGCCGCGGCGACTCTCGCTTTACCTACGACACACAGCACGGAACGGCCCCGCGCGCCACCGAGGGCGAGGGCAATACGGCCGCTACGGCCTTTAAGGGCCGCTTTTCCATCCTCACCACCGGTGTGGGCGCGATGTTTGCCGCGCTTGCCGTTAAGCTGTGGGGCATGCAGATGGTCTCGTCGGATTACTACGACAAGCAGGCACGGAGCAATCAGACGCGTACCGTTACCACGCCCGCCGTGCGCGGCCGCATCTTGGACCGCAACGGCGTCGCGCTGGTACAGAACCGTCCCTCGCTTGCCGTCGTCGCCTATCGCGACCTTGCCGGCGACAAGGTGCTGGTGCGCCATCTCGCTAACGTACTCGGCATGCCGTATGTCGCGGTGCTGCGTAACATCCAGGACAATTCCGAAGGCGCGCAGAGCCTGCATACCATTGCGACTGACGTGCGTCGCTCTACTGTCGCCTACATCCAGGAGCACGCCGGTGAGTTTCCCGGCGTGAAGATCGCCGAGCGCACCGAGCGCCAGTACCCGTATGGCGAGACGGCCTGCCATATCTTGGGCTATACCGGCACCATTACCTCCGAGCAGCTCGAGGCGCAGAAAAAGAAGACCTCCGAGGACGACAGCGAGTCTGCGGGTAAGATTGCCTACCAGTCTGGCGACATCGTAGGCCAGGCGGGCGTGGAGAGCTATTACGAAAACCTGCTCCAGGGCATTCGCGGTGAACAGACAGTAAAGGTCGACGCCTCGGGTAACGTTACCGGACAGGCCGGCGCCGTGCCCCCACGCGCGGGCTCCGATGTCAAGCTCACGATCGACCTTGCCATTCAGCAAGCCTGCGAGACGGCTCTTGCTGATGCCATCGCGCGCGCCAAGCAGTCGGGCTACAGCAATGCCGGCAACGGCGCGGTGGTATGCCTCGACCCTAACAACGGCGAGATTCTGGGCATGGCCAGCGAGCCCAAATTCGATCCGTCGGTGTTTATCGGCGGCGTTTCCAACGACGTGTGGACCGAGCTCAACGACGATGAGGGCTCGCATCCGCTTCTCAACCGTGCCATTAGCGGCCAGTACATGTCGGCTTCGACCATCAAGCCGCTGACTTCACTTGCCGCGCTCGAATATGGTACCTACACCTCGTCTCAAACCACGGACTGCACGGGCTATTGGACGGGCCTGGGCAAGCAGTGGGGCAAGTACTGCTGGCTGCACTCCGGTCATGGAACCATGACGCTGCAATCGGGCATCGCAAATTCGTGCGACCCGGTTTTCTACGATATCGGCAAGGCGTTCTTCTATGACAAGGACAATCCCGAGGGCCTGCAGGAGATGTTCCGCCGTTGGGGTTTGGGCTCGACATGCGGCATCGACCTTCCCAGTGAAGGCGCCGGGCGTATTCCCGATGCCGAGTGGAAGGAATCCTTCTTTTCCGATGCCTCGGCAGACGATCGCAAGTGGAATGCGGGCGACATGACCAACATTGCCATCGGACAGGGCGATATCTTGGTGACGCCGTTGCAGATGGCGTGCGCCTATATGGGGCTTGCCAACGGTGGCAAGCAGTTCACACCGCACGTGTTTCTTTCCGCTGTCTCGCGTGACGGCGACGGGGGCGATGCCTATATCTACAACGGCAAGGGCTCCAAAAAGCGCCTCACCGCCAAGATTAACAGTGATGCCGATCTGACACTGGTGCGCAACGGCATGCATGACGTTATCTATTCGACATCTGCCACTACGGCTTCGCACTTTACCAACTTGACGCCTCAGGTCTACGGTAAGTCGGGCACCGGCGAGAAAAGCGGCGAGGATGAGTATTCCTGGTTCTGCGCGTATGCTCCCGCCGACGACCCCAAGTACGTAATTGCCACCGTCTTGGAACAGGGCGGCGGCGGTTCGGCTATTGCCCTACATGTCGTGCGCGATGTGCTCGGCGCCATCTACAACGAACCCGACACATCTTCTGCCACGGGCGATTCTTCGGTTCGATAGGGGGTTGCGATGGATTTTTCGCCGGCGGACCTGTTCCGCTCAACTAAAACCGGTTCCCGCAGCAGCCTGGACCGTGTCAACAAGCAGCTTTCGGCCTCGCGCGGCACGTTTCGCCAAAAGGTGCACATCGGCGTGCTGCTGGCAACCTTGGCGCTCGTTGCCTATGGCGCCATCATCATTTGGTCGGCCTCGCAGTTTAAGGCCGACGCCTCGTTCTCGCGTCACCTGCTGGGTATCGGCATCGGCGCGGTGCTTGCGGTACTCGTCTGGCGAACCGATCTGCGCGGCATCTCTAACTTCTCGACGGCACTGCTCGTCATCGACCTCATTGTGATTTTCTCACCCAAGATTCCGGGACTGTCCTATACGGGCGGCTTAGGAATGACGGGCTGGATCAAGATTCCCGGTATCGGTCTTACCTTCCAGCCGGTCGAGCTCGCCAAGCTCATCACGATCTTCTTTATCGCCACGCTTGGTTCGCAGTACAACGGCCGCATCGATACCGTCCGCGACTACATTAAGCTCTGCGGCATGCTGTCCGTTCCGTTTTTGGCCGTCGTCGCCATGGGCGACTTGGGTTCGGGCCTGGTCGTGTTGGTGTCTGGTGCTGTTGTCATCTGCATGAGCGGTGCCCGCCGCGAATGGGTGCTGTCGACCTTGGCGCTGCTCGTGGGCCTGGTGGCGCTCGTCCTGGCGCTTGATTCTGTCTTCGATTCGCTGCTCGGCCACGATGTGCTCATTAAGCAGTACCAGATGAACCGTCTGACGGTCTTCATCGACCCCGACAACGCAGATTCGGACGATGCGTACAATCTGCAGCAGTCGCTGATCGCGGTCGGCTCGGGCGGTTTCTTTGGTAAGGGCCTGGGGCATGCGACGCAGTCGGCCGGCGGCTTCCTACCCGAGTTCCATACCGACTTCGTCTTCGCCTTTTTGTCCGAGACCTTTGGCTTCTGCGGCTCCTTTTTGCTGCTGTGCCTGTACGTGCTGCTCATCTTCTCGACGATCCGTGTCGCCTTTAAGTGCGAGTCTCTGTTCCTACGCTTGTCATGCGTAGGTATCGTCGGCATGTGGGCATTCCAGACGTTCGAGAACATCGGCATGTGCATCGGCATGATGCCGATTACCGGTATTCCGCTGCCGTTCATTAGCTTCGGTTCGTCCTCCATGATGATCCAGTTGCTGACGGTGGGTATCGTACAATCCATATGGCGGCATCGTTCGGGCGCCGCGTAACCGCTGGAGGGGTTTGCTATGAAGATTCCCGTGGACAAGCTGACCCGCGTCTTTAAGATGGGCGCGACTACCAAGAAGGATTCCGACACGCCGGTTCGCGTGTCCGTCTACCTCGATTCGTCTGCGTCGCGTTTTTTGGTCGAGACGGTGCGCGATGCCTTCGTGCCGCAGACGACGTCGGGCATTGTGCGCGTTGAGCGTCTAGGGGAGGAGCGTATCGTCCCTAAGACCGATACCGACGTGGTGCTGGTCCTTTCGTGCGGGTCTGACCGCCTTGAGAGCGCCGTGCAGGAACTTGTGATCGCCGGCGCCCCCGTGTGCGTGCTGGCCGAGTCCGCTGTCGAGGTGCCTTTTATCCAGGAGTCCACGCCCATGCTCGGCGCGGTGACGGCCACCGATAAGACGTATCTGCTCGAGACGCTTGCCCGCTGGATTCTCGATCGCACGGACAAAGAGACGGCCTTTGCGGCGAACTTCGCCTTTATGCGTATCGCCGCCGCCAACCGCATCATCACCTCGTGCGCGCTTACCAATATGGCGACGGGTGCGCTGGTGTTTTTGCCGGGGGCCGATTATCCCGTTATGGCGCTGGCGCAGGTGGGCATGGTCTTTGAGCTGGCGGCCATCTTTGGGCGCGGCATTAAGCCCGAGCGCGGCTACGAGGTCGCGGGCGTGCTTGCTGCCGGTCTGGTGCTCCGCGCCGTCACCCGTGCGCTGGTGAAGCAGACGCCGAATATCGGGTTTGCCGTCAAGGCGCTGACCGCCGCCGCGGGCACCTATGGTATGGGCCGTGCGCTCGTTTCGCTGTATGAGCGCGACATCGACTACAGCCGTGCCAACGAGGTGGCTGCCGCCACGTTCTCGCGCGTCCGCGACCTGGTGACCACGTTCGCCGGTGCCGCCCGTCCCATGAGTCCTTTCGAGGATGCATCCGATCTCGCTGCTTAGGGGTTTCTTTTGCGTGTTCCATACCAAGACTGTTTTCATCTGATCGAGCCGTTGCTCGCTAAGGTCGAAAAGCCGAGTCGCTATATCGACCACGAGTGGGGCACGCTCTCAAAGGCCGATGCCAACTACCGCTGCTGCATGATCTATCCGGACGTGTATGAGGTCGGTCTGCCCAACCAGGGCATCGCCATTCTCTACAACATCCTTAATCAGGCCGAGGGCATTTCCTGCGAGCGCGGCTATGTGCCGTGGCCTGACATGGGCGACGCCATGCGCGAGGCGAACATTCCGCTGCTGTCGCTCGAGGGCGCGGCGCCTGTGGCCTCGTTCGATATCGTCGGCATGCATGTGCCGCACGAGATGGCCGTCACCAACTTCCTCGAGGCGCTCGACCTCGCCGGCATTCCGCTGCTCGCGGCCGACCGCACCGAGGACGATCCCATTATCATTGCTGGTGGCCCCTCGGTCTATAACCCCGAGCCGTATGCGGCCTTCTTTGATGCCATTCTGATCGGCGAGGGCGAGGAGTCGCTGCTCGAGGTTTGCCAGCTGCATCGTCGCCTGCGCGATGAGGGCGTCTCGCGCGCTCGGATTGTCGAGCAGCTCGCGACGGTCGATGGCACCTATGTACCGTCGCTCTACGAGGTGCGCCACGATGAGCCTTGCTCTCCGCACGGCTATACCGTGCCGCGTGAGGGCAAAGACGTCCCGCCGGTGGTCTACAAGCGCGTCGTTGAGGACTTTGGCGCTACCAATCCTCTGTCGCAGTCGTGCGTGCCCTACGCACAGCTCGTTCACGACCGCCTGTCGATCGAGATTCTGCGCGGTTGTGCCCGCGGCTGCCGTTTTTGCCAGGCTGGCATGACCTATCGTCCGGTGCGCGAGCGCTCGGCCGACCAGATTGTGTCCTCGGTGATCCAGGGCCTGGAAAAGACCGGCTATGACGAGGTGTCGCTCACCTCGCTTTCTACCACCGACCACTCCTGCATCCGCGATGTGCTCGGCAGGCTCAACCGCCGCCTGGAGGATACGGGTATTCGCGTATCCATTCCCTCACAGCGCCTGGATTCGTTTGGCGTGGATATGGCCGAGTCGGTCGCCGGCGAAAAGAAGGGCGGCCTGACGTTTGCCCCCGAGGCCGGCAGTCAGCGCATGCGCGACATCATCAACAAGAACGTGACCGAGGAGGACTTGGACCGTGCGGCCAAGGCGGCCTTCGAGGCTGGTTGGAACCGCATGAAGCTCTACTTTATGATGGGGCTTCCCGGCGAGCGCGACGAGGATATCGTGGCTATCGCCAACCTAGCCGACCACGTGCTCGAGCTCGGCCGCTCCGTGGTTCCCAAGGCGCGCCGCGGCTCCATCTCGGTATCCATCTCGGTGTCGGTGTTTATCCCCAAGGCCGCCACGCCGTTCCAATGGTGCCCGCAGCTCGATTACGACGACGTCAAGCGTCGCCAAAAGCTGCTCATCACGAGCGTGCGCAACCGCGCCGTACGCGTGCACTACCACGATGCCGAGACCTCGCTCGTCGAGGCCGCACTGTCCCGCGCCGGTCGCGACATGACGCCGGTCATCATCGACGCCTGGCGCGCCGGTTCGCGTTTTGACGCCTGGGTGGAGCATTTCTCGCTCGATAACTGGAAGTCAGCCGCCGCCAAAAACGGCATCGACCTCAACGAGCTCGTGCACCTGCCCTACGAACTGGACTGGCGCCTGCCCTGGGAGCACGTGAGCCCCGGCTGCTCGCGCGGCTTCCTCGAGCGCGAATACCGCCGCTCGTTGGAGGGCGTCACGACCCCCGACTGCACCCGCACGTCGTGCACCGGCTGCGGAATCTGCCCCACGCTCCATGCCAAGAACGTATTGGTGGGTGATCGCGCATGAGTGAGCGCCTGACCGACAACCCCACGCTCTTTAGGCTTCGCGTTCGCTATGGCAAGCGCGACCGTCTTAAGTACCTGGGCCATCTCGAAGTGATTCATACCATTGAGCGCATCGTGCGTCGCGCGGGGCTGCCCTATGCCGTGACGCAGGGCTTCTCTCCGCACATGCGCGTGGGCTTTTCGTCGGCGCTGCCGGTAGGAACGTCGTCGACTTGCGAGTGGTATGACCTGTTTATGACCGAGTTCGTCGCGCTCGACGAGGCATTTGAGCGCCTGGCGGCGGCATCTCCGGCCGATCTGGCCCCCATCGAGGCGGCATACATCGACGTGCGCACGCCGGCGCTGACGGCGCAACTCACGCGTCTGTCGTACCGCATCGACCTGCATCTGAATCCCGACGCGCCGGCCTCCGCCGACGAGGTGCGTCGTGCTATCGATACGCTGCGCGCGGGCCATGGCATCGACTACGCACGCGGTAAGAAGAGCAAGCGTCTAGACCTTGACCACACTCTGGTGGGCTATGAGCTTAAGGCAGGGGAGCGCCCGGACCATTTGGTGCTCATGCTCGACACCCATGCCGACAACGAGGGGTCCATGCGTCCGGAAATTTTGCTTTCTGCCGCTGATGTTTTGTTGCAGGGCTTGACCCCGGGCGTCGATGCACCTATTGTTTCCACCGGTATGCAAGACCTCGTGACCATCTGCTCCTACGATGTCGAGCGTCAGAATCAAGCATGCGAGGACGACGAGGGCCGACTCGTCAGCCCCATACCTGTGCGAACTTGTGGATTTGCTCCACATACTCGTTGACGGGGGTATTATCGCCTGCTACTATATTCGGCTGTTGCACTAACTGATGCATGAAGGGCAAGTAAACATGTACGCAATCGTTAACACGGGCGGCAAGCAGTACAAGGTCGCCACCGACGATGTCATCACCGTCGAGAAGATCGAGGGCAATGAGGGCGACAAGATCACCCTGCCGGTCATCTTCCTCAACGATGGTAAGAAGATCGTCACCGATCCCGACAAGCTGGCCAAGGCCAAGGTTACCGCTCAGATCGTTGAGCAGTTCAAGGGCGAGAAGCAGCTGGTCTTCAAGTTCCACAAGCGCAAGCGCTATCGTCGTCTGAAGGGTCACCGTCAGCAGCTCACCAAGCTGAAGATCGTGAAGGTTCAGGCTACCTCCCGCGCCAAGAAGGCTGTCAAGGCAGAGGCTGAGGCTGTTGCCGAGGCTCCCGTCGCCGAGTAGATTACACTCGTAACGAAAGAGTAGGTATACACAATGGCACACAAAAAAGGACTCGGTTCCTCCCGTAATGGCCGTGACTCCCGCGGTCAGCGCCTTGGCACGAAGCGCTATGCCGGCCAGACGGTAACCACGGGCACGATTCTCGTCCGTCAGCACGGCACGCACATCCACCCGGGTGAGAACGTTGGCCGTGGTAAGGACGACACGCTGTTCGCGCTGGTCGACGGTACCGTTGAGTTCCACAAGGGTATCAAGCACAGGGTCAGCGTACGCCCGCTCGCGAACGCGTAATTCACCCTTCATAGAGCACATATGTGGGAGGCACTTGAGTTTTAGGATTCAAGGGTCTCCCTCTTTTTTGTAGGAGGCGATTCTGTTGTCACAGTTCACCGATATCAGCCGCATCAACGTGTGCGGCGGCGACGGCGGAGCCGGATGCATG
>ENA-ORRO01001298-ORRO01001298.1-human-gut-metagenome-genome-assembly--contig:-NODE-1298-length-18043-cov-5.160329_pt1 | contig 18043 bp, 16 predicted proteins | sample MGYA00242176_ERZ509136 | MGnify/ENA primary metagenome ERZ509136 (study PRJEB26280, sample SAMEA2338644) | human gut metagenome | biome: human gut; feature: human-associated habitat; material: faeces...
CTGCCGGTCAGCCGCCTTGTCTTTGCCGAGAGCGACGCCGAGGCCGACGAGTTCTACTCCGCGGCCTGCACGGCGCTGGCCCACGGGGTGGGCACCTGCCGCGCGCTGCTGCACAACGGCAGACCTGTCTGCACGGTGGGCTGCTACGAGCAGAGCGATACCGAGAGCTACATGGCCGCGGGCGTGACCGACCCCGCGTGGCAGGGCAGGGGGCTGGCGCGGTATTTGATTGTCGGGCTGGCGAATGAGCTGACCGCCGAACGCACGGTACGGTTCGCCTGCTTCCCGGCGCTGTGCGGCTTTTATGCACAGCTTGGATTTTTACAAATCGGCAAAATTCAACATTATAATACAGATTGGAATACTACATGATCGAACAATTTTACGACCTGCACCCCGAAGTGCTGGCGCTGGACCGCAAGGCCCTCGACCTCTGCCGTGCGCAGTTTGCCCATGTGGAGGAGATCCGCGACTACAACCAGCTCAAAATGCTGCGCGCCTTCACCGACTGCGGCGTCGAGGCACGGCATTTCTGGGGGTCCAGCGGCTACGGCGTCTGGGACGACAGCCGCAACAAGCTGGAGGAGGTCTTTGCCCGCTGCATGGGGGCCGAGGCCGCACTGGTGCGCCCGCAATTCATGAGCGGCACCCACACGCTGACCGTCGCGCTGTTCGGTCTGCTGCGCACCGGCGACACCCTGCTGGCCGCCACGGGCCGCCCTTATGACACGCTGGAAGGCGTCATCGGCATCGGAGACGCGGGCAAGGGCTGCGGCACGCTGCGGGAGTTTGGCGTGAACTACGACGAGTGCCCGCTGCTGCCGGACTTCACCCCCGACTATGACCTGATCGCCGAGAAGGCCAAGACCGCCACGGTGGTACACATCCAGCGCAGCCGCGGCTACACCCAGCGCAATGCGTTTGACCTTGCCACGATTCAAAAGGTCGCGGACACCGCCCGCAAAGCCAACCCGAACGCGGTGATTTTCGTGGACAACTGCTACGGCGAGTTCACCCAGACCGCCGAGCCCGTCGCCTTCGGCGCGGACATCATGGCGGGCAGCTTCATCAAGAATCCCGGCGGCGGCATCACCCCTACGGGCGGCTACATTGCGGGCCGTAAGGACCTTGTCGAAAAGTGCAGCCACCGCTTCACTGCGCCCGGCATCGGCGGGGACCTGGGCTGCACGCAGGACAGCCTGCGGGATACCTTCCTCGGCTTCTACTACGCGCCGGGCGTCGTCTGCGAGGCGCTGAAAACCGCCATCTATGCCCAGTGTCTGCTGGAGCTGGCGGGCGTCAATCCCGTGCCGCGCTACACCGCCGACCACAACGACATTGTGACCTGCTTTGATTCGGGCAGTGCCGCCGCACTGACCGGCTTCTGCGCGGGCATCCAGCACAACAGCCCTGTGGACAGCTTTGCCAGCCCCGAGCCTGCCGACGAGCCGGGTTACACCGACAAGGTCGTCATGGCCTCCGGCAGCTTTACCGAGGGCAGCACGATTGAAATTTCCTGCGACGGCCCGCTGCGCGCGCCCTACACCTGCTATCTGCAGGGCGGCGTGAACTTTACCGCAGGCCGTGCCGCCGTGCTGAACGCTGTGCAGAATGCGTTTTTCGCAGAGTAAAAAGGCTTCCCCCTCGGGGGAAGCTGTCAGCGGCCCCGCCCGCTGACTGATGAGGGGCAGGCTTGCCATTATAGCCCATAAACGGGAAACCGCGGCAAACTCGCCCCTCATCCGGCCCTGCGGGGCCACCTTCAGTCTTCGCGCTAAGAGCCGCCTGCGGCGGTTGCGCTTCGACACGCGCCTGCGGGCGCAGCCCCAAGGGGGAAGGCTTTGAAGTAAAAAAATCTCCCGCGTATCCGAACCGATACGCGGGAGATTTTTTACATTCTACTGTTTTAGTGCTTCACAAAATCACGGACCAGCGCTTGCAGCAGGTCGTCGCGGTCAATGCGGCGGATGATGGCGCGGGCGTTCTTGTAGGTCGTGATGTAGGTCGGGTCCTCCGACAGGATGTAGCCGACGAGCTGATTGATGGGGTTGTAGCCCTTCTCCTCCAGCGCACGGTACACCTGCAGCACCGCCTGCTTGATCTCCATATCACGGTCATCACGGATGGAAAAAACGGCGGTAGGTTCAGAGATCGGCATTTCAATTCTCCCCTTCATTATGATATTACTAGCCCTATTATACTCAACATGCGCCAAATTTGCAAGATGAAAACGCAGGATTTTTATACAGAAATGCAAATTCCGCTTCTTTGCTTTTTGCCCGCCGCTGTGCTATAATACAGACAAAACTGTCCGTAAAGGAGCTACACTATGAAATTTTCGGAAATGCCCTATGCACGCCCCGACCTGGACGCCGTCAAGCAGCAGTTTGCTGACCTGCTGGCCCGCTTCAAGGCGGCTGCCACCTACGCCGAGGCCCACGCCGTTTTTCTGGAGGAGGAAAAGCTCAACAAGCATGTGGACACGCTCGCCCAGCTGGCCAGCGTGCGCAATACGATTGACACCCGCGACAAATTCTACGATGAGGAGATGAACTTCTGGAACGAGGCCACTCCCCAGCTGCAGGAGTGCCAGAACGCCTGGAGCCGCGCGATGCTCGGCTCGCCGTTTCGCGCTGACTTCACCGCCGAGTACGGCGACCTGATGTTCGTCAACGCCGAGATCGCGGACAAGGCGTTCTCGCCCGATATTCTCGACGAGATGGCACAGGAAAATAAGCTGACCACCGAGTACGGCAAGCTGATCGCGTCGGCGCAGATCCCGTTTGAGGGCGGCGTCTACACGCTGAGCCAGCTGTCCCCCTTCAAGAACGACCCCGACGATGCCCGCCGTCTGGCCGCCTGGAAGGCCGAGGGCGCATGGTACAAAGAGCACGGGGCCGAGTTTGACGGCCTCTACGACCAGCTCGTCCACCTGCGTGACACCATGGGAAAAAAGCTCGGCTATGAGGGCTACACCACGCTGGGCTACTACCGCATGGGCCGCAACTGCTACACGAAGGCCGATGTGGAAAAGTTCCGCGCCGCCGTCGTCAAGTACATCGTGCCGCTGGCCGACAGCATCTACCGCGAGCAGGCCGGGCGGCTGGGCAAGCAGTACCCGATGAACGCAGCCGACAACGCCCTGATGTTCCGCAGCGGCAACCCCCGCCCGGCGGGCGACGCCGACGCCATCCTCAAGCAGGGCAAAAAGTTCTATGAGGAGCTTTCCCCCGAGACCGGCGTGTTCTTCAACAAAATGCTGGACGACCAGCTCATGGACGTGCTGTCCACCCCCGGCAAGGCGGGCGGTGGCTACTGCACGGGCCTGGGTGATTACGAGATGCCGTTTATTTTTGCCAACTTCAACGGCACCCAGCACGACGTCGAGGTCGTGACCCACGAGGCCGGCCACGCCTTTGCCGCCTACATGAACCGTGACCGCATCCCGTACTCCTACGTCTGGCCCAGCATGGAGGCCTGCGAGGTCCACTCGATGTCGATGGAGTTCTTTGCCTGGCCGTGGGCCGATGGCTTCTTCGGCGCGGATGCCCGCAAGTTCCGCTACAGCCATCTGGCGGGTGCGCTGACCTTCATCCCCTACGGCACAATGGTGGACCATTTCCAGCACATCGTCTACGAGCATCCCGAGCTGACCCCGGCCCAGCGCCACGAGGAATGGAAAAAGCTGGCTGCCATCTATCAGCCCTGGATGCGTCTGGACGGCGAGATCCCGTTCTACGGCGCGGGTGAGTACTGGCAGCGCCAGATGCACATTTATCAGAGCCCGTTCTACTACATCGACTACTGTCTGGCCCAGACCGTCAGCCTGCAGTTCTGGGCGATGCTGCAAAAGGACCGCGCCGATGCGTGGAGCCACTACATGGCCTACACGAAGCAGGGCGGCAGCCGCACCTTCACCGAACTGCTGAAAAACGCCGGCCTGACCACGCCGTTTGAGGAAAGCTGTCTGCGCGGCGTCAGCGAGGCGGCCAAGGCGTGGCTGGACAGTTACGACCTGACGGGGATCGTCTGATGGCGGACCGCGAGAAGAAAAAGAAGCGCGCTTATCTCGACGACTTTGAAAAGGATCTGAACGGCAATTATCAGTATCGCGGCGCGCATTACCGCTATGCGGGCGAGCACCCTCACAGCAGGGTGCTGGCTTTGCTGTGGCTGTTTTGCGGCGGCGGGGCTGCGCTGACCGTCGGCGCGGGCGCACTGCCCGGGGCCACGGCCCACGCACCTGTGTACCTGCTGCTGCCCTACATGGCGGCACTGGTGCTGGCGCTGTATGCGGTGGTGCTGCTGGTGCGGCTGACCCGGGGCGGCGCGCGCGTGCGGGCTTATATCCATGAACAGACCGCACAAAAATTGCCCTCTTTGTGCAGGGCGACAGCGGTACTCTGCGCTGCTGCCTCTGCGGGGCAGGGGGTGGCTGTGTTTGCAGCGGACGCACAGCTGCTTTGGGGAATGCAAGGCGTTTTTATACTTTTTGAACTGCTCTCCTGCGCTGCTTTTGCCGCTGCTGCGTTGTTCCTCAAGCGGATGCCGTGGGAAAAAGAAGAATAATTATACATTATCATAATAGAGCGTGCTCCGCAGAAAAACGCAGGGCACGCTTTTTTGGATGAGCAGGAAAAGTCTTCCCACAGGGGAAAAAAGACTTTGGGGGTTACAAAATTTTCCTCTCAAATTCGGCAAAAGGTACAAAAAGCAACAAAAGTGTGATTTATGGTTGACTTTTTGTCAATTTTAAGGTATCTTATAAGCTAAGTCATTATCGACAAGTGTACACTGTAAAGAGATACAGGGTGCGGAGAGGGGGTTCCCCCTTTCTCGTGTTGCGCTCTTGGGGAGCACAATATTGATTTGTGGGTGAGGGCAAATTTATAGGAGGTTTTACCACATGAAAAACACAAAGCAAGCCATTGCACTGGCATCTGCTGCCGCTCTCAGCGTCGGCATGCTGGCAGGCTGCGGCGGTGCTGCTTCTTCCGCTGCGACTGCGTCCAGTGAGAGCAACAGCACGGCCACTGCCGAGGCATCCACCACTGCCGCTTCCGACGGTACGCTCGTTCTGGCCGAGACCGGCTTTGAGAGCAAGTTCAGCCCCTTCTTTGCTGCTTCTGCCGCTGACCAGGATGTCATCGACCTGACCCAGATCGCCCTGCTGGGCGCTGACCGTAAGGGTGAGATGATCCTGAACGGCATCGAGGGCGAGACCCGCGAGTACAACGGCACTGACTACACCTACCACGGTCCTGCCGACTGCGTTGTCACCGAGAACGCCGACGGCACCGTTACCTATGACATCAAGCTGCGTGAGGACCTGAAGTTCTCCGACGGTGAGCCTGTCACCATCGACGACGTCATCTTCTCGATGTATGTTTTCCTCGATCCTACGTATGATGGTTCTGTAACCATGTACTCTACCCCCATCGTTGGTCTGGACGAGTACCGCAGCTCCATGACCACGCTGTCCAAGCTGATCGCTGAGGCCGGCGAGGACAACACCGACAACACGAAATTCACTGCCGAGCAGCAGAAGGCTTTCTGGGACGCTGTCAACGACGGCGGTGTGAAGTTTGCCCAGGAGATCATCGACTACTGCGTTGAGAACGGCGCTGCCGCCGACGCTAACGATGCTGCCGGTGCCGCCTCCGCCTGGAACCTGGGCGAGCTGCCCGCAGGCGCAACCGCGAAGGATATGTTCGAGCTGATCGGCGCGAACTACGACTGGAACTTCTCTGCCATGGAGGCCGAGACTGCCGGTACCGCCCTGTCTGACCTGATCCCCGAGGACGTCTACGCCTACTCCACCACCGGTGTCAACGTCGGTGACGCCGTTGCTTCTGTGGCCGGTATCGTCAAGACTGGTGACTACAGCATGACGCTGACCACCACCGAGCTGTCCACCACCATGATCTACCAGCTGCAGATGCCCATCGCTCCGCTGCACTACTACGGCGATGAGAGCCTGTACGACTACGACAACAACTCCTTCGGCTTTGCCAAGGGCGACCTGAGCAGCGTCCGCGCCAAGACCAGCGCTCCCATGGGTGCCGGTATGTTCACCTTCTCCAAGTACAGCGACGGCGTTGTCTATCTGGATGCCAACCCCTCCTACTATGACGGCGCACCCAAGGTCGCCCACGTCAACATGAAGGAGACCCAGGAGGCCGATAAGATCACCGGCGTTCAGGCCGGCACCATCGACATCTCCGATCCTTCCTACTCTCTGGAGGTTGCTGACCAGATCGCCGACATCAACGGCGTCGAGGGTGAGGACGGCCCCGTCATCACCACCCGCCTGAAGGACTACCGCGGCTACGGCTACATCGCCCTGAGCGCCAAGAACGTCAACGTCGGCGGCGACCCCTCCTCCCAGGCCTCCAAGGACCTGCGCAAGGCCATCATGACCGTCATCGCCGCTTACCGCGATGAGGGCATCGACTCCTACTACGGCGACACCGCCACCGTCATCAACTACCCGATCTCCAACACCTCCTGGGCTGCTCCGTCCGTCACCGACGACGGCTACCAGATCGCCTACTCCACCGACGTGGACGGCAACGAGATCTACACCTCCGACATGAAGAGCGAGGACAAGTACGCCGCCGCTCTGCAGGCTGCCCTGGGCTACTTCGAGGCTGCCGGTTACACTGTCGCGAACGGCCAGATCACTGCCGCTCCCGCCGGTGCCAAGATGGAGTATCAGATCAACATCGGTGCTTCCGGCAACGGTGATCACCCCTCCTTCCAGACCCTGACCAACGCTGCCGCCGCTCTCAAGACCATCGGCTTCACCCTGACTGTCAACGATATGGCCAACGCTTCTGACCTGTTCGCTTCCTATCAGTCCGGCGCTGCCGAGGGTTGGGTCGCAGCCTGGCAGTCCACCAATGACCCCGATATGTACCAGCTGTACCACAGCCAGGGCGCTACCAACTACTACACCATCAACGACACTGACCTGGACGAGCTGATCATGGCTGCCCGCGCGACCACCGACCAGGAGGCCCGCAAGGCCATGTACAAAGAGGCCATGGAGATCATCCTGGATTGGGGCGTCGAGCTGCCCGTATACCAGCGCAGCGAGGCTACGATCTTCTCCACCGAGCGTGTCAACATCGACACCATCGCGAAGGATCAGACCCCGTACTGGACCTACAAGTCTGAGCTGAACAACCTCGAGCTGAACTAAGTTCAACTTACCGTTGTGAAACGCAGGTGACCGCCCGCCAAGGGCGGTTGCTTGCTGTATTGGACGAACCGAGGAAAGGGGGAGCGGGCAGCCTGTGCGGGCGCATATAGAATGCGCCCCTACGAATGCGCTGCCCTGTAGGGGCCGGGCATGCCCGGCCCTCTGCCCGGCGGTAATCGCCATTCTTCCCCTATACCACTAATATGGTCGTCCCACTCCCACGCAGGGCGTCGTCCCTGCGTGGGATGGGGATGCCCACATTACGGCATTTCCCTGCAAAATAAACGCGGTTTAACCGTGCAAGGAAGGAACGAAAACTCTTGCGAAACTACATCATCAAGCGTGTCGCGCAGTCGGTACTGATCCTGTTCTGTGTCATGTTCATTATCTATGCGCTGATCCGCAGCCTGCCCAGCTCCTTTGCCGAGACGATGGCAATGCAGCTGGCTCAGGCCCCCGGCGCCAAGCCCTATGAGGAATGGCTTGCCCAGCTCAACGCTTCCTACGGCCTTGACCTGGACATCGTCCCCGGCTTCTTCACCTGGCTGAGCAAGGCCGTTGTCGGCAACTTCGGCGACAGCTGGAAGTGGAACGTGCCTGCCACCCAGAAATTTACCGAGGTCATCGGCCTGTCTGTCATCATGGGCGGCATCTCCTTTGTGCTGTCCATCGTGATCGCCGTGCCCCTCGGCGTGCTGGCTGCTACCAAGCAGTACAGCCGCGCGGACTATGTCATCACCTCTGTGGCGCTGGTCGGTATTTCGCTGCCCACCTTCTTCTTTGCCACGCTGCTCAAGCTGTTCTTCTCGGTCAAGCTCGGCTGGTTCGACCTGTACGGCCTCGTCGGACGCGATTACGCCCAGCTGGATTCGATGGGCCAGTTCCTGGACAAGGCCAACCATCTGGTCCTGCCCATCGTCACGCTGGTCATTGTCTCCATCGGCGGTTACATGCGCTATACCCGCACGAACATGCTCGAGGTCCTGAACGCCGACTACATCCGCACGGCCCGCGCCAAGGGCCTGTCGGAGCGCACGGTCATCTATAAGCATGCCTTCCGCAACACGCTGATCCCGCTGGTCACGATCATCGGCGGCAGCCTGCCCGGCCTGTTCAGCGGCGCCCTCATCACCGAGACACTGTTCTCCATCCCGGGCATCGGCTACGTCTCTTACCAGTCCATGGTCGCGGGCGACATCCCGTTCACGATGTTCTACCTGTCCTTCATGGCGGTGCTGACGCTGGCCAGCAACCTGCTGACCGATATTCTGTACGGCGTGGTCGACCCGCGCGTGCGCATTTCTTAAAGAAAGGAGACTGCACACCCATGAGCGAAAATACGCAGAACCAGAACCCGAAGCAGGAGCAGTACTCCCTGAACGATGACCGCCGCGTCAAGGTTTTGTCCCCGGGCGCGCTCGTCGCCAAGCGGTTCTTCCGCAACCGTCTGGCTGTCGTCGGCCTGTCCATTCTGGTGGCCATGTTCCTGTTCTCCTTCGTCGGCGGCCTTGTCAGCCCTTACGGCCAGGACGAGCAGTTCTTCACCTACACCCAGATGTCCAAGGAGTTCGTCGGCGTTACCCGCAACGATACGATGCGCTTTGTTGTGGCCGATGGGCAGAACTTCGGCTCCATCGCCCAGAGCAAGGCACTGGAGGCCGTCAAGAAGGGCAATACGGAATTCAACTATAAGGATGTTGACTACACCGTCGACATCCAGAGCGACGACTTTTACGTTGTCTATCAGGGCAGGGACATCATGGGCTACGCCAGCCGCGACCTCGTGAACGAGGCCGACGGTGCGCCGAAGTTCAGCTTTGACGTCAAGCTGGCTGCCCTGACCGCCATGACGGCAGGGGAGAAGGAGTTCGCCGCCGACGGCGTGGACTACACCCTCGACGCGGACGGCAACATCCTCGCAGGCGGTGAGGAGCTGGGCTACGTCAGCCGCCTCGTCGTCTCCGCCGCCGATTCCAGCGTCGTCGTCACCCGTGACTTCAAGAACCGCCTCGAGGAGGCCATCGACGACAACGCCGCCAAGTTCAATTACACCGACGCCGAGGGCAACGAGGCCGAGTATGACATTGTCTACGACGCCTCCACCAAGGTCTGGAGCGTCAAGCAGATGACCGAGACCTACGTTTATGACCGCTACGCCGCCCCCAGCAAAGAGCACTGGCTCGGCACCGACACGAACGGTATGGACATGCTGACCCGCCTGATGTACGGCGGACGTGTCTCGCTGATCATCGGCTTCATCGTTGTTGTCATTGAAGCGTCCCTCGGCATCCTGATGGGCGGCATCTCCGGCTACTTCGGCGGCTGGATCGACAACATTATTATGCGTATCGTCGATGTTTTCTACTGCATCCCCTCGATGCCCGTCATCATCATCATCGGTGCGGCCATGGACGCGATGCGCGTCGATTCCTGGAAGCGCATGATGTACCTGATGCTGATCCTGGGCTTCCTCGGCTGGCCGAGCATTGCCCGTCTGGTCCGCGGCCAGATCCTGTCCCTGCGCGAGCAGGAGTTCATGCTGGCCACCGAGGCCTGCGGCATCAAGGTCCGGCACCGCATCTTCCGCCATCTGATCCCCAACGTCATCCCGCAGCTGATCGTCACCTGCACGATGGGCCTCGGCTCCACCATCCTGACCGAAGCCACGCTGTCCTTCCTGGGTCTGGGCGTCAAGTACCCGTTTGCCTCCTGGGGCAACATCATCAACGACGTCAACAACGCCTACGTCATGACGAACTACCTGTTCATCTGGATCCCTGCCGGTGTCTGCCTGCTGCTCACCGTTCTGGGCTTCAACTTTGTGGGCGACGGTCTGCGCGATGCGTTTGACCCCAAGATGAAACGCTGATTGGAAGGAGAAACACACGATGGCTAAAAATCAGGACGGATACCTTTCCGCCAAAGAGTCGCGGCGTATCTCCAAGGAAAACCGCCGCATCACGGACCAGTACGAAAAGCGCCGCAAGCGCCGCAACGTGCCCGAGTCCGAGTACACCACCCAGATGAAGGACCCCGCCAACGCGGTGGAGTTCGATAACCTGCACACCTACTTCTTCACCGACACCGGCGTCGTCAAGAGCGTCGACGGCGTCTCGTTTGAAGTGCCCATCGGCAAGACCGTCGGCGTCGTCGGCGAGTCCGGCTGCGGCAAGTCCGTCACCAGCCTGTCCCTGATGCAGCTTTTGCAGCGCCCCCAGGGCCAGATCGTCGAGGGTGCCATCCGGCTGAACCTCGGCAATGACAAGGCCTACGACATTGCCAAGACCCCGGCGGACAAGATGCAGGGCCTGCGCGGCAACTATATCTCGATGATCTTCCAGGAGCCTATGACGAGCCTGAACCCGGTGTTCCGCATCGGTGCCCAGATCGACGAGGTCATCGCCCTGCACGAGGGCGAGGGCAAGACGAAGGAGGACATCAAGAAGCGCACCATCGAGATGCTCGAGATGGTCGGCATCGCCAACAGCGAGGGCGTCTACGCGATGTACCCCCACGAGCTGTCCGGCGGTATGCGCCAGCGCGTCATGATCGCCATGGCGCTGGCCTGCAACCCGAAGATCATCATTGCCGACGAGCCGACCACCGCGCTGGACGTGACGATCCAGGCACAGATCCTCGACCTGCTGCGCAGCCTGAAGGACCGCATCAATTCGTCCATCATGCTCATCACGCATGACCTGGGCGTCATTGCCGAGATGGCCGACTATGTCGTCGTCATGTACGCGGGCCGTGTCGTCGAGAAGGGCACTGTCGAGGAGATCTTTGCCCACCCGAGCCACCCCTACACCATCGGTCTGATGGCGTCCAAGCCCGTTGTCGGCAAAAAAGTGGACCGCCTGTACTCCATCCCCGGCAAGGTCCCCAACCCCGTTGATATGCCGAACTACTGCTACTTCAAGGACCGCTGTGAGCTGCAGCTGCCCTGCTGCAGCGGCGAGTACCCCTGCGAGATCAGCCTGTCCCCGACGCACAAGGTCAGCTGCTACCGCTACTATGAAGAAAACAGAAAGGCGGGTGAGTGACGCATGGCAAACAAGGGTAAGCACCTGATTGAAAACGATTACACCCCCGTCACCTATGACCCTCAGTATATCCTGATGGTCAACCACCTCAAGAAATATTTCCCCATCAAGGGCGGCCTGCTGTCCCAGACCGTGGGCCACGTCAAGGCCGTGGACGGCGTGACGTTCAACCTGCGCCGCGGCTGCACGATGGGCCTTGTCGGCGAGTCCGGCTGCGGCAAGTCCACCACGGGCCGCACGATCCTGCGCCTGGGCGGCGAAAAGACCGGCGGCCAGGTGCTGTTCAACGGCAAGGAGGTCTACGACATGACCCCCGCCGAGATGCGTGAGCTGCGCACCAAGATGCAGATCATCTTCCAGGACCCGTTCTCCAGCCTGTCCCCGCGTCTGCCCGTCGGCGAGATCATCGGCGAGGCCGTGCGCGAGCACAACCTTGTGCCGAAGAACGAGTTCAACGACTATATTGACCAGGTCATGGACGACTGCGGTCTGCAGCCCTACCACAAGACCCGCTACCCGCACGAGTTCTCCGGCGGCCAGCGCCAGCGTATCTGCATTGCCCGTGCGCTGGCCCTGAACCCCGAGTTCGTCGTCTGCGATGAGCCGGTCTCCGCGCTGGACGTCTCCATTCAGGCGCAGATCATCAACCTGCTGAAATCCTTGCAGGAAAAGCGCAACCTGACGTATCTTTTCATCTCCCACGATCTGTCCGTCGTCGAGCATATCTCCGACACTGTCGGCGTTATGTACCTGGGCAATCTGGTGGAGTACGGCGAGACCGACGACATTTTTGCCCACCCGCTGCACCCCTACACCAAGGCGCTGTTCTCGGCCATTCCCATCCCGGACCCGACTGTCAAGCGCGAGCGCGTGGTGCTGCAGGGCTCCATCCCGTCCCCGGCCAACCCGCCGTCCGGCTGCAAGTTCCACACCCGCTGCCCCTATGCCACGGAGCGCTGCAAGACCGAAGCGCCGAAGCAGCGTGAGGTCGAGCCGGGCCATTACGTGGTCTGCCACCTGTACGAAAAATGAGGAAGCGCGACGACTTCGAGGACGATGGCCGCACCATCGCCGATATGAGCGGCATCGGCCCTGCGCCGACGCTGCGCCCCCACCGCCGCAAGGCGGACGCCCCGCCCCCGGAGCCGGCGAATGACCGCCCCTGGGAGCAGGCCCCCGACTGGACGCCCAAAGAAAAATTTTGGGCCGTCATGGGTGTGCTGAAGGCCACCCTGGCCATTGCCGGGGTGTATCTGGTGGGTTTAGGTGTGCTGCTGGCCGTGCTGTTCCTGCTGTGGAAATGAATACAAAATAAAAAGGCATGTACGATTGGATAGGTCGTACATGCCTTTTTTGCGGGTGGAGATATTCCGAAAAAACCATTGCTGCCATGTAGGGGCCGCATATATGCGGCCCGCGGCCTGCCCGTAAGCAGCCGCCCGCCATGCCCGGCCCCTACGCCCGCAGCAACGCAAAAACCGGTTGAAACCTTGCGGTTTCAACCGGTCTTGGTGCGCCTGCAGGAACTCGAATCCTGGGCCCTCTGATTAAAAGTCAGATGCTCTACCAACTGAGCTACAGGCACATATACACTGTGGTGTTCACAGCTTTACTATTATAGCAGGCAAAAAGAAAATTGTCAATACGCTTTGCAAAACAAATTAGCCGGAAATCCGGCAAAATCCGCACGTGTTTGCCCGCCGCCCTCTTGCCAAATGCACAGCGGCGCGTTATAATAATATTTTAGTAAAAGATAAAACCGTAAAGGGGACAGGAAATATGGAAACTTTGGGCAGTCTGCGCCGCACAAACTATTGCGGCGAAGTCACGCTTGCCATGGCCGGTCAGGAAATGACCGTCTGCGGCTCCATCGCCCGCGCCCGCGACAAGGGCGGCATCATCTTTGCCGACCTGCGCGATACCACCGGCATTTTGCAGCTGGTGTTCGATGAGGATACGCCGAAGGACGTTTTCGCCAAGGCCGAGAGCCTGAAAAGCGAGTACGTTGTTATCTGCCGCGGCAAGCTGCGTGAGCGCGCCGCCAAGACCGATAAGATCGCAACCGGCGACGTAGAGCTCTACGTCAGCGAGCTGCGCATCCTGAGCGAGGCCCAGACCACGCCGTTTGAGCTGCGCGACGAGATCAACGTCAACGACGACCTGCGCCTGCGCTACCGCTATCTGGACCTGCGCCGTCCGTCCATGCATGAGCCCATCGTGCTGCGCAGCAAGATCATGCAGATCATCCGCAATTATTTCTGCGAGAACCATTTCACCGAGATCGAGACGCCCACCCTCATCAAGTCCACGCCCGAGGGCGCACGCGATTATCTCGTTCCCAGCCGTGTGCAGCCGGGCCACTTCTACGCGCTGCCCCAGAGCCCGCAGCTCTACAAGCAGATTTTGATGCTGTCCGGCTTTGACCGCTACTTCCAGCTGGCCCACTGCTACCGCGACGAGGATCTGCGCGCAGACCGCCAGCCCGAGTTCACCCAGGTGGACGAGGAGATGAGCTTTGTCTCCGAGGACGACATCATGACCCTGAACGAGGGCCTCATCAAGCGCCTGTGGAAGGAAATGCTGAACGTCGACGTCGAGACCCCGTTCTACCGTATGCCGTGGGACGAGGCCATGGGCCGTTTCGGCTCCGACAAGCCCGACACCCGCTTTGGCCTTGAGATTCAGGACGTGACCGAGGTGTTCAGGGGCACCGAGTTCAAGCCCTTCGCCGCTGTGCTGGAGGCCGGCGGCAGCATCCGCGCCATCAACGCCAAGGGCATGGCCGACAAGCTGAGCCGCAAGAACATCGACAAGCTGGGCGAGGTCGCCAAGACCTACGGTGCCAAGGGTCTGGCCTACAGCCGCCTGACCGCAGACGGCACGTCCTCCAGCCCCTGCTACAAGATCATGTGGGATCGCTACACCATGGCCTTTGCCGCCGAGCAGAGGGCCTTTGCCGAGGCGGTCATCAACGGCACGGAGACGCAGGTCACCGGGGAGGACGGCCTGGCGCCAATCCTCATCGCGGCGGCCGCCACCGAGTCCATGAAGGAAGGACGCCCGGTGAAGATCAGCGAGATCGAGGGGTGAGAAGTCCACGGATCTCACACATGCGGCGCAGTCCGTGAGCTTAGGGCAAAGTTTCCTTTTGACAGCGCGGCGAAGCCATGATATCCTTGGGGAAATTGGTTCAGCCGTCTGGCACTTGGCTGAAAGATGATAGGGTTGGTGTGTTTGCATGTCCAGACGGCATCCGGCCAGTTATTTTTCTCTTGGAGGCGGAGTAAGGAATGCAGTGGGCAGATGGAAAGATCCGATGCCATTGGGTGAACCCGGCTAATACCACTTATCTGCGATACCATGACGACGAATGGGGCAGACCGGTCCACGATGACCATATGCTGTTTGAAATGTTGATTTTGGAGAATTTTCAGGCAGGCCTCACCTGGGAATGTGTCTTAAATAAACGGGAAGCGTTTCGCCGTGCTTTTGACGGGTTTGATTTACGGAAAGTGGCATCTTATAGCGAAGAAAAATTGACGGCTCTGCAAGCGGACTCTGGAATCATCCGTAACCGGCTGAAAATACGAGCTGCAGTGGTCAACGCACAAGTGTTTCAAAAGATACAGCAAGAGTGGGGCAGTTTTGACCGATACTTATGGCACTGGACAGATGAAAAAATCATCCAAGAAGTAGACAAGGTCAGCTCACCATTATCTGATGCCATCTCAAAAGACTTGAAAAGGCGGGGCATGAAGTTTGTGGGGAGCATAATCATCTATGCCTATTTGCAGGCGGTGGGAGTTATCAACTCTCATGAATCAATTTGCTTTCTGAAGTCTTCGCAGCGGTAGAAAATGCATAAGAAAAAAGCCGGGAAGTTGGCTCAATGCCAATGCCTCCCGGCTAATCTTATTTTAATAGATGTTAATATAGTTAGGATCATGGTATATATTTCATTCCCCATTGGGATTTCGGCGTAAAAGACCGGCAGCAGGTCACGACCTTTCTCAGTAAGGAAATATTCAACTCGCAAGGGCATCTCATTGTACTGGATTCGTTGTATCAAATCATCGGCTTCCAACTCTTTGAGGGCATTTGTCAGCGCCGTATTTGTAATTGGCTTTAGCATCTTTTTCAGTTCACCGAAGCGCATGGGACACTTGATGCACAGTTCATAAAGGATCTGGAGTTTCCATTTGCCTTAGCCAATGGTAGAATAAAAATATCATTTGGACAGAGATAGAATGCTGTTTGATCACCGATTGCGGTTTATCTCTGCGATTGCGGAAATACGAAAATGCCAAATCACGATTTACTAAATCGTGATTTGGCATTTTTGAATGAATATCAGGCAAGCATAGGAATTAAACTTTTACTTTTGCACGTATTGTGTTATACTACGAACGATCCATCTGCTTAAAGAAAACAATTTTTTGCAAATTCTAAAGATGCTTTGAATCTGTATAGAATATTTAGAAATGAGGAATTGCAGCCTATGTTGAACATTTATTTTGGAGATATGCCGTCTGCAATTTATAATACTGAGATCTATTTCAAAAACACTTATGAAGACAGTTGGATTCTCGATGACTTTGCAAAAAAAGTTATCAAAAAAGTGGATGGTTCAGACGTGATCGACGCGCAGGCAATCAAAAGTCCTGTACTTGGTATTATTCCTCCTACTGAATTGTCCGGTGGTGTAAAAACTCTGCTGCTTATTAAAAACTGCCCGGATGAAGTGTTCAATGCTTCAACATGCGGAGATAACTGCGCACGTTTTATTCTTGAACTGGCAAAAGCAAAAGATGTTACGATCAACTTGCGTCATATTATGGATTTTGATAAGGCAAAATTTACGGCCAAGGTTTTGAATGATAACAGTATCGTTCATAACATGGAAGAGTTGTTGCCGATTGCAGCGAGATATGTATAAGCGGAGGCGGACATGAAAGGAAAACATAGTATCGTTGTTCGCAACCGCAGAGTCCAGTTTGCCTTGGAGCTGGAGCGCAATATCACAGTGATACGAGGTGATAGCGCAACAGGAAAAACAACCATGTTGGGGATGCTGCGAGATTACGAGGAGTTGGGGGCACAGAGCGGAGTTGCTGTTCAATGCGATAAGCCATGCCGGACTTTAACTTCCCGTGACTGGGAAAGTCAGTTGAGCCGCATGAAAGACAGCATCGTTTTTGTAGACGAAGGAAATGCTTTCGTTTCTTCTCGTGCCTTTGCACAGGCAATTTGTGGGTCAAGCAATTACTATGTTCTCATCACAAGAGAAAGCCTATATCAATTGCCGTATAGCGTAGAAGCGGTTTTAGAACTGCGAACTACAACTCGTCGTGAGAAATGTACTTACAACAAAGCGTATCCCTACTATGGAACGCTTGAGCATGCCGCAAGTGAGATGGATCGCTCAGACCGCATTCTGACCGAGGATTCAAACAGTGGGTATCAGATGCTCTCAAAAATCGCGGAGCAATATCATGTGCGCTGTGAAGCCGCAAATGGGAAATCGAATATTTATGCTTGCTTGGAAGAGCGTTCAAATGATAAGACCTTGGTGATTGCGGATGGCGCGGCGTTCGGCGCAGAGATGGAAAAAATCTATCGCTTTTTGAAATTGCATCCGAGCCAAGTAATGCTTTATTTGCCAGAGTCCTTTGAGTGGCTGATTTTGAAATCAGGAATCGTTCATAACGCAAAACTTGCGGATATCTTAGAGAGACCGGAGGAATATATCGACTCTGCTAAATACTTCAGTTGGGAGCAGTTTTTTACTGAATTATTGATTCAACTGACAAGTGAGCGGGACTATATGCGCTATGGAAAACAGAGCTTGGCTCCTTTCTATTTACAGGCCGAGAATATCCGAAAAGTGATCAGTGCCATGGAAAGAGACTGACAGTTCTGTATTTTGCGTGAGGGGGCGATACAGTGGAAAAGCTAAACGCGATTCGAGAACAGGTTATCCAGCTCTGTGATCCGCAGAAGATTCTGCTGTTTGGCTCGCAGGCGAAGGGAACCGCGACAGCAAAGAGTGATATTGACCTTTGCATCATTGCGTCAACCCATGATAAGCGTTCACTGCTGACAGATTTGTATTGTGATACGGAATCTGATACGCCGATTGACTTCCTTTTGTATACGCCGGAGGAGTGGGAACACAGCGTGGCAGATAGCCAGAGCTTTGCCCACAAGCTGAACAGGGAAGGGGTTGTACTTTATGGGTGACAGCCTCCGTTATAAGGACTGGTTTGAAAAAGCGGCACATGACCTGCGAGGCGCGGAAATCTTAATGGAGCATGACGGCGGTAACGATTTAGTCGCGTTTCATTGCCAACAGGCGATGGAGAAGATGCTGAAGGGCTGGCTACTCAAAACGACAGGCGAATTGTTGGATGGACATAGCCTTGTATTTCTGTGCAGAAAGGCAACTGCGGCAGGGGCACCGTTGAAAGGTAACCTCAGAGACTGTGCGTATGTAAACCAGTTTTATATTGAAACCCGCTATCCATCTGATTCTTATATGCCTGTGTCCGAAGAGGAAGCACGGGATTGCATGGATGCCGCAAGGAAATTGATGGAACTGTTGGCATAACGCGCAGACTACTATTTGACTACTACCGCAAAAAATCTCAGAAGCCCTGCCCTGCAAGGCTTCTGAGGTTTTTCTTCAAAATGGCAGAAATTTGTGCGATACCAACCAAGCCCTTGTGCCGCAAGACTTTCCGGCTTGACGGCCTGATAACTCCGACTCTAAAGGCCGCTGGTTCGAATCCAGTCGGGC
>ENA-ORRO01001333-ORRO01001333.1-human-gut-metagenome-genome-assembly--contig:-NODE-1333-length-17739-cov-5.165121_pt1 | contig 17739 bp, 13 predicted proteins | sample MGYA00242176_ERZ509136 | MGnify/ENA primary metagenome ERZ509136 (study PRJEB26280, sample SAMEA2338644) | human gut metagenome | biome: human gut; feature: human-associated habitat; material: faeces...
GCCGACGTGCAGGATCTCGGTGTCGATACCGGCCTTGTTCAGTTCCCCGGCGATCAGGGACAGGGCGGTGTAGGTGCAGCCCTTTTCGTGGGGGCTGCCGTTGATGAGCAGAACGTTCATAAAAATACTCTCCTTTGGTCCAGAATGCGCCGCAAAATGCCCGGCGCCTGTGCGATACTCTGATTGTAGCACAAAGCCTCCGGGCGTGCAATGCGCCCCGGTACTTGACAAGAATGCACGGTTTGATGATAATAAGAAGAACCAGAAGAGGATATGCAGCGCCGGGCGAGGCTATGCGAGCGCGCCCGGCCGACCAGAAGGAGGTCAAATCATGCGCGTGATCGCAGGAGAAGCCCGGGGACGGCGTCTGGAAGCCCTGCCCGGGACGGACGTGACCCGGCCCACCCTTTCGCAGGTGAAGGAGGCCATGTTCAGCATTGTACAGTTCGACCTGCCGGGCGCGCGGGTGCTGGACCTGTATGCCGGCAGCGGACAGCTGGGCATCGAGGCGCTGAGCCGCGGCGCGGCCCGGTGCGTGTTCCTGGATGAGAACCGCGAGGCGGTGAACATCATCATGCGCAACTGCAAGGCCTGCGGCGTGTTCGACCGCAGCCGTGTCAATATCGGCGAAGCTGCGCGGTATCTTTCCGCCTGCCGCGAGCAGTTCGACATCGTACTGCTGGACCCGCCCTTCCGCAATGGTACACTGGAAAAGATCCTGCCTGCGGTGGATAAATGCACCGCGCCCGGCGGCATCGTGCTGTGCGAGAGCGAGACCGGCATCGTGCTGCCGGCCGAGGCTGGCGGCCTGACCCTGAAAAAACAGTACAAGTACGGCAGGGTGCTGCTGTGGAAATACACAAAGCCCATGCAGAACACAGACCCTGCCGAGAACGAACCGAAGGGAGAAGCACTATGAACGTGAACGAACTTTTGGATACCATTGAGGATGCTCTGGAGGAAGGTGCCAATGTGCCCCTTTCCGGCGGCAAAAAGATCGTGGATGTGGAGCAGATCCGGGATTATCTGGACGAGATCCGCGCAAACCTGCCCGGCGAGCTGCGGCAGGCCCAGCAGATCGTGAACGACCGCGCTCAGATCGTGGAGACGGCCAACGCACAGGCGCAGGCCATTGTGAAAAAGGCTGAGGAGCGGGCGCGCATTCTGGTGAGCGAAGCCGAGATCGTGAAGGCTGCACAGCAGCGCGCCGGGGAAATCACCACTGCAGCCCAGAACGAGGCCCGCACCCTGCGCCAGACCGTGACCGACTATTGCGACAACATGCTCAAGAACACCGAGGAAACAATGGTGGAAAATGCGGCACAGGTAAAGAATGTGCGCGCAAATCTGCGCCAGAACGCCAAGAAAAACGGCTGAAGACAGCCTTTTTCACACACAAATTACACATACGGCAAAAACCAAAGTTCCTGCAGGCAGAAATGACGGCCGACAGGGACTTTTTTTGTTGCATTTTGCGGCAAAAACGGGAGCACAAACCCTTGCAATCAGGGGCCTGATTTGTTAAAATAAAACTGTGTCATCGGGTAAAAGTGTGCGCTGTGTGCACAGTGCCCGGAACACGGAAAGCTTATGAACTGAGAAAGGAGGCCGCAGCGATGGAACTTGAAACACAAGCAGCCTTTGACCCGGCCTCGTTTGAGCATATCCCCGTTCTGCTGAACGAGTGTCTGGAGGGTCTTTCCATTGATCCGGCCGGCACCTACCTTGACGGCACCGCAGGCGGCGCGGGACATTCCCGCCAGATCGCCTTGCGGCTGGATGCAGAAAAGGGCGGCAGGCTGATCTCGCTGGATCAGGACCCGGACGCGGTGCAGACCGCGCGTTCCCGTCTGGCCGGGCTGCCTGCCACCGTGGTACAGATCAATTTCCGCTATGCGGGACAGGCGCTGGAGCAGCTGGGCATTGAAAAGATCAACGGCGCACTGCTGGATCTTGGCGTTTCCAGCCATCAGCTGGACGATGCCGCCCGGGGCTTTTCCTACCGGGCAGACGCGCCGCTGGATATGCGCATGAGCCAACAGGGCGAGACCGCCGCAGACCTTGTGAACACCGAGAGCCGCGAGGAACTGGCCCGCATCCTGCGGGATTACGGCGAGGAGCCCTATGCGTGGCAGATCGCAGGAAAGATCGTGGAGACGCGGGAAACCGCTCCCATCCTGACCACCCTGCAGCTGGCAGATATCGTAGCAAGCGCCATGCCCCCGGCAGAGCGCCGCAAGAACAAGAACCCCTCCCGCCGCACCTTTCAGGCACTGCGCATTGCAGTGAACCACGAACTGGACGCGCTGGAAGAGGGCTTGGATACCATTTTTGATCACCTTGCGCCGGGCGGCCGGCTGTGCGTGATCACCTTCCACTCGCTGGAGGACCGGCTGGTGAAGAACAAATTTCGCCGCTGGTCCACCGCGTGCACCTGCCCGCCGGAGTTTCCGGTGTGCGTATGCGGCGGCAAAGCCAAAGCGAAGCTGATCACCCGCAAACCCATTGAAGCAAACAGTCAGGAATTGGAAGAGAACCGGCGCAGCCGGTCCGCCCACCTGAGAGTTTTGGAAAAATGCTGAACGGCAGAAGTCGTTTTGTGAGGAGGAGAGCAAACCATGGGTCAGGCAGCATATGATTATAACGCGGTACGCCGCAGAAAAGCCCCGCAGACACAGCGCAAGGCAGATCTGCGGGTAGCAAAGGGCGGCAAGCGTCGGCTTTCGCCGCTGCAGGCAGCGGTGCACAACGCCATGCATCTGGTAGCAGCAGCACTGCTGGTGGGGTTTGCCATCAGCCTGCTGTGGAGCGAGTCCAAGCTGGTGGAGCTGAACGACCAGATTCAGGACGCAAAGGCTCAGCTGGTCAGTGAGCAGAGCCAGTATACTTACTATAACAGCACCCTGAACAGCAAGACCAACATCACCAGCGTGGAAGAGACGGCCGGCAGGCTGGGCCTGATGAAAATTGATCAGAGCCAGATCACCTACATCCGTTTGGGCGAGAGCGACACGCTGGAGCGCACCCAGTCCGCTGTGCGGCAGTGGACCGACTTTATCTACAACGGTGCCGTGAACATTCTTGGCACTGTAAAGTGAACCAAATATGGGAAAGCGTGCGGCAGCGCACGCTTTTTCGGTTTATACACCCTGTTTGCAGGGCAGTTCCAAATTTGACAAAAGCGCGGCAGAAGGCAGCAAATGCCCGCTGCCGCAGGAGCATACCATGTCGAAATTCTTCCGAAAATTCATCAAAAAAATAAAAGGCCCCTGGCCGGAAACCAGCACCGGTGCCCGCATGAACCCCAGAACCAGTCTGATCTGCGGCGGTCTGGCCCTTGTGGTCATGGGCCTTGCTGCGGCCCGTGTGACCTACAGCCTGTATGATATCCAGATCAAAAACGGTGACACCTACCGCCAGCTGGCCGCAAAGCAGCAGCTGCTGGATACCACCATCAAGGCCACCCGCGGCGAGATCTACGATACCTCCGGCATCACGCTGGCCTCCACCAGCGTGGTGTGGACCATCTGGGCCGACCCGGACAACAGCAAAATCTTATATGCCACCACCGGCAAGGATGAGGAGGCGGTGCGCACGCTGGACACGGCCATGTGCGCCGAGGTCAGCCGGGAACTGACCCTGCGCCTGCTCTCCGGCGACGGCGAAAGTCTGGACGCGGTGGACACTTCCTCGGAAGCGTACCAGACCCAGTACCAGAAGGTTTATGATGCACTTTCCAAGACGGACACCAAGTATCAGGTGCTGGCCACCAAGGTGAACAACGCTGTCAAGCTGTCCATCGAATCCTACGTTTCCCAGTTCAACAAGGCACACAAGCGTGCCACTGAGACCTCCCGCAAGGGCAACATCTCGGTCGGCAGCGAGAAGAGCTTCCAGCGCAATTACCCCTACGGAGCGTTTGCAGCGGCAGTGCTGGGCTTTACCGATGCGGACGGCATTGGTACTTACGGTCTGGAAAAATCCTATCAGTCCACGCTGGCCGGTGTGGATGGCCGCACCATTACCCAGCGCAATGCCTACGGCAACGCCATTGCGGACGAGAATGCCACCACCTTTGCAGCCAAGGATGGCTCCAATCTGGTGCTTTCGCTGGATGTGAATGTGCAGGAGATCGTGGAACGGTATCTGAACGAAGCCATTGCAGCCAACACGGTGGAGAACCGCGGCTGCGCCATCGTGATGAACGTCAAGACCGGTGCCATCCTTGCCATGGCTTCCAAGCCGGATTTTGACCCCAACGACCCGCTGGACTACAGCGCAAATCTGGATTACCTCAACGAGCTGGTGCGCGCTGAGCCGGAGCTGTACGGCATCTACAAAAAGGATGAGAACGGCAACGAGCTGAAGGATGCAAACGGCAACCGCATTCTGGACGAGGAGGGCGATTACTCCGGCTACTTCCGCGATATCCAGTGGAAAAACAAGGCCATCACCGAGTTGTACTACCCCGGCAGTGTGTTCAAGGTGATCACCTCGGCCATGGGCGTGGACTCCGGCCTTGCAAACATCAACACCACCTTTACCTGCGCCGGTGCTTACGGCGTGGCAAAGGAAACCTACCACTGCGCAGGCCACAAAGCCCACGGTACCATCACACTGGCCGAAGCTCTGCGTCAGAGCTGCAATATCTACTATATCCAGCTGGGCCAGCGCGTTGGCTCCCAGACCTTCTATAACTACTTCGATGCCTTTGGCTTTACCAGCCGCACCGGCGTGGACCTGCCCAGTGAGACGGGCTTCATGCAGTATTATAAGGCCAACCAGCTGGGCGAAGTGCAGCTGGCCTCCTCGGCCTTTGGTCAGGCAATGGCCATCACCCCGCTGCAGATGTGCACCGCTGTGGCCGCAGCCGTCAACGGCGGCTATCTGGTCACGCCCCATGTGGTGGATAAGATCACCGATGCAAATGGCAACGTGATCGAGGAGATCGGTGCCAATGTGCGCCGTCAGGTCATCAGCGAGAGCACCAGCAATGTGATCCGCCAGATCATGGAATATGAGGTGGGCAACGGCACCGGCGGCGGCAAGTATGCCTATGTGTCCGGCTACCGTATCGGCGGCAAGTCCGGCACTTCCGAACAGTTGAACATGGACCGCCGTGCCGACGGCGACTACAAGAAGGTGGCATCCTTTGCCGCTGTCCTGCCTGCCGACGACCCGGAGATCATCGTCTATGTGATGCTGGATGACCCCAACAACGCCAGAACGGACTACTCGTCCCTGCTGGCAGCGCCCGTTGTGGGCAACATCATCAGCGAGATCGCACCTTACCTTGGCATTGCCGCCGACGGCGAGGATCGCAGCCAGACTGTGGTCACTGTGCCGAATCTGGTGGGCACCGAGTGGAGCAGTGCGCAGGTGCAGCTGAACATCAAGGGCCTCAGGCATCAGCTGGCCGAAAGCACCACCAGTCAGGCGGCAGCAGCTGTCACCTACCAGTATCCGCACGCGGGTGCAAAGGTGGCCTACGGCACCACCGTGTACCTGTATACCGATACCTATGAGGGCAGCCATACCGATGTGCCGGATGTGACCGGCAAGAGCGCGGACTTTGCCCGCCAGATGCTGTCTGCCGCCGGATTGAACTGTGTGGTGGAGGGCAATGCGAACGGCACCGTGCAGGCCCAGAGTGCAGACCCCGGTTCCAGTGTGCAGCGCGGCACCGTCGTGACCATTACCTGTGGGTAACAAGAACCCTCTCAGGCGCTTGCGCGCCAGCTCTCCCGAAGGGCGAGCTTTATGAGTGGGTACGGTAAAGTGAATCTTCTGAAGAACTGCACTTTATCGTAAGATGCAAAAGAGCTCCCCTTTCGGGGGAGCTGGCAATGCCGCAGGCATTGACTGAGAGGGTTTTACAAGATAAAAGAGAGGGGACATGAACAATGGAAAAAATTTCTGCAAGCAAGCTTCTGGCAGGGCTGGTGCCCGCAGACTTCATCCGGGAAGAGGTGCAGGTGGAACTGGTGACCACCGACAGCCGCGAGGTGCGGCCCGGCTGCATTTTTGTAGCGTTCCCGGGTGAAAAATTTGACGGCCACGATTTTGCGGCCAAAGCACTGGAGAACGGTGCTGTTTATGTGGTGGTGAACCACCCGGTGGAGGGCGTGCCTGCGGAAAAGGCCATCCTTTGCCCGGACAGCTACCACGCCATGATGGTGATGGGTGCGAACTACCGCAGCCAGTATCACCCCAAGATGGTGGGTGTGACCGGCAGCGTGGGCAAGACCACCACCAAGCAGATGACCTACGCCGCCCTTGCAGGCTTTGGCGAGACCATCAAGACCGAGGGCAACCAGAACAATGAACTGGGCATGCCCCGCACCCTGATGCGGCTGGAAAGCAGCACTGAGTATGCCGTGATCGAGATGGGCATGAGCCATGCGGGCGAGATCGATCGTCTGGCCCGGGCCGCACGCCCGGATGTGGGCATCATTACCTGCATCGGTGTGTCCCACATCGGCAATCTGGGGAGTCAGGAGAACATCTGCAAGGCAAAGCTGGAGATCTGCAACGGCCTGCCGGAGGGTGCACCGCTGGTGCTGAACTATGATGATAAGTTCCTGCGCGCCGCAAAGCTGCCCGCCCACGTGAAGCCGGTATGGTTCAGTCTGGCAGATGAGAACGCTGATGTGTGTGCACTGTCCATCCGGCAGGAAGAGGACGGCATGAGCTTTGTGCTGGAAGATCAGGAAGAGGGTACCTTTGTGGTCAAGATCCCGGCCATGGGCAAGCACAATGTGGCAAACGCTCTGGCTGCCTACTGCGCCGCCACCCGCTTGGGCTGCGACCCGCGCGGTGTCATCAAGGGGCTTTCCAATTTTGAGCAGACCGGCCGCCGCCAGAAGGTGGTGCACAGCAAGGGCGTTACCGTCATTGAGGATTGCTACAATGCAAACCCCGACAGCATGAAGGCCGCGCTTGCCATGTTCAAGGAATTCCCCTGCAAGCGCCGTTTTGCCCTGCTGGGCGATATGCTGGAGCTGGGCGAGCTGTCCCGCGAAGCCCACGAGGAGCTGGGCCGTCTGGCTGCGGAGAGTGATCTGTACTGCCTTGTGACCTACGGCGAAAACGCAAAGCGCACGGCTGTGGTGGCTGCAGCCAAGGGGGTCAAGACCCTCCATGCCAACAACTACCGCGAGGCAGCGGATGCTCTGCTGAACCGGATAGAGCCGGGCGATGCCCTGCTGGTGAAGGCAAGCCGCGGCATGGCGCTGGAAAAAGTGCTGGAAATTTTCTACGCAGAGCAGAAAGATGCCGAAGAATAACCCTTTGGCATGAATTTGGAGATTGAAAAATGATTCGTTTCGCCTTGGTCGTCGCGTCGGTGCTGGGTTTTGTGCTGACTGCGGCGCTCGGCAATATGATGGTGCCGCTTCTGCGGGAGCTGCAGCGTGCGGCACGCGGCACACAGCCGGACAGCGATGCCCCGGACAGCCCGGTGCCTACCATGGGCGGGCTGTGCCTGATGGTGGGCACCCTTGCCGCTGTGGGCGTGGGCTGGCTGGCCGCATGTGCTGCACAGCCTTCCCTGCTTGGCAGCGACCGGCAGATGACCTCCCGCCTGCTCATTGCACTGCTGGGGTCGCTGGCCTTTGGCGCAGTGGGGCTGGCCGATGATCTGGCCCGCATCCGCAGCCGCTACCCGGACGGTTTGGGCCTTGGCCTGCGCCGCACACAGCGCCTTGCACTGGAATGCATCGCTGCAGCGCTGGTGCTGGGCCTGCTGGCACTGAACGGGTGCTTGCCCACAGGGCTGATCCTGCCGGGAGCAGGCTATGTGGAATGTGCGCTGGCACCGCTGCTGTGGGCTGTGCTGCTGGTGGCGATGGCCGAGGCGGCCCGCGTGGCCGACGGTGCCGACGGCACGGTGTGCGGCGCGGCCTTTGTAGCTATGCTGGGCCTGATGATGCTGGAAACGCAGCTGGGCTGGTTCCCGCTGGCAGTATTCCCGGCGGCACTGGCCGGTGCACTGATGGCCTTTCTGCTGTGGGATTTTCCACCGGCGAAGCTGCACCCCGGCCGGTGCGGCTGCTTGTATGCAGCGGGAGCCATTGGCTGCATTCCGCTGTGCATTGGCTACGCAGAGCTGAGCATCCCGCTGGCACTGCCCTTCTGGGTGGAGGGCGGCATGGTGTTGCTGCAGGTCCTGTTCTGCCGCTGGAAGGGCAGGCCGCTGTTTGCGGCGGCACCGCTGCACCGCTGGCTGGAAAAGCGCGGCATGAGTGCAGTGAATATTTTTTACAGCCTGTGCGCACTGAGCGTGTGCGGGCTGGCGCTGGCCGTGCGTCTGGCACGCTGGGCCTGAGCGCCTGATTCTGAAAATAAGGGGGCGTGGCAATGGCAGCCACCCGCAGACAACATAAAAACCAAAAAGAAAGCGCATGGGTGCCGCCGCTGCAGCGGGACCCGGGACCGTGGAACCGGCTGCTGCTCAACTGGCTGGCAACGCTGGCCATTATCATGGTGTTCGGCCTTGTAATGCTGTACAGCGCAAGCTACACCACCGGCTACCTGCGCATGGGCGACAGCCTGCACTACATCAAGCAGCAGGCTATCTGCATGGCCATTGGCATTGGCTGTATGGTAGTCATGAGCTATGTGGATCACCGCTTCCTGCGCTGGGCGAGCAAGCCGCTGTACTGGGTGGTGCTGGCCATGCTGGCCGTCACGCTGACCTTTGCACCGCTGAACGGCTGCCGCCGCTGGATCCGTCTGGGCGGACTGACTCTGCAAACCTCTGAGGTGGCAAAGTTTGAGATGATCCTGCTCTCGTCCCATCTGGCGGCAAGCGCGCCGCAGATCGGCCGGTTCAGCCCGTCGCTGAGAGAAAAGATCAAGCCAAAGGATTGGCTGTTCATCCGCATCGTAAGGCAGCTGATCGTGCCGGTGCTGCCGCTGGTGCCGGTGGTGTTGCTGCTGTTTTTAGAGCCGCACATGTCCGGCATCCTGCTGACCACCGCCATCGTGGGCACCATCCTCATGCTGACCGGCTGCGGCGGTGTATTGACATGGTGCGGGGCCGCAGCGGCGGCTCTGCTGCTGAAACCGGCCCTGACGCTGGTGGAATCCATTGGCTATCTGCAGGACCGCCTGAACACATGGTCCGATGATCTGGAAGCGCTGAACGACCAGACCAAGCAGAGCTTGTACGCCATCGGCTCCGGCGGACTGAAGGGCCTTGGCCTTGGCAACAGCGTCGAAAAGCAGCTCTGGCTGCCGGAAAGCACCAACGACTTCATCTTCAGTGTGGTGTGCGAAGAGTTGGGCTTCATCGGTGCGGTGCTCATCATCGTGCTGTTCATACTGCTCATAGCGCAGGGCCTGATGATCGCCTATAAGGCCGAGAACCAGTTCTGCACCATGGTGGGAATTGGCATTATGGCGCAGATCGCCTGGCAGGTGTTCTGCAACATCGCCGTGGTTACCAACACCATCCCGAATACCGGCATCAGCCTGCCGTTTTTCTCGTCCGGCGGCACCAGTCTGATCTTGCTGCTGGCAGAAATGGGCGTGATGGTGAACATTGGGCGCAACGGAGAGCGGGCGGCGCAGCAGAGGGCGGCGGCCCACGCACAGCGGCAGGCTGCAAAGGCTCAGCGTGATGCGGAGCTGAAGGACCGTACCATCAATCTGGACGATGCCCGCCGTGCGCGCAATGAACTGTAACGACTGTTTTGAGGGCGCAGGCCAGTGGGGAGCTCCCCGATGACCTGCCCAGATGCACTAATAATAGAGGAGGAATCGTCATGCGAGTTCTGATCGCTGCCGGCGGCACTGCCGGCCATATCAACCCGGCACTTGCCATTGCAGGTGCTATCAAAAAGGCAGACCCTTCTGCCGAGATCCACTTTGCCGGCCGCAAGGAGGGCATGGAGTACCGTCTGGTAGGACAGGCGGGCTATCCCTTCCACCATATCGAGATCACCGGCTTCCAGCGCAGGCTGTCGCTGAACAACATCAAGCGCAACATCGTTACGCTGTGGAATCTGGCCCTCTCTGGCCCCAAGGCAAAGGCCATTATGAAGGAGGTCAAACCCGATCTTGTGATCGGCTGCGGCGGCTATGTGTCCGGCCCGGTGGTGCGCTGTGCCGCCAAAATGGGCATCCACACCGCCATTCATGAGCAGAACGCCTTCCCCGGCGTGACCAACAAGCTGCTGGCACCGGATGTGGATCTCGTGTTTGCCGCTGTGCCTGCTGCTGTGGAAAAGCTTGGCGCACCTGATAAGACCATCGTGGTGGGCAATCCGGTGCGCCCGGAGGTGTTCACCAAGGCAAAGGACCGCGATGCCATCCGCGCTGAGCTGGGCGCGGGCGACCGCACGGTGATCCTTTCCTTCGGCGGCAGCCTTGGCGCACGCCGCGTCAACGAGGTGGTGGCTGACCTGTGTGCATGGGAACAGCACGAGAAGAAGCCGGTGCTGCATCTCCACGCTACCGGCCAGTACGGTGTGCAGCTGTTCAAGGATCTGGAAAAGGAAAAGAACTTCGCGGAGGGCGACGGCCTTGTGGTGAAGGAATACATCAACAATATGCCGGAACTGCTGGCTGCGGCAGACCTTGTCATCAGCCGCGCCGGTGCGCTGACGCTGGCCGAGCTGGAAGCTGTTGGCCGTGCAGCCGTGCTCATCCCCAGCCCCAATGTGGCTGAGAACCACCAGTACTTCAATGCCATGGAACTGCAGAAGGCCGATGCCGCTGTGGTGATCGAGGAAAAAGACCTGACCGGCGAAAAGCTGGTGAGCACAGTGTCCGACATGCTGGCACAGCCCGGCAAGCTGGCTGAGATGGGCAAAAATGCCCGCAGCCTGTCGGTGGATGACAGCCTTGACCGTATTGCAGACGCTCTGATGAAACTGGTGCAGAAGTAAAACAAAACCTAAACCGGAAAGGAGGTGTGCGCCATGCAGCAATACCGCAATAACAGAAACAACGGCAATATCTACGACCTGCGGAAAGACCTGCAGCATACTCCGCCGCCTTCACAACAAAAAGGATCTTCCGGCAGTGCGGACGGGCGCTATGGCTTCAACGGGGAACCGCTGAGCTTTGCGCCGGACCGCACCGCCAATGGTACGGTGCGCCGCACCCGTACCGATAACAGTATCGAGTTCCCTTCGCAGCCGCGCCGCACCGAACAGAGCGGCACCCGGCGCACCAGCGGCCAGAACCGGAACCGTACCGCGCAGCGAAGCCGCACGGCCCAGCCGGAACAGCGTGCATCCGGCACGGCCCGCAAGCCGCAGCAGCGCCGTTCACAGGGGCAGAAGCCGCGCAAGACAGCGGCTCAGGCAGCGCAGCAGCGCTACAAAAACCAGCGTCTGCGCCCGGCACACCAGCAGCCACGCGACCCGGTACAGCGGGAAAAACGCAAGAAGCGCCGCCTGACCCGCGCCGCGCTGAAGCGGCGGCGGATGCTGCGGCGACTGATGGCCTTTGTGACCCTGCTGGCCGTGATTGCCGCCGGTGTTTACCTGACCATGACCATGCTGTTTAAGATCGGCACCATTCAGGTGCAGACGGCGGACGGCACCGTGGTGCAGGAGGTGGGCGGCTATTCCAGCAGCCAGATTCTGCAGGCACTGGGTGTGCAGACCGAAGAGAACATTTTCAGCTTTGACCCCGCCGCCAAGGAAGCGGAACTGGAAAAGCAGTTCCCGCTGCTGGAATCCATCAGGGTGGTTCGGGATTATCCCAACACGGTGGTGGTGCAGGTGACCGAGGCGGTGCCTACCTATGCCATGCAGACGAAGAGCGGCTGGCTGACCCTCTCGGATCAGTTCAAGATCCTGGCCTGCGAGTCTGCCCAGCCGGAAGAACTCAAGACCCTATACGGCGGCGAGCCGGTGTCGGTGACACCCGGCGACCAGCTGGCCTTTGCAGCGCAGGCAGACCCGGCGGCATCGGATGCATCCGGTTCGGCAGCAGCTTCGGCAGCAGCTTCGGCAGCGGTGCAGACGGACGACCGTCTGGATGCGCTGAATGAGCTGCAGGCAAAGCTGGAAGAGTATGGGATGCTGGACGATGTGACCCGCATGGAATTTGCGGACACCGACCAGATGGCATTTTTGTATCAGGATCGTGTCAGTGTGCTTCTGGGTACACGGAACGATCTGGATTATAAGCTGGACCGCGCACGCTATGTGCTGACCAATGCCGACGGCAAGGGTTGTGCCCCTACCGACACCGGCAGACTGGATTTCAGCCATGTCAGCGCGGGCAGCACCCGTAAAATTTACTTTGCACAGGGCCAGCCGACCCTGCCCTCCGGTTATGTTGTGCCGGAAAAGACCGTGCCGGAAGAGCCTGACACCTCTGCTGCCGAGGATACTGCGGCAGACGGTGCAGAGGATGCCGCTGCGGCCCAGCCTGCGGACGATACGGCGGCAGCTGCGGAAGAAACATCGCTGACCGACCCCGCCCGCATGACCGCAAATAACGAAGAAAACCCCATGTGACAAAATGTTTTGAGGAGCGTGTGCAGTATGAAACTGGAACAGTTATTGGAAGGCGTGCCCTTTACCCTTGCGCAGGGCAGTCTGGACACCGAGATCTCGGATATCATCTACGACAGCCGCAAGGCGGCACCGGGCCTTTTGTTCGTGTGCATCGTGGGCACCCAGCGTGACAGCCATGAGTTTGCCGCCGACTGCGCGGCAAAGGGTGTCAGCGCACTGGTCATCCAGCACGACATCGACCTTTCCGCCATGCCGGGCGTGGCCGTGGTCAAGGTGGAAAGTAGCCGCTATGCCATGGCTCTGATGAGCGCGAACCTTTTCGGCAACCCGTCCCGCAAGATGACCATGATCGGTGTGACCGGAACCAAGGGCAAGACCACTACCACCCACATGATTAAGAGCGTGCTGGAAGCTGCAGGCCGCAAGGTGGGCATGATCGGCACCAACGGCATTTATTATATGGGCCGCCACAAGGAAACTGCTAACACCACCCCGGAAAGCTACGAGCTGCAAAAGACCTTTCGGGAATTTCTGGATGCAGGCTGCGACACCGCGCTGATGGAAGTTTCCAGCCAGGGCCTGATGATGGACCGCGTGGCCGGTGTGCACTACAATGTGGGCGTGTTCACCAACCTTTCGCCGGATCACATCGGCCCCGGCGAGCACAAGACCTTTGAGGAGTACCGCAGCTGGAAGGGCCAGCTGTTCAAGCGCTGCGATGTGGGCGTGGTGAACATTGACGATGAGAATACCGAAGCACTTCTGGAAGGCCACACCTGCCGCCTTGTCACCTATGGCCGCGCTGAGCAGGCGGACTACCGCGAGACCGGCTTTGAACTGCTGCGCACCCACGATTTTCTGGGTGTGAAGTTCCATGTGACCGGCAAGGACGAGATGGACGTCAAGGTGAACATGCCCGGTGAGTTCAGCGTGTACAACGCGCTGGCAGCTCTGGCGGTAGGCAAGGTGCTGGGCCTGCCGGATCAGGCCATCCACGACGGTCTGGGCAAGTGCGTGGTCAAGGGCCGCGTGGAGCTGGTGCCCATCAGCAAAAAGTTTACCATCCTGCTGGACTACGCCCACAACGAGGTCTCCACCGAGAGCCTGCTCACCACCCTGCGGGCTTATCACCCCCACCGGCTGGTGGTGGTGTTCGGCTGCGGCGGCAACCGCTCCAAGCTGCGCCGCTACGGCATGGGCGAGATCTGCGCCAAGATGGCCGATTTCTCCATCCTCACCGAGGACAACAACCGCTTTGAAAAGGTGGAGGACATCCTTGCTGATATCCGCGTGGGCATGAACAAGGGCAACCCGGACGCAAAGTTCGTGGAGATCCCCGACCGCCTGGATGCACTGCACTACGCAGTGGATCACGCGCAGGAGGGCGACCTGATCGCCGTCATTGGCAAGGGCCACGAGACCTACCGTGACCGCGAGGGTGTCAAGACCCCGTTCCTGGAGCGGGAGCTGTTGGAAGAGTATGCACAGCAGATCGGGCTGGAATAACAGATAAAAAATAACGCCGTGTCGAATGTTCAGACACGGCGTTATTTTTTTGCGGTAATTATGCTTTCAGCTGCGGAGCCTTGTTCTCCGGCAGGAGATTGGTCATGCTCTTCAGGCTGATGCCAATGGTGGACAGATTATGCAGCATGGCAGAGGAGGCCGGCTGCAAGATGCCCAGAGCACCCAGCGCGATGAGGGCCGAGTTGAAGGTGAGCACGAAGCGGTAGTTTGCGTGCACGCGCTTTTGCAGAGAGTTGGCGATGGCCTTGAGGGCCACCAGCTCCTCCAGACTGTCGGCTTTGATGGTCACGTCTGCGATCTCGCGGGCGATGGCAGCACCGGAGTTGATGGCAATGCCGATGTCGGCAGCGGACAGGGCGGGGGAGTCGTTGATGCCGTCGCCGATCATCACCACGGTGTGGCCCTCGGCCTTGGCCTGCTGGACGAAGTTTGCCTTGTCCTCGGGCAGCACCTCGGCAAAGAAGCGGTCCACGCCCACCTGCTTTGCAATGGCGGCAGCGGTGCGTTCGCTGTCGCCGGTCATCATGACGGTGTTCCGGATGCCCAGCGCACGCAGTCCGTTCAGCACAGCGGCGGCTTCCGGGCGCAGGGGGTCGGAAATGCAGATCACGCCCACCAGCTGCCCGCTGGCAGCCATGTACAGGTGCGAATACGCGGGCTTGAGGGCATCGAACTTCTGCTGCTCGGCTGTGGGGATGGTACACTTTTCATCCTCAAAGACGAAGTGGTGACTGCCAATGACCACGCGCTCGCCGCCCACGCGGCTTGCAATGCCGTGGGCCACGATGTATTCCACCTCGGAGTGCATCTCCTCATGGGAAATGCCGCGCTCTTTGGCGGCACGCACCACGGCGTTGGCCATGGAGTGGGGGAAATGCTCCTCCAGACAGGCGGCCAGCTGCAGAACTTCGCGCTCGTTGCAGCCGGAGAAGGGCACGACCTCCACTACCTGCGGGGTAGCGCGGGTGAGGGTGCCGGTCTTGTCGAACACGATGGTGTCTGCCTTGGACAGGGCTTCCAGATACTTGCCGCCCTTGACGGTGATGTGGTAGCTGCCGCACTCGCGCATGGCGGAAAGCACGGCCAGCGGCATGGAGAGCTTGAGCGCGCAGGAGAAATCCACCATCAGGCAGGAGATGGCGCGGGTGGCGTTGCGGGTGAGCAGATAGGTGACCACCGTTGCGCCCAGACACCATGGCACCAGCTTGTCGGCCAGCACCAGCGCACGGTTCTCGGTGCTGGACTTGAGCTTTTCGGATTCCTCGATCATGGCCACGATCTTGTCGTAGCGGTTGGAACCGCCCTCGGCCTTGGCGATAAAGACGCACTCGCCCTCCTCCACAACGGTGCCGGCATAGAGGGTGGACCCCTCTGCCTTGCGCACCGGCATAGCTTCGCCGGTCAGGGCAGCCTGATTCACCATGGCTTCGCCTTCCAGCACGGTGCCGTCCAGCGGGATCATGTTGCCGCTGCGCACGACCACCTCATCGCCGGAGCGTACTTTGGTCAGAGGCACCAGCACTTCGGTGCCTTGGCTGCGCACCCACACCTTGTCCACGTTCAGGGCCATGCTGCGGGCCAGATCGTCCAGACTCTTCTTGCGGGTCCACTCTTCCAGCAGAGAGCCCAGATTCAGCAGGAACATGACAGAACCGGCGGTGCCAAAGTCGCCGCGCAGCAGCGAGACGCCGATGGACAAAGCGTCCAGCACCTCCACTTCCAGCCTGCGGCTCAGCACGCAGCGCACACCCTTCCAGAGAAAGCGGATGGAACGGAAGGCGGTGTAGGCAGCGTCAAGGGGTGCGGGCAGGAACAGCTTGCGCAGGCAGCGGCCTGCCATCAGATCGAACATTTTATCCTGATATTCCCGGTTCAGCCTGCGGCTGTCGGCGGAGGTGACCAGAGCGTCATACTCGGCCACATCGAACTTGTAGCCCGCCAGTACAGCGATGGCAGCGGAACGTCTGCCGGTATAGGTAATGACCACATCGCCGGTGCGCTCGTAAACGGCGGCATGGACGATGGCATCATGGTGGTTCAGATAAGCTTCCAGCACATCGGCACGGTGCAAAGTCATGCGGACTTTTTCCACATGCACGCGCATCCGGCCTTTGCCTTCATGCAGAATGGTACATTTCATATATCAAATATCCTTCTCTATCTTTTTGCCGCAGCGTCAGGCTGCTATACCCTGCACGCCTGCGGCCCCACTCTCACAAAAAAGAGCCGCCCGAAGGCGGCTCGAAAGCCACATTGGGGCTTTCAGTGCTTTACGAACCGAAAATTACTCAGCGGTCTCTTCGGTGGTCTCCTCGGCAGCATCCTCGATCACAGCAGTCTCGGCTTCAACAGCACGAGCCTCGTTGATGGCCTTTGCATCGGCCAGAATGTCACCGGCCTGCTCCTGGACCTTGCTGACGGTCTCCATGGTGGAGTCCTTCATGCGCAGCACAGCAGCGGTGGTCTGGGTGTAGACCTTCTTGGCATCCTTGCTGGACAGCAGCTTGAAACCGGCAGAGCCGAACAGAGTACCGGCGGCGAACAGTGCGATCTTCTTGATATCCATAGTAACTTCCCTACCTTTTCTATTTCCTGTCAGAGGCCCTGCACCGCAGGACCTGTAAGATGAATATACCGGCCCAAAAGCCGGAGAACAGGGTGGACATTTCCCTTCTGTCGAGCCTATTGTAGCACAGAATTTACCATTTTCAAGCTTTTTCTTGAATGTTAATACATGTAAACTTTTTACGATGTGTAGTTAGAAAAAGCTATCTCTAACGCGTTTTTTAAGACAAACTACAGTTTGTAAATGGAAACTAACCGGCAGATGGGACGAGAAAGAATTTCCAGTTTGTAAAAAATCCTGGTTTGGAAATGCAGGTTGCCGCCACGGCCCTTCTCTGTGAAAAAGCAACCCGGAAAAATCCGCAGACTTTTCCGGGTTGCTAAAATAAAAATCGTTTTCCGCTGAAGATGCCAAGAGCGACGCGGCGGACATTTTAAACCGTTTTGCTTTACAGGATGCGCACCCGGATCACGGCGGGGATGGCAGCCAGCTTTTCGGCCAGCGTCTTGTCCACAGCACCGGTAGCATCCAGCATGGTGTAGGCCATGTTCTTTTTGCTCTTGTTCACCATGTTCTCGATGTTCAGGCCGGCTTCGGTGGTCAGGGCGGTGATCTGGCTGATCATGCCCGGCTCGTTTTTGTGGATGATGCAGATGCGCTTGCCGCCGGCGCGGGGCTGGTTGACCTCCGGCATGTTCACCGAGTGGATGATGTTGCCGTTCTTCAGGTAGTCGCTCAGCTCCTTTGCAGCCATCACGGCGCAGTTGTCCTCGGCTTCCGGGGTGGAAGCGCCCAGATGCGGGGTGCACACGATGCCGGGCTTGCCCAGAATGGCCTCGGACGGGAAGTCGGTCATATAGCCGGACACCTTGCCGGTCTCCATGGCTTCCAGCAGGGCTTCGGTGTTGACCAGTTCGCCGCGGGCGTAGTTCAGGATCTTCACGCCGTCCTTGCACAGGGCAAGGGTCTGGGCGTTGATGGTGTCCTTGGTGGTGGGCAGGTAGGGCACATGGATGGTGATGTAGTCGCACAGCGGCAGCATGTCGTTCAGGTTCACGCAGTGGTGTACCTGACTGCTCAGGTTCCATGCGGCGTCAATGGAGATGTAGGGGTCGTAGCCGTAGACCTCCATGCCCAGCTCAATGGCGCAGTTAGCCACGCGGGAGC
>ENA-ORRO01001334-ORRO01001334.1-human-gut-metagenome-genome-assembly--contig:-NODE-1334-length-17731-cov-4.711643_pt1 | contig 17731 bp, 22 predicted proteins | sample MGYA00242176_ERZ509136 | MGnify/ENA primary metagenome ERZ509136 (study PRJEB26280, sample SAMEA2338644) | human gut metagenome | biome: human gut; feature: human-associated habitat; material: faeces...
CATGGTCTGCTCCAAATCATACAGGGGACGCTACGCTTCCCCTGCGCTGGCTGCCACCAGCTACCCTTTTGTGGACTTGCCATCTGGGGACACCTTGCGCTGCAAGCTGTTCCCATCTGACAAGTTTCATAAAATACGCTATCTTTTCGATAGGTAATAAAGTATAATGAAATCAATAACAAACTGGACTTGAATAACGGGAGGGACGCCTATGTTATGGTCTATTAGTGGTGGAGTTATAATTTTTGTTTTAGGTATGTTTATTTTTTTAAAGCCAGATTTAGTGTGGAAATTAACAGAAGCATGGAAATCTTATCGTGCAGATGAGCCATCTGAGTTATATCTGAAAACCACAAAAATTGGCGGTATTTTATTTGCTCTATCAGGAGTTGTTATGATAATACTACCCTTTATTTTGAAATAATAACTTTCAGATTGCATGACGAGCGACAAATCAATTTTAGGAAGGATATAGATGCCGGTTATCGAGATTATAACGATTGTATTTGCAGCGATTACAATTTATTTGTGTTATGACGAATATAAAAAAGGAAAAATGAGTTTGAGGAATTTCAAAATAGTTTCTATATGCGAAAGTCTTGCGATTTTAGGAATGATATTTTTGATAATTTGCTGTTATTCAAATATGAAATTATAATGGGGAGCTAAAAATACGAAATGATGAAATATCAATGTCCTTGCTGCGGATATTTTACCTATAATGTTCCGGCAAATGAAGATTGTGGGTATATCTGTCCCGTTTGTTTTTGGGAGAATGACCCGTTCATTGCTTCTGATAACGAACCAAGCGACTCTAATCATGGAATAACACTAAAAGAAGCGAAATTCAATTTCTCAAAATTTGGTGCTTGTGAAAAAGAAATGTTATGTTATGTCCGATCACCAAGAGATGATGAAAAAGAAATTTCATAGCGACAACTTCCAACTTGTAGAACTGAAAAATTGAAATTTGATGGGATGGTGATATTATGAAAAAGATAATGGCAGTTATGCTATCGTTGCTTGCTTGTACGGTTCTGCTTGCAGGGTGCAACACTTCCTCCGAAAGCAATGAAGAACAGTCCTTAAAGGTATATTCATTTAGCGGAGAAAATGAATATATTTCTGTGTCGAATGGTGTAATTATTTTAGATGGCAAAGATGAAATTTGCTATGGTGGTGATTTGAAAGTGATGTCAGACGATTTTGCTAATATTACCACATACTCAACGACCATTTATATCAATGGAAGCGAAAAAGAAACTCTGCTTTCTAATGGTGTTGATGATCAGACAGGTGAGACAATAGATGTTTCTGGAAATGTTGGACAAATTTCTGGTGACATTCTCAGAGATAGTGACGCTGATAAGTTGACTGATAATTTGTGGTTTGAATTGAAAACAACCAATTTGAACGGAGAAGAAAGCACTTATCGGGTACAGTTAGAGACAACTGAAATCACAAAGGAAGTCAAAAAGTAACCCCAAACTCTTACAACTAAATACCCGCCGCCCACACAGCGGCACACCAAGCAGGAAATCTGAAAAAGGTTGCCTGCTTTTTTTCTGCCCAAAATGAGGTGGCAAAACGCCACCCCATCCACCGATTACCGAAAGGAGTGATACGAAATGCCCTGTCCGCACAATGAAATATCTATTGTGCAGCGAAGCCAACAGCAGTCTGCGGTTGCCGCCGCTGCCTACCAGAGCGGCGAAAAGCTGTTCTGTGAATATGACCAGGAAGTGAAGCACTATCCGGAAAAGCGTGGCATCGTCCACAATGAAATCCTGCTCCCGGCAAATGCCCCACAGGAATATGCAGACCGCAATACCCTATGGAACGCCGCCGAAGCGGTGGAAAAACAATGGAACTCCCAGCTTGCGAGGCGGTGGGTGCTTACCATCCCCAGAGAGATACCGTCCGACCAGTATGCTGTCCTTGTCCGGGAGTTTTGCCAGCAGCAGTTTGTTTCCAAAGGCATGATTGCTGATTTTGCAATCCATGACCCCCATCCGCCGGGACACAATCCCCACGCCCATGTCATGCTCACTATGAGGGCAATGGACGAACATGGAAAATGGCTTCCCAAGAGCCGCAAGGTTTATGACCTTGACGAAAACGGGGAACGGATAAAACTTCCGTCCGGCAGGTGGAAAAGCCACAAGGAGGATACGGTGGACTGGAACGACCAGAAGTATTGTGAAATCTGGCGGCATGAATGGGAGGTCATCCAGAACCGCTATCTGGAAGCCAATGACCGCCCGGAGCGTGTGGACTTGCGTTCCTATGCCAGACAGGGGCTTGATATTATCCCTAAGATCCCTCACTTAAGAGCTGTAAGGAGGGAAAAGTAATGGCGATGGATTATACAAATTTTTACACAGTGTATTATTGGATGAGCAAACTAAAAACAAAAAAAGTTGTTAAGGGTGGAATTAAAATGGAGCCTTTAGCAGGAGTAGCTAAGGATCTGTATGCACTTATTTTTAGATTTTCCCACGGAAAAAACGGATGTTGTAACATGAGCTATAAAACAATGGAAGATGTAACAGGGGTTCCTAAAAGTACTTTGATAAGAAATCTAAAGCTATTAGAGGAAAGTAATCTGATCCAGATAGAGGTATTATCACAAGCAATAGAAGAAAAGAGCGAGGGAGAAAGAGGAAATGTTGCTGGAAAGCAATACAGAGTAAATGCAGAAATCTTAGAGGAGCTGATAGAGGAATACCCAGAGATAAAAATAGACCAACTTACGCAACTAAGGCACAATGAGTTAAAGCCTACTGGATGGAATGACTACAGTAAAGAGGGAGATTTTAAGCCACAGGAATATTTTAGAAAACATCGTAAACAGTAATTCGATTTAACAAAATTGTAAAATGCAATGTACAATAATATGGTATACCCAAAATGAATACCAATATATTAGATTGTATAAAAGAAAAGAGTAGAGGGTAATAAGAGCCAAGAGGCTCTTTACATCCTCTACCTTATAATCTAAGGAAATGTATAAGGGCTTTTAGTGAGGTAAAAAGATGATAGGTAACAGGAGAGAGGAGGATCAAGCGGATCTCTGGTTAAGAGAGCACGATCCTTATTATTTAGATAAATCACATTCTAAAAAGAAAAAAATTAGAGAGATTTTACGAAACTCCAGAGCAGGAGCATAGGAGAGTACAGATGGAGCTACCATTTTCCTCTCTTAGTATGTCTCAAATGCTGGAGGTAGGGATAGAGATAAAAACGGATGCAGGAGGAGACTTTAGCGGTAATATCTAACTCACTTATGAGGTTAGAAATTCCTTGTAAAATAAGGCTTTTAGAGGTATAATAATACTTGTATTACCGATATTACATTGACCATCGTTCTTTTTATGAGAACGGATACCCTGTAGGATGAGGGTTTAACAGGGAGAGAGCTCAGATCTTTAGTGATCTGGGTTCTTTTTTTTTTTGCAAAATTTTGAATACAGATACACATTTTATATGATTTTGTGGGCTTATTGTATGAAAAGATAATATTTTTGTATGAAAGTAGGCATAAAAATAGAGCTTATGTGCCCTAGTCTATTGAAAGAGGTATAAGGAGGTGGAAAGCGTGATTAAAACTTGTAAAACTGTAGCAGAGACAGAGGAGGCTCTGGGGGTTAAGAGAGATACTGTATATAGACTTTTACGAGCTGGAGAACTGGAAAGAGTACCTACACCTGTTAAGAGTGGTAGAGGCAGACCAGCTACTTATATTTCTGTGAGTAGCATTGTAAATTATATTAAAACACATTAGGAGGAAGATACTACCAGACAGGAGGAGCAGGCTAAGGCGGATGAGGCTAGAGAGCGTGATATTATCACAAAAAGCCTTAAGCTGGTTGTAGTAGATGCTTTACAAGAGCTGAGGCTGGATCCTAGTATGCATAATTTGATTATGGTAGAGGATCTGGTAAACCTCCCAGAGGGGCAGAGAGTTGAAAAGCTCACAGATCGAGTAATGTGCTTGCGTAATATGTTTAATGCAGAGGTAAATAAGCAGATACAGGCAGAGAAAACAAATTACCTTAGAGGCACCACGCCCAGAACAAGCAACACAAAGCCTATATCAAAGTATGATAAGTATAAAAGTACTGGAAATGTGCAGGGTATGATCTCTGAAAAGTTAAGAGAGTATCGAGATGAAGATGATTATTAAGTATATTACTGGGAGTGTAAGGATCCTCCTATACAATAGCTCCCAGATAATATAAAAACTCTTTTTTGGTCGAGGGTAGAGCAGAAATGCCCCTTAGTTATTTTTGTTAAGGTAAGGGCTATGGCTTAGCGTTGGTGCAGGCTGTAGCCCTTATTTTTTTGCCCTCAATGTTAAGGAATTTGATATAATATGATTAGGATAGATGAGGAGGTGGAGCCTGTGATAAGAATACCGATAGAGCTAAGAGAGTATGTAGAGCTGGAGGATGCAGAGAGAGCACTTAAAAAGGCTAAGGATCTGTTATCAAAGGAGGCTGTATAGGAATGTATGTAGTAAGTAAGAGAGATCTACAGATATTCCTAGATCCAGATACTAAGGAGCCTTATGAGGCTGAGAGCTATATCCTCACAAATAGGCAGAGGATAACATGGGATCACAAGAGCCAGAGCTGGAGAGATCGACACGGAAAAGAGTACACGCCTGTTACTATGGGGAAGATTGTAGGATTTAACAGAAAAAATACACTTTCAGAGATAGATAAACAGCTACTAAGCATAACTCCAGAGGGTAGAGCCTATGTGGAATATAATGAGAGGATCGGAGGCGAGGTAATAGGCTTAGAGGAGCCGTGGGGCTATCCTCCATGTATTAGCGAGTATCTGGAGCAGGGGCACACCTTAGAGGAGCTATACAGGGAATGTATAGAGAGAGGCGTATGCTGGGAGGAGCTCTTTAGTTGTTACATAGAGCATGATCCTAAGTGTAATGATAATATCTATGTAGAGGTGCTGTGGGATCCTTAAGAAATACCGCCAGAAACTCACAGAAGCCCCTACAGGGAGTATAAGTGCCCTTATATGATAAAGTGTAAGGGTAAAGAGGTAAAAGGGCTGTAAGAGGCAAATAGAGGGCTTATTCATGTGAGAGCATGGGTAGGCTCTTTTTTAGTGCGTAAAAATAATTATACACCCCTTGTATAATTTTCCCCTAAAAAATGAGGAGGGCTGTGATTATGTTTATTAAGGCTAAGTAGAGCCACAGGATAATAAGCATAACAGGAGGTAGCAGGATGAGTACAGGAACAGAACTTAGAGCGGTATTTTACGCCAGAGTATCCACAGAGGAAGAAAAACAGCTTAACGCTTTAGAAAAGCAGATACATGAGAATAAGGATGTTATTAGAGATCATGGCTGGAGGCTGGTAGGAGAGTATATTGACGAGGGAAAGACAGGAACCACCACAAAGCGGAGAAATGACTACAAAAGATTACTTAAGGATATGACGGAGAATAAGTTTGATATTGTGGTATGTAAGGATCAAGATCGATTACAGAGAAATACTCTGGATTGGTACCTATTTGTAGATAATCTGGTAACAAATAACCTAAAGCTCTTTATGTATCTGGATAATAAGTTTTTTAAACCCTCAGAGGATGCTCTTATAACAGGTATTAAGGCTATCATAGCAGAGGAATACAGTAGAAATCTTAGTAAAAAACTGAATAACTCAAACAAGAGGAGAATAGAAAGAGCCCTTAATGGGGAGGAGGTATCAGCTATGGGAAACGGTAAATCATTAGCCTTTAAAATTGTTAATGGAAAGTGGGTAAAAGACGAGGAGGAGGCAAAGCTGGGGAAAAAGATCTTTGAGCTTTATCTGGAGTATGATAGCATAAGAAAAGTAAGAGATTGGGTAAATGAGCATGGTTATACAAACAGTGTAGGAAAACCTTTTACCTCTGAAAGTATTAGCAGGATCCTCAAAAATGAGAAAGCTAAAGGCGTTATAGTGATGGGGAAATATCATCACGATTTTGATAAAAAGAAAATTGTGAGAAGATCGGAGGAGGAGCTGGTTAGAATACCAGCCCCAGAGCTTGCCTATGTATCAGAGGAGGTATTTGATAAAGTACAGGAGAGATTAAGGGCTAAGACAGGGAACGGTAGGGGAGTAAACGCTTATTCTGATCCTCTTAGTGGTAAAATCTACTGTGGATCCTGTGGTAGAAAGCTCTGGAAACACGCTAGTAACGGATATGTTAATTGGATGTGTGCCTCACAGGTGGCTAAAGGGGCTGTAGAGTGTAATGGTACCAGAATAACCACAGTAGCGATAAGAAACATTTACAAGAAAATCACGGATAATCTGGAGGTAAATAAAGAAGTTGTAAAGCAGGATATTGTTAAGTGGCTCAATGAGCTAAAGGCTACGCTTAGCGATACCTCAGTAAATGAAAAAATACAGAAAGATCTTGATAAGCTGGAGGGAAAGAGAGCTAAACTCTTAGAGGCGTATCTGGAGGATCTGATCTCTAAGGATGATTACAAAGTAAAGTATGAGACTATAGAGGGGCAGATAGAGGAGAAGAAAAAGCTCTTAGTACCTGTAGAAGAAAATGAGGATATTAAAGTTATCGAGAGCGTATTACAGAACATAGATGACGAGATAGATGCTTATGTGAAAACTCTTGATATGGAGGAAAGCAAGGTAGATTTTCTAATTGAGCATACGAAAAGGATTACAGTATTAGAAAATCGTGATATTATAATAGAGTTGGATCTTGTAGCAGGAGCAATTATAGCAGGGAAAGATTTTCTGCTATATGTTCACGATACTATGCCGCTCCACCATGGCAGAATACGTTATGAAACATTTAGTTAAACAATCCGGCATAGAGTCCGATTTCTTCATCGATTCCGCCGGTACAAGCAATGAAGAACATGGAAACCCAGTTCACCGCGGCACACAAAAGAAGCTCCGCAAGGAAGGAATCCCGTGTGGCAATCACCGTGCACGCAAGATGTGTAGAGAAGAATATGCCGCATTCGACTACATCATCTGCATGGAGCGATACAATATACAGAACATTATGAGAATCATCGGAAATGACCCGGAGCACAAGGTACAGAGACTTCTGGATTACACAAATCGTCCGAGAGACATTGCAGATCCATGGTATACAGGAAATTTTGATGAGACATTTGATGATGTGATGGAAGGTTGCCAGGCGTTTCTTAGCTATCTGATGGAGCATCTGCAATAAATTTTCAGATGGGGAACCCAAAGGAGAATGGAAAATAAAAAAGAGAAGTAATCTGAGTTTAGAAAAGGATTTTCTTTAAAGCACAAGCTTTATAGCAGGAGAAATCCATTTCATACCGGAACACTTCTCTTTTATTTTAGATCTTTTATGATTGCACAAATTGAGATTCTGCTATTCGGAAAAACGTTGTATTATTGAGAAGCTACAAACGTATCAATCACAAATCCGCAATCTTATCTCTCCCATCGTCCACTGGCTCCACAAGGAAGTACCAGCCCATTTGAAGATACTGGAAGTCCAATCTCCTGTGAATCCACATGCCCACCGTATTTCTTAAGCTCAGTCGCGATCATATAAGTCAGTACTGCAGGGGCAAGTCCTGTCGTATAAGAATTGATCAGGAAGAACAGTGGATCATCGGATAAAATCTTCGTACAGAGTTTTACCAGTGGATGAATTGCGTCTTCAATCTTCCAGATCTCGCCCTTTGGTCCACGACCGTAGGAAGGTGGATCCATGATGATTGCATCGTAATGATTACCGCGGCGGATTTCGCGCTCTACGAATTTGACACAGTCATCAACCAGCCAGCGGATCGGTGCGTCGCCGAGTCTGGAAGAAACAGCATTTTCTTTTGCCCATGTAACCATTCCCTTGGAAGCGTCTACATGAGTTACGTGTGCGCCGGCAGCAGCTGCTGCAAGTGTTGCACCACCGGTATAGGCGAATAAGTTCAGTACTTTTACCGGGCGCCCGGCATTGCGAATCTTTTCAGAGGACCAGTCCCAGTTGGTTGCCTGTTCCGGGAAAAGTCCGGTATGTTTAAAATTAAACGGTTTTAAGTTAAAGGTAAGATTCTTATAACTGATTTGCCACTGTTCCGGGAGATCGAAGAATTCCCATTCACCGCCGCCTTTTTTACTGCGGTGATAGTGTGCGTTCGGATGTTTCCAGCGTTTGTCTGTGCGAGGTGTATCCCAGATCACCTGCGGATCCGGACGAACCAGGATGTACTGCCCCCAGCGTTCCAGCTTTTCTCCGTCTGAGGAGTCAATTACTTCATAATCTTTCCAACCATCTGCTAACCACATATATTATTAAATCCTTTCTGAAGTGCTTTTTAATAAATTTCCAGTTTTCTATAGTCTTGTTCAATGCATATTTATAGACATACTGTTTTACTTTTCTATTTTATTATAGAAGAAAGGATACTGCAAGAAGCGAATGTAAAATATCGCAATAATATACAAAAAGCTATCGCGATAACAATTGGTTTTTGGTAAAAATAACGAGACTATCTGTTTACATAAGGGACGAAGGGTGATAGAATGTATCTATAAGTGAAATGATTCACGTAAAAGAAAGGTGGAAATGAATATTATGGTAACAGTTAATGCAATGGGAGACAACTGCCCGATTCCGGTAATCAAAACAAAAAAAGCAATGCAGGCTCTTACAGGACCGGAGACAATTGAAGTATTAGTAGATAATGAGATTGCTGTACAGAATGTTACAAAACTGGCAAAAGAACAGGGCGGAGAAGTAAGCTCTGAAAAGCTTGGAGAAAAAGAATACAAAGTAACAATCAAGATGCAGGGAGTACCGGCAGCAGATGCAGAAGTTGTATGTACACCGGATCAGAAGGGAGACCTTATCGTAGTGGTATCTTCCGACCGCATGGGAACAGGTAATGATGAACTTGGTAAAGTCCTGATTAAGGGATTTATTTATGCAGTTACACAGCTTGATACACTTCCGAAGAAGATGCTTTTCTACAATGGAGGAGCTACTCTTACAACAGAAGGATCAGATTCCATTGAAGATCTGAAGTCTCTGGAGGCACAGGGAGTAGAGATTCTTACATGTGGTACATGTCTTGACTACTATCACTTAAAAGACAAACTTGTTGTTGGTGGTGTAACCAATATGTACAGTATTGTTGAATCTATGGCTGAAGCAGGAAAGATCATCAGACCATAGTTTGAGAACTATATAACAAAGAAGTTCGTATAACGGACAGAGAATATTTAAGAAAAGTTGAGAAATTAAGTATGAATAAAGATATCAGAGAGACACAGTGTATAAGGACATCATGTTGAGGCGTCAAAGCAGGTCGAAGGACCCTTGTTCAGGCTCTGGACAAGTTGTTAAAAACTGAAGATGGTAACCTCCTGGATAAAAAGAATTTGTTTGTTCGGGCAGATGCACTTTGCTCTCTGGTATTTGATATCGGATGGTAGAAGATAGATGTGGCTGCGCAATTTGATCAAAGGAAATAACGGAATCCGGTGAGGGTGTATTTATACGAATTTGATCGAATAGAAAGAGGGAATAATTATGAATTTAAGGCAGCTGGAAGCATTTATTAAAGTATCCGATTCAAAGAGCTTTTCAAAAGCAGCACAGGAACTGTATCTGACACAGCCAACAGTAAGTGCGCATATACAGACACTTGAAAAAGAACTGAAAGTGAGATTGTTTGTGCGTAATACCAAGACTGTCAAATTATCTGAGGACGGAAAGACACTTTATCAGTATGCACGTCAGATGATCGAACTGGAACAGGAAATCCAGTCAATGTTTTCAAAAGCAGCAGAGCAGAAAGAAAGATGTATTACGATCGCAACCTCTACGATACCGGCGCAGTATATTCTGCCGGATATTCTGGTGAAATTCCGAGAGAGATTTCCGAAAGAACAGTTCAGAATCGTGGAAAGTGACAGCAGTACTGTCATTGAACAGGTAGCATCGCATCTGGTTGATATTGGATTTTCCGGTACAGTAATCGAAAAAGCAAATTGTAAATACATACCGTTTTACCAGGATGATCTGGTTGTTATTATGCCGAATACGAAAGAATATCAGAAAATCATAAAAGAGCAGAAGGATTTAAAATGGCTGGAAGGAGAACCTCTGATTATGCGTGAGGAGGGATCCGGTACCAGAAAAGAAGCAGAGAAGCAATTAAAAAAGATTGGAATCTCTTTGGAGGATCTGAATATTGTTGCGACAATTGAGAATCCGGAAGCGATCAAGAGATCTGTCAAAAGTGGTCTTGGCATTACAATTATTTCAAGACTTGCGGCCGCAGATGAGATCCAGGCAGGAGAAGTTCTGGAATTCCCGTTTTCACAGGATGGCAGCGGTCGAAACCTGAATCTTGTATATAATAAGAATTACAAACTTCCGGCAGCGGCTGAACATGTGAGAGAATTGATCATAGAAAAGTATGAATTGCAAAAGCAGTCTTTACAATAGAAAGTATGAATGATAGAATTCATCTATGTGTGCATTTTTTGCGGCAGGTAACATGTTAAATGCAAAGTATAAGTTGGGGATAAACAATGAATAAAGAAAAAGTAAGACTGACACAGTATGCAAAAACTTCCGGGTGAGCCGCTAAAGTAGGTCCGGAGACCCTTGCCCAGGTTCTGGGTAAGTTACCGAAATTTGAAGATGAAAATTTGATCGTCGGAATCGAGACATCAGATGATGCTGCGATTTATAAGGTTACAGATGATATTGCGATGATCCAGACCGTGGATTTTTTTACGCCGATCGTGGATGATCCGTATATGTTTGGCCAGATTGCAGCAGCAAACTCGCTCAGTGATGTTTATGCAATGGGAGGAGAGCCGAAGGTAGCACTTAATATCGTAGGATTTCCGAATTGTCTTGATCCACAGATCTTAGGAGATATTCTTGCCGGTGGAGCCGATAAGGTAAAAGAGGCAGGAGCTGTTCTGGTTGGTGGACATACAGTACAGGATGATGAGCCGAAGTACGGACTTTGTGTGTCCGGATTTGTACATCCAAAGAAGATTTTTAAGAATTACGGATGTAAACCGGGGGATGTGCTGATCCTTACCAAACAGGTCGGAACAGGAATTGTTAATACAGCAATCAAAGGAGAAATGGCATCTGCAGCCGCAATCAGGGAAGCTGAGATTGTCATGTCTTCTTTAAATAAAAAAGCAAAAGAAGTTGTGGAGCATTTCCCTGTAAATGCATGTACAGATATTACAGGATTTGGTCTTTTAGGTCACTGCGTTGAAATGGCAGAGGCAAGTAATGTGACATTTGAACTGAATGTTCACGATATTGCATATCTTGATGAAGCAATCAGCTATGCAAAAATGGGCCTTGTTCCGGCGGGGGCTTACAAGAACAAGGGATATTCTTATCAGAAAGTAGATTTCAGAAATGTAGAAGATCATTTTATCGATCTGTTATATGATCCGCAGACATCAGGTGGACTGCTCATCAGCGTGGAAGCACAGTATGCGGAAGCCGTGATGGAAGCATTCGAGAAGAAGAGACTGGATACCAAGGTATCCCTGATCGGAACCGTAACAGAAAAGAGCGATAAACTGATTCGTCTGCACTAGGAATTCAAAGAGGTAGAGGAGAAAATGAATAAAAATTTATTATTTCGCAGTATTCCGAAAGTAGATATTCTGCTTGAAGAACAGGAGATACAGGATTTGATTGATGTATATGGACGTGAATTTGTGATGGATGTGATCCGTGAAGAGATGGATGCGCTCAGAACATTTATCGGAAAGTGCGAGGAAGAAGAGAAAGCGAAAGCGCAGATCGGGATGCTTACGCAGAATATAAAACGGCATGCCGGAAAGCTGCATGAGCCGAATATGAAAATGGTGATTAACGGAACAGGAACAGTTCTCCACACCAATCTCGGCCGTGCACCGATCAGTAAGGAGCATGTTGAGAGACTGGCAGGAATTGTGAGTGGTTACTCCAATCTGGAATACAATCTGGAAGCAGGAGCACGTGGAGAGAGATACTCTCATTTTGAAAAACTGCTTTGCAAACTGACCGGGGCAGAGGCTGCGATGGCGGTTAACAACAATGCTGCGGCTGTTATGCTGATCTTAAGTTCAATGGCAAAAGGCGGGGAAGTTGTAGTATCCCGCGGAGAGCTGGTTGAGATCGGTGGCAAATTCCGGATTCCGGATGTAATGGAGCAGAGCGGAGCTTCACTTGTGGAAGTCGGAACGACGAATAAGACACATTATTCTGATTATGAAGAAGCGATCACAGAGGAGACAAAAGCACTCCTTAAAGTTCATACAAGCAATTACCGTATTGTTGGATTTACAGAGACGGTTACGATCGATGAACTGATTCCGATTGCGCAGGAACACGATATCCCGATCATCGAAGATCTTGGAAGTGGCGTGCTGATCGACCTGAGTAAATACGGACTGACCTATGAACCGACGGTTCAGGATTCCATCCGCAAGGGAGCGGACGTTGTATGCTTCAGCGGAGACAAGCTGCTCGGTGGTCCGCAGGCTGGAATCATCATCGGTAAGAAAAAATATATTGACCAGATGAAGAAGAATCAGCTGACACGTGCACTGCGAATTGATAAATTTACAGCAGCAGCACTGGAACTGGTATTACAGGAATATTTATCAGAAGAAAAGGCAATCCAGAATCTTCCGGTACTGCGTATGATCACAGAGTCCAAAGCGGATGTGGAAAAGCGTGCAAGATCTCTGAAGCGGATTCTGCAGAATGCACATCTTGCTGCAACGATCGGGATGGAACCGTGTGAATCACAGATCGGTGGAGGCTCTCTTCCACTTGAACGCATTCCGAGTATGGCAGTTACGATTAAGCCGGGGAATATCAGTGTACCGAAGCTGGAAGAAGAGATGCGGCATCTTTCTATGCCAATCATTCCGCGTACAGCCAACGACACGATTTATCTGGATGTGCGGACAATTGAATCCTGCTACTTTAAGAAGATAGCAGAGATGCTGGGAGAATTATTATGAAAAACATTATCGTAGGAACCGCAGGTCACATTGACCATGGGAAAACGACACTGATAAAAGCACTTACCGGACGTAACACGGACCGGTGGGAAGAAGAACAGAGAAGAGGGATCACCATTGACCTCGGGTTTACTTATTTTGATCTGAAAAATGGAGACCGTGTAGGGATCATTGATGTTCCGGGACATGAAAAATTTATCAACAACATGGTTGCTGGAGTTGTCGGAATGGATCTGGTACTTTTGGTTGTGGCAGCGGATGAAGGTATCATGCCGCAGACAAGAGAACACATGGACATTCTGGGACTCCTTGGGATCAAGAAGAGCATTCTGGTGATCAACAAGTGTGATCTGGTCGATGAAGAATGGCTGGAACTCGTTGAGGAAGAAATCCAGGAAGAACTGGAAGGTACTTTTTTGGAAGGTGCACCGGTTGTTAAAGTATCGGCTGCAACCGGGCAGGGGCTTGATGAACTGACGGATACGATCCAGCAACTGATGTCGGATGAGGTGGTTGCAAAGGATACACAGACTATTCCAAGACTTCCGATTGACCGGGCATTTACCCTGTCAGGCTTTGGGACAATTATCACAGGGACACTTATCTCCGGTACGATCACTAGGGAAGACGTTCTGGAAATGTATCCGATCGGAAAAGAGTGCAAGATCCGTAATATTCAGGTACATGGGCAGAATCAGGACAAATGCTATGCCGGACAGAGAGTGGCGATCAATCTGTCAAATGTGAAGAAAAAGGAGATTCGCAGAGGGTGTGTGCTTGCGCCGAAGAACAGTATGAAAAATACAGATCTTCTGGATGTGAAGCTGAAAGTTCTGGAAGACTCCATGCGTATCCTTACAAATCATGAGAGATTGCATTTATATACGGGTACGAGTGAGATCCTCTGCCGTGCTGTTCTGCTGGATAAGGAGCAGATCGGACCGGGAGAAGAGGGACTGGTACAGCTCAGACTGGAAGAAGAGATTGCGGTCAAACGAGGCGACCGTTTTGTAGTACGTTTCTATTCTCCGATGGAGACTATCGGAGGCGGGATCGTGCTGGAACCGAATCCGGTGCGTAAGAAACGTTTTGATGCACAGGCAATCGAAGAACTGAAGAAAAAAGAATCCGGTTCACTTGGCGATGTTATGGAGCTTCAGATCAAAGAACACGGCGACACGATGATCACACTTGCTGAGCTTGCAAAGGTGATGGCACATTCCGTAGATGAACTGAAGGAGTATCTTGAAGAACTGGAAGAATCGGGCACAATCTTTGTATTCCCAATGAAGAAGGATACATATTTGTGGCACAGAGACAGCGAATTTGCAGTACGTCAGAAGATAGAGGAGACATTGCAGAAATATCACAGTGAGCATCCATACCGATATGGAATGAAGAAAGCCGAAATTCACAATACATTCCTGAAAAAGATCAAACCAAACATATTTGATGCGTATATCGAAAGAATGACGGGAGAAAACGTCTATGGAAGAAGGGAAGAATATCTTTCGCTTCCGGGATATGAAGTTCCGAAGGATGCGATGTATCTTCAGACAGAGAAGCTGATCGAAGATACATTTGAAAAAGCAGGATATGATTTTGTGAGATTTTCAGAGATTGATTTTGGAAAAATTCCGCGCCAGACAGCGGAAGATGTGGTTCTCATGATGATTGACGAAGGAAAAGTACTCCGTATCAATGAAGAGATGTTTACGATGAAACACCTGATGGATGAAGCGAAGGAAAAAATTCAGAATCATCTGAAGGAAGAAAATCTGATCACGATCGCACAGGTGAGAGATATGTTCTCAACAAGCAGAAAGAGTGCGAAACCGATTTTAGAATATATGGACAGCATTAAGGTGACAAAGAAGACAGGCGGAGAAAGTGAGAGGGTGGCATACTTATGAATTTAAAGCAGCTGGAGGCATTTGTTAAGGTAACTGAGTCGGGAAGTTTTTCAAAAGCGGCAAAGCTTTTGTTCCTGACGCAGCCAACGGTCAGTGCACATATCTCTTCTCTGGAGAAAGAACTGGACTCACGGCTTTTTGTCAGAAATACAAAGGAAGTAAAATTGTCGGAAGAAGGAAAGCAATTATACCAGTATGCGCGCCAGATGGTGGAACTCGAAAAAGAAATCGAGCAGGTATTTTCCAAGGATGCGCATCGTGAGGAAAAATGTATTACAATTGCGACCTCTACGATTCCGGCACAGTATGTTCTTCCGGCGATTCTGGCGAAATTCAGAGAGACTTATCCGGATGAGCAGTTCCGGATTTCAGAAAATGACAGCTGCGGTGTTGTTGAACAGGTAGCAGGGCATATGGTAGATATTGGATTTACAGGTACGGTACTTGAAAAAAAGCATTGCAGATATATGCCTTTTTATCAGGATGAACTGGTTGTTATCATGCCGAATACCGAGTTTTATCAGGAAATACAGAAGCGCTATAAGACAGCAACATGGATAAAGAATGAACCGGTCATTACGCGGGAAGAAGGATCGGGAACCCGCAAGGAAACAGAAAAAATATTGAGAAAAGCAGGAATTATGCCTGATACCCTCAATATAGTAGCATGCATTGAGAATCCGGAAGCGATAAAAAGGTCAGTAAAGAGTGGGCTTGGAATCACGATCATATCAAGACTTGCAGCAGAAGAGGAGATCCGGACCGGACAGGTTCTGGAATTCCCGTTACAGAAGGATGAAAGCAGTCGTTATCTGAACCTTGTATACAATAAAAACTATCAGCTGCCTGCAGCAGCAGAGCATCTGATCCGGATTGTAAAGGATTTTTATCCGGATGCACATATGGGGAAATGAAAAGAGGATCAATATGATATATTTAGATAATGCAGCAACCACAATGCGCAAACCACAGGAAGTAATTGATGCGATCACCGCAGTAATGTGCTCAATGGGGAATGCCGGAAGAGGTGTCAACGAGGCATCTCTCGGAGCAGCAAGAACCGTATATGACACAAGAGAGAAGCTTGCAGGTTTTTTCGGGGCGGAAGATGCAAGACAGATCGTATTTACCATGAATTCAACGGAGAGTCTGAATATTGCAATCAAGGGGATCTTAAATCCGGGAGATCATGTGATCTCTACGGTTTTGGAACATAACTCTGTTCTCCGACCACTTTATGAGATGGAGAAAAAGGGAGTTGAAGTGACATTCCTTGGATGTGATGAAAAAGGAACTCTGGATTACGCAGATTTTGATAAAGCAATCAAAGAGAATACAAAAGCAATTGTCTGTACCCATGGTTCCAATCTGACGGGAAACAAAGTGGATGTGGAGCGGATCGGGGAAATTGCAAAAAAACACGATCTGTTGTTTGTGGTAGATGCATCACAGACTGCCGGTGTATTTCCGATCGATGTGCAGAAGATGCATATTGATATTCTGTGTTTTACCGGACATAAGGGACTTTTAGGACCGCAGGGGACTGGTGGAATGTATGTGAGAAAAGGCGTTCATGTCCGGCCGCTTCTTTCAGGCGGTACCGGTGTGCAGACCTATAGTAAGACACAGCCGGAAGAGATGCCGACAGCACTGGAAGCAGGAACACTTAACGGACACGGAATTGCCGGACTGGATGCTGCGATCGGATATCTGGAAGAAACAGGAATTGATACGATCCGCGCAAAGGAACAGGCATTGATGAAGCGGTTTTATGAAGGGATAAAAGAAATCCCGGGAGTCAAAATCTATGGGGATTTCAGCAGCATGGACCGCTGTGCGGTAGTGAGCCTGAATATCAGAGATTATGACTCGGGAGAAGTCAGCGATGCACTTCTGACAGATTATGGGATTTCTACCCGTTCAGGAGGACACTGTGCACCACTGATGCATGAGGCACTTGGAACTGTAGAGCAGGGAGCTGTCAGATTCAGTTTTTCCCACTATAACACAGAGGAAGAAGTGGATACGGCAATCCGGGCAATCTGCGAGCTTGCAGAAGAAGAGTAAAATTTTATAAGATCAGAGATTGATAGAAGACCGGTATAATATTGATAGTATCAATATATATATCGGTCTATTTTAATTATGAATTGGACAAGAAGTTGTGCAAAAGATATAATTATAAGGTAACAAAAAAGTCTTTAATAGTCAAAATGACGAATGAGAGAAAGACGAAGGAGGAAGAAAAATGAATTTATCAGATTCAAAGAAGAAGCTTGCAATTGCGGGGGCTCTGTGTGGGCTTGTAGCTGCATGTCTGGCTTACTTTGGTAATCCGGCAAACATGGCATTCTGTATTGCCTGCTTTATCCGTTGTCCATTTGCTGAAAATGTATCCTACACTTGGTGTTACTTTAAGGGTAACGGTATCGCCGTTTGACAGGTTCTCGGATGGCGTGACCTCGTAGTTCACTTCGCCCATCATGGCCGTTTCCGTGCGAGCTTCATCCATGTCAGTTTGACTCTTGCCTTTGCCGAAAACATCCGTTCCGATTTTATTGTAATCGACATTGACGGTTGCAGTTGCCTGACCATTCAACCCATCGAATGTGACATCCGCATATTGCAGGAAATCAACAGTCTTAGAACAGCCGGTGAGTGACAGTACAAGTCCTGCGGTTGCTGCTGCAACCAAAAGTAAACGCCTTAACCCTTTCATCTCAAACACTCCTTTTTGTTGGACTTCTGTTGGCGTTGTGTTGTTTTCATTATATCATGACA
>ENA-ORRO01001338-ORRO01001338.1-human-gut-metagenome-genome-assembly--contig:-NODE-1338-length-17701-cov-2.573784_pt1 | contig 17701 bp, 14 predicted proteins | sample MGYA00242176_ERZ509136 | MGnify/ENA primary metagenome ERZ509136 (study PRJEB26280, sample SAMEA2338644) | human gut metagenome | biome: human gut; feature: human-associated habitat; material: faeces...
CAGGGGCAGGAGCCGCCTGTTCCTCTCCGCCGCGCTGACGATGCAGCTGGTCTTTGCGCTGGGCACGAAGATGCACGAACGCTATATCCTGCCCGCGCTGGCGCTGCTCTTTTTCGCGTTTGTGGAGACGGGGGATATCCGGCTGTTGATCTCCGCCGTGCTGGCCTCTGCGGCCTCGGCGGTGAACATCGGCGTGGTGCTGGCGTTTGATTATCTGATTGCGCCGAACACGGGGCTGGGGTACGCGCTCGGCGCGGTGCAGCTCGCCGCCGCGGCGCTGACGGCATATACGGCGGTTCGCCTTCTCATGGGGGCGCGGCCGATGACCCTGCCGGAGCGCAGAGTCGAGCCGGAAAAGACGGCGGACGCGGATGACGGAGCGCCGACCTGCGCGGCCGAAAAGCGCGAGCGCGACGAGCTGCTGCATCCGCAGGATTACCGCATGCACCTGCGCGGGCGCGACTTCGCCATCATGGGCGCGCTGACGCTGGCATACAGCGTCGCGGCGTTCTGGCATCTGGGTGCGACGAAAGCGCCGCAGACAGGCTATGTCTCCACGGCGGCGGGCGAAACGGTGGTGCTCGACCTCGGCGAAAATCAGGAGGACTTCCACCTGTATTATTACGGGGGGATTTCCGATACGCAGTTCACCGTCGCGACATCCGTGGACGGGGAAAGCTACGGCGCGGAAACCGGCGCGTTCTTCGACCGGGGCGAGTGCTTCAAGTGGCTGGGGGAGCCGACCTATGACGCGGACGGCGTGGTGGCGGGCGCTTCCGGCGGAATGATTGCGCTCAACGGGCGCTATGTCCGCCTGACGTTTGACGGCGCAGGCTCGGCGCTCTGGGAGGTTGCGGCGGTCGATGGAAACGGGCGGGTGATCCCCGTGCAGGCCATCTCGGCGAGCGGCGCGGTCGAAGGGCGCGCGGCCGACCCGAATGTGCTGATCGACGAACAGGACACCGTGCCGGAGAAGCCGACCTACGAAAACAGCATGTACTTCGATGAGATCTACCATGCACGCACGGGCTATGAGCATGCGCACAGCCTGTATACCTACGAAACGACGCACCCGCCGCTGGGCAAGGTCTTTATGAGCTGGTGCATCGACCTGATGGGCATGACGCCGTTCGCGTGGCGCTTTGCGGGCACACTGACGGGCATCCTGATGATTCCGGCGATCTACCTGCTGGCGATGCAGCTCATCAAGCGGACGCGGTGGGCGGCACTCAGCGCGCTGCTGCTGACGGCGGACTGCATGCACTTCACGCAGACGCGCATCGCGACGATTGATTCCTTCCCGGTGCTGTTTATGATGGTGATGTTCCTGTTCATGGCGCGCTGGATGCAGATGAGCTTTTATCATCAGAAATTGTGGAGGACGCTCGTGCCGCTGTTCGCTTCCGGCGTGTTCATGGGGCTGGCGATTGCCAGCAAGTGGATCGGCTGTTACGGCGCGGTCGGGCTGGCGGTGCTGTTCTTCTCGCGGTTCATCACGCTATATAAACAGAGCGTTTACGCCAAGCGCCATCGGGACGAAGACCCGGCGTTCGCGCGCGCGGCGGACGGCTTTGCCCAAAAAGGCGCGGCGACGCTCGCGGCCTGCGTGGTGTTTTTCGTGATCGTGCCGATTGTGATTTACTGCCTGAGCTATATTCCGTATCTGAGCGCTTACGGCGAGGTGAAGCTGAACCTCAAGACGCTTGAACGCATCTGGAACGCGCAGGTGACGATGTTCGAATACCACAAGAATCTCGTCGCGACGCATTATTTCTCCTCGCCGTGGTATGAATGGCCGCTGATCGTCAAGCCGATGTGGTATTACAGCGCGGCGTTCCCGGCGATGGGCAAGGCGAGCACAATCATGGCGTTCGGCAATCCGGCCGTGTGGTGGACGGGGCTTGTCGCCATCCTCTTCGTGCTGGGGTACAGTGTCTATCGCAACGCGCTGCCGATGCTGCGCGTCACGCGCGGGCGCGACGACGAATACGACCGCGCGCTGCCGATCATCGCGGTGGGCTTCCTGTCGGCGTATCTGCCGTGGGTGCTGGTCAGCCGTCTGACGTTCATCTATCACTACTTTGCCAGCGTGCCGTTCATCATCCTGGCGACGGCGCAGGGGCTGCGCTATCTGGAGCGCCGAAACAGCGCGCTCAGCCATGCGCTGACGGCCGTGCTCGTCGTGGCCGCCGTGGCGCTGTTCATCGCGTTTTATCCCTATGCGTCGGGGCTGGAGGTCTCCCGCGAGTGGCTGGCGCGGATGAACTGGTTTAAGAACTGGATGTGGTATTGACCGCGTTCGGGTCGCGGCAGGGCGCTTCCCCCTTGAAGGGGAGAGAGAAGGAGGGCGGGAAAGGGATGCAGAATCTCCACGCGCACAGCGTCTTTTGCGACGGAAAAAACACGCCGGAGGAGATGATCCGCGCCTGTCTGGCGGCGGGCATGGATTCGGCGGGGATCAGCATCCACAGCCCGCTTCCGTTTGCGAACGGCTGGGCGGCAAAGGCGGAGAACGTCGCGCCGTTTCTTGCCGAAATGCAGCGTCTCAAGGCGGCTTATGCCGGGCGGATTGCCGTGTACGCCGGCGTGGAATGGGACGTGCTCAGCGACGAAAAATGGCTCGAACCGTTTGACTATGCCATCGGCTCGGCGCACTTTCTGCCCGTCGGCGGCGATCCGGCGGCCTATCCCACCGTGGACGACAGCCCGGAGACGACGCGCCGCTTTTTGGCGGAGGCTTTTGACGGCGACAGCGACGCGGCGGCGGAATGTTACTTTGCCCAGCTCAGGCGCGTTGCCGACGCGCCCCGCGCGCAGGTGGTCGGTCACTTCGACCTGCTGACCAAGTTCGACGAGAAGGAACGCTTCTTTGACGAAACCAGCCCGCGCTATCGAGCCGCCGCGCTGAACGCGATGGATGCGCTTGTTTCGGCGGGCAAGGTCTTTGAGGTCAACACCGGAGCCATCATCCGCGGCTGGCGGACGACGCCGTACCCCTCCCGATGGATATTGGAGCAGCTCAGACGGCGAAACGCCCGCGTGACGATCTCCTCCGATTCGCACCACGCGGCGACCGTGGATTGCGCGTTTGACGACGCGCAAAGGCTGCTTGAAGCCTGCGGGTTTGAGGAAATTTGGGCGTTTGACGGAAGGGCGTTTGTGAAGCGGCGCATAAAAGAATAGGCGAAAAAAATCACGCACCCCCGCAGAAACGGAAAAACCGGCTGCGGGGGTGCGTGTGTTTATGCATCCTTAAAGTATTTAATCATTTGAACGAGATAAGGCGTTTGGGAAAGATCGCGCTCGTCGCCGTCCAGATTGCGGTTTGCGAATCGGAAAAAGCCGTTTCGCTCGTAAAAGGAAGTGAGTGGCAGGACGTCTTCACATTCCAGATAAACCATTTTGCCGCTGGACATCAGTTGTATTTCGCGAACGGTTTCGCAGGCGATGCCAAGCAGATCGTCGCCGGAGATCAGCCGGTCATAGTGGTGAGCGTAATTTTTGCCGAGCTGGCCGATCAACGGAAGCGAAAGGGTGAACTGCTTGAGATCCGAATCATAAAAGGCGAAGCGACGCAGACGGCCGCGCCATTGGGAAGAAAGCAGACTGCCTTTGATGACGACGGCTTTCATGGCCAATGCATAATAGCCGATTAAGACGACGCTGCCCTGATAGCTGGCGAACACGAGATAGGTGGACGCATAGCCGTGCTTTGAAAAAAGAATGGCTTTTTCGCGCAGAAAGCTTTGTACGTCAGGGTTCAGCGGACATTCAAATGCGGATAGAATCTCGCTTGTGCGTTCTTCGCCCAGCTCGGCAAGCAGATCGCGCAGATTGCTCTGCCAAAAGCCTGTGATTTCAGCCATGTCGATTTCTCCCTCTGCAAACAAGGCGGCGCATGATGAACGCCGCCTTGCAGCTTGTTGACATAAGCAAACTTGGCTTGAATAGCAAAATCAAGAAATTCAGCTATTCTTTCATTTGTGGAAAGGGCTATTCTCCCCCCTTCGGGGGGGAGAATAGCTTTTTGTCTACAGTCTGAAGGGATGATCCCGCATAGCGATCATCCCTTCTTTTTGTTTTGGGCTTATCCGTTTTGGGCTTATCCGTTTTCCGGCATGGGCGGGGGATTTTCGATGACTGAACGGGGAACCCATTGGATAAACGGGCTGATTTCGCCCCCTACACTGTATTCCTGAATGTCGTTGATTTTTCCGGACGCGCAATCCATTTCAACCAGCCAGATGTGGCTGTATTCTCCGCTGCCAATATCCTGAGGATACAGCGTTTTAAGCTCCATTTTCCAAATGGGCGTTCCGCGATCCATGCAGCAAACCATACCGTCAATCTTTGTATACGCATCCCCGACCGCTTCAAAGGCCAGTCGCTCCGCCTCGGCCTGCGTAATACTGTTTTCCGGCGGAAGAATGTATTCCGCGCAGGCAAAGAACCACGCGCGCATCCCACCCGGCTCTCTGCCTTTCAGCATCTGGCCGAGCGTCGCCCATGTTTCCACCGTCCAATCGCCGTAAAAGCCGTAAACCTGTTGAAATTGATCGACAATCTCGTTGCCGGTGCTGTCATCCGACGGCGCAAGAAGCGGCTCCACCGCGACGATCTGCCCCTGTGCCGTCAGCTCCACACTGTAGCTGTTATGCCGAAGATCAAGGGAATCCAACTGAAAATACCAATGCGGCTGGCTCTGCGTCGCGTTATCTTCCGATAGCGTTTCAAAAGAAACGCTCTGCTCCCATATCGAGGAATCGGTTATATCGTCCCCGTAAGTTTCCAAAATGTCACGCTGAATAACGCTCAGGCAGTCTTGCTGCGAAGCATCGTCGCCGGAGGGAAGGCGGCAGGGATTATCCGTTCGGAATCCCAGCAGAACCATCACTTCTCCAAACCAGTATTTCTCTTCAATCGACCACGAATAATATTTTTTGCCCAAGGCTGTGCTGACAATCTCCATGATGGCCGATTGCTCATAATAGCCATAGCCGTTTTCAAACGCGGCCATCATCTCGTCGGACAGCGCAATGCCGTTTTCCCGCGCCAACCGAACAATTTCCGCAAGCTCCTGATTGCTGAATTTTTCTTCATATCCGTCCACATCGTTTTCCTGCGCCAGCGGCAAAACCTCCTGCTGCACGAATTGCTGCGCGGACAGATACGCCGCCGCAACGGCCGTCGCTGCCAAAAGAAGCAGCAGCGCCGCAAGAACCATTCCATAAAAGCGTTTTCTCTTCGGCGTTTCCATCTGTCTCGCCGCGCGGATCACCCGCTGTGCGAGCCGCGGATCGTCTTTCAGGCCGGAAAGCGTCGTATCAATCGCGTTTTGAATCTGCTCGCTCCTTATTTGTCGCTTCATCCCCGCTCCCCTCCTTCCAACGAAACCCTCAGTTTCTCCCGCGCCTTTTTGAGCCGCGTCGCCACCGTGGATTGCGGAATACGCAAAATTTCCGCAATTTCCCGCGTGGTCATCTGTTGATAGAAGTAGAGAAGGATGATTTCCCTGAATTTTCGCGGAAGTCGCATGATTTCCATTGTCAGCTCGACGGCGCTTTCAGCGGGCTGCACCGACGGCTCCGGCAAATCCTCCAACGTAATCCGCCTGTCTAAATGGCGAAACCACGCCGAGCGCTTCACATCGCGGCAGGTATTGACCGCAATTTGCATCAACCATGTCTTTTCGCTGCATTCGCCTCTGAATACGTCGATATTTTTGTATACCTTGAGAAAGGTATCTTGAACGGCGTCTTTCGCCAGTTCTTCGTCGCGCAGCATGATAAAGCACATGCGCCGCAATGGGGTTTGATATTGTTCCACCAGCCGGTTCAGTATTTCTGTCGCTTCGTTTTCGTTTGTGCTTTCCATCAGCCGCTCACCTCCTGTCAAATATATAGACGTATGTGCGCGCGATTTGAGCGGCTTTTTTTCAAATTTTTTCAGACGTTCATTCTGACCGTCGAGCCGTTCGGCGTTTTGGTCACGACAATCTGCTTATCAATCCGCTCCTCCAGCTCCTGCACATGGGAGATAATGCCGATCAGCCGCTTGCCGTCCGCCAGCTCCAGCAGCACGTCGATGGAACTGCGCAGCGCGTTTTCATCCAGCGAGCCGAAGCCCTCGTCGATAAACATCGCGTCCATGCGAATCTGTCCGCTCTGGCTCTGCACCGCGTCCGAAAGCCCCAGCGCCAGCGCGAGGCTGGCCAGAAACGATTCGCCGCCGGAAAGCGTGGACACGTCGCGCGCCTGCCCGGTGCTCCTGTCCAGCACCTCCAGATCGAGGCCGCTCTGGCTGACGCGGTTGGCCGCCTCCCGCATGACGCGCAGGGTGAACATGCCGTCCGTCAGCCGCGTCAGCCGCTTATTCGCCGCTGCGACGACAAAGCGGAAATAATACTGCTGCACGTAGGCCTCGAACGTCAGCTTGGCGCGCGGGTTGCCCGCCGCGATGCCCGCGCAGCAGGTATACAGTTCCTGAATGATCTGCCACTTTCCGCGCTTTTTCTGAATTGCCGCGTTCGCCTGCCGGATTTCCCGCTCTGCCGATTCATGCAGCGTCAGCTTGCGCACCATGGCCTTTTCCGCGTTTTCCGCCTTTGCCTGCCGGTCAAGCGCCGCCGCCCGCCGGTTTTGCAGCGCGGCCAAATCCGTCCTCTGTCTGCCGCTCAGCTTGTCCTCCAGCTCGTGGGTCTGCGCGGCGAGTGTGCGCTTCTGCTCGTCATAATTCCGGATTTCCCGATCCAGCCGCTCGATGTCCGCGTTCGTCCGTTTGGCAAGCCGATAGCTCGCTTCATCCTCAAAGCCGTGCGCCGCCCGCTTCTGTTCAAACGCTTCCGTCTGCGCCCGCAGGTCTTTCTCAAGCGCCGCAAGCTGCTTTTGCGCCGCATCGACGGCGCTCTGCGCTGCGGTTTTCCGCTTATCCAGCGTCTGATACGCGCTCCGCGCCGCGTCGATCTCCCGCTGGCGGTCTGCCGCCGCCTGATGCGCCGCGTCGATGCGCGCCGCCAGCCGCTGCCGCGTCTCGTCCGCCCCGATTTTCAGCGCCCGCAGGCGGTCTTCCCGCTCATCCAGCGCGGCTTGGTTTGCCGCCAGCCGCGTCGCCGCGTCGCTTTGCGCCTTTTCGGCGGTCTCGCGGCGCTTTGCGGCCTGCTCCAGCGCCTGCCGGGTGACGGTCTCGGGGGTAATCTGCGCCGGGCAGGGGTGCGCGGTCGAGCCGCACACGGGGCAGGGCTGCCCCGCCTTCAATTCGCGCGCCAAAAGTCCGGCCTGACTGAGGTAATAGCTGTTCTGCGCGGCGGTGTAGGCGGCCTGCGCCCGGCTGCTGTCCTCCGTCAGCCTTTGCAGCTCCCGCTTCTGCGTGTCCAGCGCCGCTTTCAGCCGCTCGACCTCGCCCAGCACGGGCAGGCAATCCTCCATCTGCTTCGCCTGCGCCAGCAGCGCGTGAATCTCCCCGCCGCGGCTCTCCGCTTCCTTCATGCGCGTTTCAGTCTCGGGCAGCGCCTTTTCCGCCTGTTCAAGCGCCGCCTGCGCCTCGGACAGCGCCGCCCGCTGTGCGTCCATATCCCGCCGGGTGCGCCGCATCAGCGCCTCGTCGGTTTCAAGCTGCTGCGCCCTGCGCGCGGCCGCCAGCGCCGCCCGCTGCGCGTCGATTTCGCCCTGCCCAGCCGTCAGCGCCGCCAGACGCGCCTTTTTGCTTTCCCAATCCGCAAAATCCCGGTTGACGCGCTCGCCCTCGGTCACGGCGGCAATCAGCGCGCCGATCTGGTCGGCGGCTTCCTTTTTCTGCGCCCTGGCCTGCTCCTGCGCGGCTTTTTCCTGCTCAATCAGCCGCGCCAGCAGCGCGCAGAGCGCGTCGGTATACTGAATTTGGCCGCAGTAGCTCAGCAGAATCTCCCGCTCGGCAAATTCCGCTTCCGGGTCGATCTTCCCTTCCGCGCTCAAAATGACCTGTTCGAGCGCCTTCTGTTCGTCGGCGCAGGCGCGGTTTTTCTCCTGCAGGCGGCTTTGCAGATCGACGTAGAGGTTGGTGTGAAACAAATCCCGGAAGAGCTTCTTGCGCTCGTCGGAGGACGCGGTGAGAATCTTCAAAAAATCGCCCTGCGCGATCATCACCGTCTGCGTAAACTGATCCTGCGTCAGCCCCAGCAGCTCGCGCACGCGGCGGTTGACGTCATCCATGCGCAGAATTTCTTCGCCGGTGTCCTCGTTGCGCATCTGCGCGTCGGCCGCCTGCCGGGTGGTCGTCTCCATCCCGTCCTTTTTCTTCTTCGCCGGGCGCTGGTATTCGAGGTTGCGCCGAATCCACCATGTCTCCCCGCGATGCCGGAACGTCAGCTCGACGTAGGTTTCCGTCTGATCGGAGACGTAATCCGAATGGAAGGATTTGCTTTTTCGCTTCTCCTTGCCGCCGGAGGCCTCGCCGTAGAGCGCAAAGCTGATCGCGTCGAAGATCGTCGTCTTGCCCGCGCCGGTGTCGCCCGCGATTAAGAAAAGCCCTTCCTCGCCCAGCGCGGAAAAATCAATGACCGTTCGCTCCACATATGGGCCGAACGCCGAAAGAACGAGCTGAATCGGTTTCATGGCCTTGCCTCCAATTCCCTGAGCGTCTTTTCGATTTCCTTCATGTGCGCCGCGCTCGGCGGCTGATCGTTGTTTTGCAGGCGATAAAAATCGGCGAACAGCTCGACGACGGATTTGCTCTCCATGCGCTGCGCCGCCGTCACATCTAAATCCGTCTTGGTTTTGGAATTGACGATGGAAAACTTCATAATATTGGGAAACACGCCGCTGAGCGTCACCCGCGCGTCCGGCGGCACACATTCGTCGTGCACCGTCACCCAGACGTAATCCTCCGAATACGGCATGCGCATCAGCTCATCCATCATACCCTCCACCCGGCGAACGTCGCGCATGGGCGACAGCGGCACGATATGAACGTCGATGCAGCCCTTTTCCCGCACATCGACCACCGGCACGCTCTTGCCGTAATCCGCCTCCGAGAAGGAGTATTTCAGCGGCGAACCGGCGTAGCGCAGCGTCTCCCGCCGCACCCGCTGCGGCCTGTGGATATGCCCCAGCGCGACGTAATCAAAGGCGTCGAACACCGCCGCGTCGATCTGATCCAGCCCGCCGACGGTATGCTCCTCGGAATCGGATTTCACCGCGCCCGTGATGAACTGATGGCACAGCAGGATATTCCGCTTCTTTCCGTCGATGGGCGTTTGGCGAAGAACGGCCTGCATCGCGTCCTGATAGGTGACGATCTTCTCCTCCGGCAGGAAGCGCTTGACCTGCTGGGGGCGCAGAAACGGCAGCATCCAGACCGTCAGCTCGCCGTATTCGTCGCTGAGCGTCACGCTCTGCATGCGCCCCTCGAACGCCTCCGTCACGTATACGCCGGCGGATCTCACCAGCGCGGAAAAATACGAGATCCGCTGCGCCGAATCGTGGTTGCCGCTGATGATAAAGACCCGCCTGCCCATCGCCGCCAGCTCGGAAACAAAGCGGTCAAACAGCGCCACGGCCTCGGCCTGCGGCGTCGCGCGCTGGTAAACGTCCCCCGCGATCAGCACCGCGTCCACGTTTTCCCGCCGCGCGATGGGGACGACCTGCCCCAGCAGCACCGCCTCCTGATCCGCCAAAAGGGAAACGTCGTTCATCTGCTTGCCCAGATGCAGATCCGACAGGTGAAGGAATTTCATAGCGTGTTCTCCTCCGATTTTTTTATCGTCTCTTATGACCACTGCCCCAGCAGGTCGCGCATCCAGCCGTATACGTCCATGCCGTAAACCGCTTCCAGCCGTTCGCGCGTCATCACCTCGTCGGTTTTCCCCTGCGCCGCGCACCGCCCGCGATCCATCAGCACGGCGTGCGTGCCGTATTTTTTGGCGAGGCTCAAATCGTGCACGACGGAGATCACCGCGCGCCCAGGCTGCTTCAGCCACGCCTCGATCAGCGAAAAGATGTGCTTTTGATAGATCAAATCCAGATGGTTCGCCGGTTCGTCGAGGATGAGCAGCTTCGGGTTCTGCGCGAACACCTGCGCCAGAAACGTGCGCTGCAACTCGCCGCCGGAGAGCGTCAGCACGCTTGCGCGCCGCAGCGCCGTCAGGCCGGTCCATTCCAGCGCGCGCTCGACGCACGCTTCCCCCTCGTCGTCGCGCGCGGACAGGAAACCCGACGCATGCGCATAGCGCCCCAGCGAAACGACCTCCTCCACCGAATAGGCGTAGCTGACCGCGTTCTTCTGCGCGAGGAAACCGACGCTGCGCGCCCGCTCCGCCCCCTTGAGGGCGCGGATATCCCGCCCCTCCAGCGATATCCGCCCCGTATAGGGCACGCCCTGCGTGACGGCGTTCAGGGCCGTGGACTTGCCCGCGCCGTTCGGCCCGACGATCATGAGCCACTGCCCTTCTTCCACGGTGAACGAAAGCCCGTCGACGATTTTTTTCTGCCCAAACTGCACCGACAGGCGCGAAACTTCCAGCATCGGCATGCTCAGTGCTCCTTTCTGGACTGATAGAAGATGACGACGAACACGATCGCACCCACGAAGCTCGTCACCACGCCGATCGGCAGCTCCAGCGGGTTCAGGAGCGTCCGCGCGACAAGGTCCGCCAGCATGAGGAAGACCGCGCCGCCGAACATCGCCGCGGGCAGCAGCCGCCGGTGGTTGGGGCCGACGAGCATCCGCGCCATATGCGGCGTCACGAGGCCGACAAAGCCGATCGTCCCGCCGATGGAGACGCAGACGCCGATGAGCACCGAGACCGTGATAAGCAGCACGAGCTTCGCGCGCTTGACATCCACGCCGATCTGACGGGCGTTGTCCTCGCCGACGGCGAAGGCGTTGAGGATCTGCGCGTGCAGCAGGATCACCGCGCCGCACACGGCCAGCGCGAGTGCCAGCACGGCGGCATTCTGATACGTGCTGCCGCTGAGCGAGCCCATGGTCCAGAAGGTGATCTTCTGGACCTTATCGGCGGCAAAGGTGATGACGATGCTCATGATGCTCGAGACGAACATCGAGAAGATCACGCCGATGAGGATGATCGTGTTGGTCGAGAGCGACCGGTCGAGCTTGTACGAAAGCCCGAGGATGACCAGCAGCGAGCCGAACGCGAACAAAATCGCCATCACCATCGTCCCCGCAAACGGGAAGCCCGGCAGCGTGACGCCGAAGGCGATGGCGCAGACCGCGCCAAGCGACGCGCCGGACGAAACGCCGAGCGTCGAGCCGTCGGCCAGCGGGTTTTTGAGCAGCCCCTGCATCGCCGCGCCCGCGAGAGACAGGGCCGCGCCCGTCAGCGCCACGCACAGCACGCGCGGCAGCCGGATGGGCATGATGGACGAGACGAGCCCCTCGGGCAGCGCGCCGCCCGTGAGCTTCGCGGCGAAGAACGCCAGCGTGTCGCCAAGCGGCACACGGACGCTGCCCACACAGACGCAGAGGCACAGCACGGCCAGCGTCACGAGCGTAAAGAGCAGGTATTCCCAGAGTCTGAACGTTTCGTGATACCGGCGCATGCTGTGCCTCCTGTGGATATTTTATTCTATAGTAATAGTTTACTCGCCGTAGACGAAGTCATACAGCGCCTGCGCGCCCTCGGCCAGCCGCGGAGCCGGACGGGAGAGCTCATTGTTCTGCAGGTTGAGGATCTTGCCGTTCTTGACGGCGGTGACATTCTCCCAACCCGGACGGGCCAGGATCTCCTCTTCCGGGGTGGGGCCTTCGCCGTAGTACATGGAGATGGTCACGATGTAATCCGGGTTGCGCTCGAGCACCTGCTCTTCGGAGATCTCGCTCCAGCCGGTCACGTCCGCGAAGCAGTTCTTGAGGCCCATCATGTTGGCGATCTCGTCCATGAAGGTGCCGGTGCCGGCCGTCCAGAGGCCGTACTGCAGCGGGGAGACCTCAAAGTACACGGTCTTGCTGCCGTCGCCGGCGTTGGCCTTGATCTCGTCGAAGGTCTTCTGCATGGACTCGACGACGGAAGCCGCCTCATCCTGCTTGCCGACGAGCTCGCCGATCATGTGGATGGCGGTGTAGACACCTTCAATATCCTGCGCGTCGCTCACGACGACATGCACGCCCGCAGTCTCCAGCTGCTGGACCTGCTCGTCGGTCTGGGACATGGTGCTCATGAGCAGGACCTGCGGCTGCAGCTCGACGATCTGCTCGATGTTGGTGTCGCTGCCGGACTCGACAGCCGGGATCTCGGTCACTTCCGCCGGATAGTCGCAGTATTTGCCGCGGCCGACCAGCAGATCGCCCGCGCCGATGGCGTAGAGGATCTCGCAGTCAGACGGGGTCAGGGCAACGATGCGGGTCGCGGGCTCGTCCAGGGTGATCTCCCGGCCGGTCATGTCGGTCAGGGTCACGGCGGTGGACTCCTCCGCGGGTTCTTCAGCCGGCTCTTCGGCGGGTTCCGCTTCTTCGGCGGGCGCAGGTTCTTCGGCCGGAGCGGTCTCGGTCTGCGCGGGTTCGGTCTGCGCGGGCTCGGTCTTTGCGGCGCAGCCGGTCAGGACTGCCAGCAGCATCACGGCCGCCAGCAGCAGGGCAAGGATCTGATTCTTTTTCATGGTTCGGTTCTCCTTTATTATAATTCCAATACAAAAGGCCCCTCCCAGCAGGGAAGAGCCTGAAACCGCCCTGTGCGCGGCTTGCACGCAGGGCGCACCTTGCCCGTTCCCAGAAGCTCCGGCAGCGCCGCCGATCATTGCGGCCCTGCCTGACATACGTGACCAGGTCTCCCGGCTCTGCTTCCTCCTACCGGAGCCCCTTCCCGCCGTTCGGCAGTGGTGCTGGCTCCTTCGTCCGCATTACGGTTACTGGGTTAGCCCGGGCTTCGCACCCGGTTCCCACGGCGGCTGCCCGCCGGCGCTTTCGCGCGGAGACGTATGGTATTGAATTTCCTACATTTTATCCGCTTCTGTGCGAATTGTCAACCGATTTTCCCCATCTGCGCGGCTTTGGATGCATGATTTTTCCATAGCGTGGACGTTCCGGCGGGTTTTATGCTGGTTTCTCTGTATATATACGAATATTATTTATTTTATCCGCACCCAGCCTCCGGCTTTTTCTTCCGGTTTCTGCGCGGTTTTTTCCTGTTTTGTGCATTTTGTCCGCTTTTGTGGACGTTTTTCCCGGAAGAGTTGGCGTGTTTTTCTTGCATCTTCTCTTGACAATATGCATTTCGTGTGTATAATTATGAGCATACCAAACAGAACCGACGAACCACTCGTCACAGGAGGAAATGAATATGAAAAAGTTACTTGCTCTGCTGCTTGCAGCCATCATGGTGCTGAGCCTCGCGGCCTGCGCCTCTACCGCAACGACCGACGCTCCGGCCCAGACCACCGAAGCTGCCGACACCACCACCGAGACCGCCGCAGAACCCGCAGCCGACGCCGCTGACGAGACCGCAGCCGCTGAGGTCTCCACCGTCGTCCCCGGCAAGCTGACCGTCGCCACCAGCCCGGACTTCGCCCCGTATGAGTTCTACGCCCTCGACGAGAACAACGATCCGCAGCTCGCCGGCTTCGACGTTGCGCTTGCACAGTATGTCGCCGATTACCTGGGCCTCGAGCTCGACATCATCCCGATGGACTTTGACGGCGTGCTCAATGAGCTTGCCACCGGCAACGTCGACCTCGGTATGGCCGGTCTGTCCCCGGATCCCGCCCGTGCCGACGCCATGGACTTCTCCGACATCTACTACTTCGGCGGCCAGAGCTTCGTCACCGTCAAGGACAAGGCCGATCAGTTCACCGATCTGGCTTCCGCCAACAAGGCTGAGTACTCCATCGGTGCGCAGAACGGCTCCATCCAGTACGATCTGGCCGTTGAGAACACCCCGGACGCCGACATCGTCTCCCTGACCAAGGTCACCGACATCATCGGCGATCTGCTGAACGACAAGCTCGACGGCGCATTCATCGAGACCGCTGTCGCCGAGAACTATGCCAAGAACTATCCCGAGCTCGTCATCGTCTGCGACGTTCCTTATGATGTTGCCGGTTCCGCGATCGGCGTCATGAAGGGCAACGATTCCCTGATGAAGGGCGTCAACGAAGCCATCGCCGCCGCGCTTTCCGACGGCTCCATGGACAAGTTCGTCGCCGAGGCCAATGAGCTCTCCGTCGGCAACGTCTACGAAGGCCTGCTCGACGAGAACGGCAAGGTCGCCGAGGGCTAAGATCCCCGGAAGCCACGACCCCATCACCTGAAATCTCACCGCAAGAGCCTCTCCCGCAGAAGGAGAGGCCCTTGTGTGCATTCTGATCGGAGGAAAAACCATGTTTACTGCCGCCGGCTTTGCCAAGGCTCTGGCCTATTGGAAGCTGTTTCTGCAGGGCGTCGTATGTACCGTCTGCCTGTCATTCCTGACGGTCCTGTTCGGCTTCCTGCTCGCCCTTCTCATCACGGGTATGCGGATGTCCGACTTCCGGCCGTTCCGGGCGCTGGCCCTGACACGCGACGGCCATGAGCGCGACGAGGGCTTCCTTGCGAAGCTCAGCCGCTTCAACCCCATCCGCTTCATCGCGTCCGTCTATGTCGAGCTGTTCCGCGCAACGCCGATGGTCGTGCAGATCATGCTCGTGTACTACGGCCTGTTCAACGGCGTGAAGGTCCTGCCGGGCTTCATGCTCTTCGGCTTCATCCGCTTTGAGCGGTTCTTCCCCGGCGTGGTGGCGCTGGCGCTCAACTCCGGCGCGTATCTGTCGGAGATCATCCGCTCCGGCATCCAGTCGATCGACGGCGGCCAGACCGAGGCCTCCCGCTCGCTCGGCATGTCCAAGCTGCAGACCATGCGCTTCATTATCCTGCCGCAGGCCATCCGCAACATCCTGCCTGCCATCGCCAACGAATTCGTCACCATCATCAAGGAATCCGCCATCTGCTTCACCATCGGCGTGCAGGACATCATGTCCGCCGTCAACTCCGTCAAGGGCGCGACCTACCGCATCACCGAGGCGCTGGTCATCGCGACGGCCCTGTACTTCTGCCTGACGTACCCGACGAGCAAGGTCATCGCGCACTTTGAGAAGAAGATGAGCGCGGGCTCCAGCCGCAACGCCGCGAACGTCGCGCACAAGCGCAAGGTCCAGGCACAGGAGGGCACGAAATGAGCAGTCTGATCGAGGTCAAGCACCTGAAAAAATACTATAACAAGGGCGAGATCAAGGCGCTCGACGATGTGAGTGTCAATATCGAGCGCGGCGACGTGATGGTCGTCATCGGCCCGTCCGGCTCCGGCAAGTCGACGCTGCTGCGGTCTTTGAACCTGCTGGAGGTGCCGACGGCGGGCGAGATCGACTTTGACGGCGTGGACATCACGAAGAAAAAGGTCAAAAACGAGGCCGGCAAGTGGGTCAAGCTCGATCTTGACAAGCACCGGCAGAAGATGGGCATGGTCTTCCAGCATTTCAACCTCTTCCCGCACATGACCATCCTCGACAACATGACCCTCGCGCCCATCCATGTCAAGCACATGCCGAAGGCCGAGGCCGAGCAGAAGGCACATGCGCTTCTCGAGCGCGTCGGGCTCGGCGACCGCGCAGAGGCCTACCCCATCCAGCTCTCCGGCGGCCAGAAGCAGCGCGTGGCCATCGTCCGCGCGCTCATGATGGAGCCTGAGGTCATGCTCTTTGACGAGCCGACGAGCGCGCTCGACCCGGAGATGGTCGGCGAGGTGCTCGAGGTCATGAAGGAGCTGGCGCAGGAGGGCATGACGATGGTCGTCGTCACGCACGAGATGGGCTTCGCCCGCGAGGTCGGCAACCGCGTTTTGTTCATGGCTGACGGCAAGCTCGTCGAGCAGGGCAGCCCGGCGGATATCTTCGAGCATCCGCAGAACCCCCGCCTGCAGGACTTCCTGAGCAAGGTACTGTGATTCCCACAGGGAAGCGACAGCGGCGCTTCCCTGTTTCTTTATCATGAAGGAGACGATCATATGACACTAAACAAGCAGCCGGCGCTGGACGCCATTGAGAAAGAACAGAATACCATCCTGCACGTGGCCGACGAGATCTGGGACTATGCGGAGCTTTCTCTGCAGGAGTTCCGGTCCGCGAAGCTCTACTGCGAGGTTTTAAAGCAGGAGGGCTTCCGCGTGGAGGAGGGCGTGTGCGGCATCGCCACCGCGTTTGCCGCAAGCTTTGGCTCCGGGCGGCCGCACATCGGCATTCTGGCCGAGTATGACGCGCTGTCCGGTCTCTCGCAGCAGGGCGGGCAGCTGGTCCACGCGGAGCGCACGCCCGGCGGCACCGGCCACGGCTGCGGGCACAATCTGCTGGGCGCAGGCGCGCTGGCCGCCGCGATCGGCGTCAAGGCCTGGCTGGAGCAGACCGGCTGCCCCGGCACCGTCACGCTCTACGGCTGCCCCGGCGAAGAGGGCGGCGCAGCCAAGGCTTTCATGGCGCGCGACGGCCTCTGGAAGCAGCTCGACGCCGCGCTCACCTGGCACCCGGAGGACTGCAACGAGGTCATCACCGGCGGCTCGAACGCCTGCATCCAGGTGCAGTACACCTTCCACGGCGTCGCCTCCCACGCGGCGGGCGCGCCGGAGCTGGGCAGGAGCGCGCTGGACGCGGTCGAGCTCATGAACATCGGCGTGCAGTTTCTGCGCGAGCACATGACCGACGACTGCCGCATCCACTATGCCATCCTCGACGCCGGCGGCCGCAGCCCCAACGTCGTGCAGAGCGCGTCCACGGTCTTGTATATGGTCCGCTCGAAGCACGTGGCCGAGGCCGTGAAGCTGCAGGCGCGTGTCGACAAGATCGCCGACGGCGCGGCACTCATGACCGAAACGAGCTATACCCGCAAGTTCATCGACGGCACGGCCGACTGCCTGCCGAACCGCACGCTCGAGACCCTCATGCACGAAAACTTCGCCGCCCTCGGCGTGCCGCAGTACACCCCGGAGGAGCTGGACTTCGCCAAAAAGCTCGCCGCGACCTATCCCAGCAACCAGGCCGTCCCCGGCACCGGCAGCCGCATGCAGGCGGACTACGCCCGCAAGATCCGCGCGCTGCAGCAGACCTCCGGCCACGCGATGAACGATTTCCTGCTCCCCTACTTTACGGGCGAAGCCTTCCGCGCGGGCTCGACCGACGTGGGCGATGTGAGCTGGCTGTGCCCCACGGCGCAGTGCTCCGTCGCCTCCATCCCGAACGGCTGCCCCGGCCACAGCTGGCAGATCGTCTCCTGCGGCACGACCTCCATCGCACACAAGGCCGCGCTGCACGCGGGCCGCGTCATCGCCTGCACGGCGATCGACCTGTTTGCCCAGCCGGAGCGGCTGGCTCAGGCGAAGGCGGAATTTGATCAGGCCGCGGAGGGCGGTTATGTCTGCCCCATCCCGCCCGACGCCGTCCCGGTCGTGGCGGACTGAGCGCAAAAAGGGCTTGACTTCCGGCCAAAATACAGGCACTATAGCTGTATAACATTCCGGAAACGAGGTTTTTTCTATGAACGTCGTCAACTTTGGTTCTCTCAATCTCGATCATGTCTACGCCGTCGACCATTTCTGCCGCGCGGGCGAGACCATCCACACGGCCGGCTACACGCAGAACGCGGGCGGCAAGGGCCTGAACCAGTCCATCGCCGTGGCGCGCAGCGGCCAAACACTCTGCCACGCCGGCATGCTCGGCGCGGGCGGCGAGCCGCTGGCGCAGCTGCTGGAGGG
>ENA-ORRO01001339-ORRO01001339.1-human-gut-metagenome-genome-assembly--contig:-NODE-1339-length-17700-cov-15.313687_pt1 | contig 17700 bp, 14 predicted proteins | sample MGYA00242176_ERZ509136 | MGnify/ENA primary metagenome ERZ509136 (study PRJEB26280, sample SAMEA2338644) | human gut metagenome | biome: human gut; feature: human-associated habitat; material: faeces...
GTTTCTATTTTGATTCAAGTTTGCGAACGAGCATCGCGAGTTTCGCAATTACCTATTTATGAGTATAATAACTAAGTTCACCATTTTTCAAGCATAATGTCACATTGTAATTTTCCGTTACGGTTTCATAGTTAATAAAAATCATATTATTCGCCCTATAATATATTTTTCCTATCGTTCCCTTTTTCTTAATTTCTTGCAAAATTTTTGAACCATTTTTTGCCTTCTTCAATTGTGCCTTTGTAATTTCCAATCCCCCATATTCTACCAACTTTTTCCCGTCCCATTTGGAATAATATTCATTCCAAGTATGACCACATCCGTCCTTTGTAGCATCATACTGACTATCACATATAACAACTTTATTATTACCTAAATATTCAGTCTGTCCCCAGCCTACATTTTCCACCTTGATTACCTTATTTTCTTGAAACACATAACCATATGCTCCCCATGCAGGACCTCCCGCGCCATCACAATAGGAAAACATTACTGTGTTCTTAAGTGTAAATAATCCAATACTATCTGAATATATCTCCCCTGATGTTTCAGAAAATTTAAAACATACCTTATCTGTAATATACCACACCTTTGCATATACGAAGCCATAGTCGTCACTTGTATCAGAAGTTATTCCGACACCTTCTTTCTTTCCATCTCTATTAAAATCCTTGTAGTAAAAGGCACAAATTTTTTCCGATGTTGCAGCCTTTAATTTTCTTTTTAATTCATCTTCAGTCGGACTCTTACTATCCTTATTTTTTTTATCCGTGCTCTGCTTATTTTTATAAGTACACTTATCTCCTTCCGTCCTTTTTCCATCTTCATAATGCCACGTTCCGCGTAACGGATTCGCTGCATTATTATCCAGAATAACTTTTGTAAGTGTAAGCTTAGTATGATTTTTCAGCCATTTTCCAATTCCCATGTCCGTATTCACGCCAACGGAAACATAACTGTATAAGTCCAAATTTGTACACAATTTTGGCTTTTTATCATGAACAGTTGCGGTTGCTTTTAATTTTGCTCCAGCATCCGCCTGCACACCGATAATATCAATAGCTCCATATAATTTATCGTCAAACCAACATCCCAGGAAGCGTAGATTTACCTGTGGTTCCCCTAAAAGTTGTCCATTTACTTCTGCCTGTGTTCCATCCCAGCTTCCATTACAACTTGCATTCATTCTAAAATCTCCATTTATGTAAGAAGCTGTCAACGTATTAGAAAGCGTGTACTGAATTGTCGCTTTCCCATCTGCAGAAATGTTCAGGTAAAACACTACATCCGCATAAAACCCTTCTCCAAGATATGCCGATACATGACCAAGGTAGATTTTACCAGTCCCTTTTCCTTTGCTTGAAAATTTTAATTCAGCCTTAGCTACAACGTCCTCACTCAGCGAAACTGAAATCTCTCGATATATCGGATTCAGCGGATTAGAAAAATCTGCATCAACAACTGCAGTTATCTTTGGAGCTGGCAATTGCACACTTCCAGAAAAGGTTCCAGCATCCCCAAGTTTCATTTCTTTTAGTTCAAGTGTTTTTCCATTTCCTACAGAAGTAGTTACCTGTGCAGTTGCTCCTTTTAATCCATTGCTTAAATTTCCAACAGAAGCAACCACATCATCATTTGGAACAAATGCAGACATATCAACCTGCTTTTTCTTTTGAAGATCTATTTTCTGATACACTTCGGCAATGTCTGGTGTTTCTCCAGTGATCTCCACCCTTCCATTTCCAGTATCGGTAATATTCTTGATTTTTAATGCAATCTGATTTTGTGTTCCACTTTCTTTTGGAAAAATAACAACTTTTCCTGTTTGTAAATTTTGCGTATATTCATTCTTCGAAACCGAAACTACTAACTGATTTCCTTGTTCTTTGACCGTATAATTTGTTTGGGTGCTAGCGGAAATGTTATCTACATTTTTTTGATACTTAACAACATTTTTATGTTTTGAATCAACCTTTCCTGTGTTTCGAATCTTTTTGACTACACGCAAAGCATTTTTCTTCTCGGATTTAGTGATTTCTTTATTCGGAAGAAATTTCTTTTTCTTAAGAGACAAGATTTTCTGATTTAATGCCACTTTGTCTTCGCTTGGATAATTTAATGTCTTTTTATCCTTACATTTAGGCGAAGTTCCTTTATCCGCCTGAAAACCTAATGCTCTTACCGCCGTAACCGCCATAAATTCACGTGTTGCTGCTTTGTTTGGATAAAATTTCTTACTTTTCTTTTTTACCGGAAGAATTCCGCGAGCATATGCTGTCTCTATAGCCTTTCCCTTTGTATTCTTCTTTGTATCTGAGAAGTGATATTTTGAAATTTTCCCAGTTTTAATATCTGCTTGTTTTAACAAAGCAGATACCCACTCTGCACGTGTTACTGCAACCTTTGCTCCTGTTGTCTTTGCATTCACCTGTTGCATTGGTATGCAAGTAACCAACATAGCCAAAACCAACATTAATGTAATTAATTTCTTTCCAATTTTCATTATCTAATCTAACTCCTTTATCTAAAAGTACTTGGTGTCAAATTCAAATTGTTTTAAAGCTTTCTATAAATATTATTTTAATTTCTTTAGTATTTGCTGATATGTTTTCTGACCTATCATATTCTTATATTTTCCTTTTATAAGTATCTTTTTGTATTCTTTTTTTGAAATCTTCTGACCATCTTTATAATATTCAACTGGTTTACTTGAATAAGTGTCTGCTTCATCTGGATCCAGCACCCCATTATGATTTTTGTCTTTAAAATTATAGGTAGTCAATGACTGTTTTGACACCAATTCCATTTTATTTATTTTATAATAAGATTCCGTCCACGTATCTGCAATATCACATCCTTGTATACAAATAACATTTTTATGAGGCAAATATTCATAAACAATTGCACCGCCCATACCATAGCTCCAATTTTCTATCACAGTACCTAGTTTTCCTTTGCAATATGTATATAAGCTAACTGTATAATCATTTGGATTACTCACTACCAATTCCGGAATATCATCTTTATTAATATAAATCAGATTATATGTACAACCTGGATTTTCTTTATAGGATTCTTTTACAATTTTTTGATATTCTTTTTTATAATTTTTTTCTGCTGCATCAACTTTCGCAACAGGGCTATAGCAACCGATTAGCAAAATCATTGCTACAAGTACAGATAAACTTCTTATTTTCATTTTATGTTCTCCTTGACATGATGTAACACCATACTGACTACACACATATTTAAATGCATGTGACAAATAGGCACATGTTCCAACTGTAATTTTTATATTTTTCATCACTATTATTCCATTGCAGTAATTTTCATCATTGTAATTTTATATCCATATACCGATTTCGAACTTGGATTGACCTGATAAACAATCTGATAATTGGATTGACCATTATTTGATCCCCAATATCCATAATATAAATTTTTCTTTACCCGATATGTATTTCCCGACTTCTTGGTAATCTTAATGCTATGTACAACATAGTCCGTCTCTGTTTCAATGTTTGCAATACTTACAACTGCAGTTCCATTCTTTTTTCGATAAGCATCACTAAGACTATCTTTCTGGAAGGTTGTTGGCAAATTCTTACTGGAAATCGTGATTCCAAAAAGATTTTTCCCAGCCGCTTTCAATTTCTTATTTGAGATTTTATAGATGTTATCTTCACCAAATTCAGCAACCTTAATTTGATTTTTTTCATTCCGATCAATTGACAATGCTGCGGCTTTTGCCATCTCTGTTTTGGTTAATTTTACCTTATTCTTGCCATCCGATAGAAGTTTATACTCATAACTCTCCATTTTGCCCACAAGCTTCTTAATCTGTGCATTGTTTGATTTTGCTTGTATACTTTGTGGATATGTAAATAAGCTGATTATAACCAACATAATTACCATAATTTCACAGATATGTGTTCTTCGTCTTCGCATAATATTCTCCTCTTTTCTCGCTTATTTCTTAGACAAAATATACTTATCACAATTATCTTTATTGTTCAAATACATATTATTTGCCCCTTCCGAAATTGTCAGTTTCTTTCCTTTCTTTTTCAACTTACGTATTTGATTTTTAAATGTTTTCTTCGAAACATTATTTCCCTTGGAATCATAATAGCTTTCCACTGCTTTTTTCATGCTCTGATCGTAAAAGCCTTGACAAGAAAACTTTGTTTTAATTTTTTTGCCCGTGTACACCTGATAGCGTTTTTCATATCCATCCCTATATATTTCAGAATAAACAAAGCCTACTTTATTCCTGTAAAAAGTCACTTTCCATAAAGGATAAGAAGCCATATACTTCACTTTTCCATTTATATATGCATATACAGCCAATTGACCGGTAGCGTTTGAACCACACTCATCATAAATTAACAATTCCTGTTTGCCATCTTTATTTAAGTCCTCTAAACGAAACTTTATTCCCTCATCTGTCGTATATCTATTTGTCCAAAGCAAATTTTGTTCTGAAAGGAATTCACGATATGCTACTTTGACATCGTTCTTTTCCACAGCATATATTTTTTGTATGGCAAATAGCTGATTTACCATTATAATAACAAGCATAAACAACACTACTTTTCGTTTTCGAAATTTTATCCCATTCATTTCCGTTCTCCATTAGTTGGTGCACAATTTCTGCTGTGCACCAACTCGATCATACTTCACAACCTTCATTAACGAGTTCTCATTTTATAAATTTTAGCTTTTGATCCAATTCCGGCTTTCTTTAGCATTTTCTTATATGCCTTATACTTTGACGCCAGAACATACACTCTGACATTTTTATTTATCTTTTTAAATGCATTAGCTCCAATCTTTCCAGATGCCAGCTTCGTTGAATTAATCACAATACTATTAAGAGATGTACAACCATAAAAAGCTTTTGCATTAATTTTTTCCACATTAGAGCCAATTACAATATTTTTTAAAGATGTATTTTTATAAAAGGCTTTCTCTCCGATAGAAGTCACTCTATACACAATTCCATCGATCGCAACTGTGTCTGGTATATATGTTGATTTAAGATCATCATCAAACAGTTCTGAATATTCTACACAATACCCACCCTCCGTCTCTGTGATTGTATAGATTGCCTGATCCGTTTCCAGTTCATCGCCGACCATTAATGTATCATCATCTATTTCATCATCTGCATCATAATCCAGCTCATATTTTTTATCATCAACAACCTGATTCTTATTATCATCTGTTTTCTGAATCTGTTTTGTCCAATGAGCAGTCAATATCATATCATTCGTAACTGACATTCCTGCATATGCCAATATATTATTCGGTGTATACCAACCATCAAAGACGTATCCTTCTCTTGAAATTACAGGTAATGTTGTCAATTTTGCATCATTATATTGCGCATACAACGTGCAGTTCTGTGTTAAGGACAGCGAACTTCCTGGATAATACGATGTGCTCATCGTTGTCGAGGAATTGTAGAGCCAGCACTTAAAGGTTTGTGACAAACTAACTGGAGAAGGCTTCTGATCTCCACCATTCGGCTGGAAGGTAACATTTACACTCTTAGCAGGGCGTTCATTTAGCAACTGAATCGTTGATCCCTTGGTTCCAGACTGCTTTGTCTGCGACATTGCACCACCATTAGTTTTATAGGTAACATAAAGTGTCTCTTTCGGTACACTCTTTTCATTGACCTGAATCTCATAGGAAGACTCTTTTGTAATGCCACCTTCTGAATATGTGACTTTAACATTATATTTTCCAGCCTTGATAGTGCTCCCATTAATCTTCCAGCCACTCACCTCTGTCTTTGATCCATCTGTATATGTAGCAACAATCTTCATTCCAGATGTATCAATTGCATCATTGACACTATATGTTGTTTTACTCGGTTTGGTAGAAATCGTGATTGACTGCAGTTGCTTCTTTACATTGGTGTAATTATCTTTGTAACTATATCCACACGTTGAACATGTGTGAAGCGTATATCCTTTCTCTGTTATTGTTGGTGCAATCGTCTTATTTGTATATTTATGACCTGTTGCTTTAATTGTTCGTGTTTCTGTTTTTCCACAAAGATTACATTTTCTTTGCTCCGTTCCGTTTGATGTACAAGTTGCTTTCTTAGTTGTAATCCACGTTCCATATGAATGTGCAGATTCCTTTTGACAAATTCTAAATTTTAATTTTTTAGAATCTGTATAATTTTCATTCTTGTCATAAACAGATACATATACTGTGTAATCTCCTACGCCAAGGCTTTTGGCTTGGAATGTGTAGTTTGCCGGAATATCTTTTGTCACAACTCGCCCTACTCCATCCTTGTCAATTCCTACTATTAGCTTATTGTAATAAGAGGCTTTAACATTGATCGATATATTCTCATTTATTTCATAAGAAGATTTTGACAACGAAAAGCTATCACACCGAGGAGTTTTTATTGCAAACCACAAAGTATTAGTATCTACATATCCTTGCGAATTTGCTACTGTAACGTATATACTGTAATTTCCAATTCCTAAATCTCTTGATGAAAATACATAATGTGATGTTATTTCTTTTGTCACAACTCGTCCTACACCATCTTTATCAATTCCTACCGTTAAATGGTCATAATTTGGGGCTTCAACATTAACCTCAATATTATCTCCTAAAGAATATTCTATATAGGATGTATTTTTCTTGGACAACCAAAAATTGGTGTATGAGGGTTTAGTTTGTATCTTGAACCATAAAGTATTTGTGTCAACATATCCTTGTGAATTACTCGCCGTCACATATATACTATAACTTCCTGCACCAAGTTCTTTAGCTGAAAATTCATAATGTGAATTTATTTCCTTTGTTACGACTCTACCAACGCCATCTTTATCAATCCCCATCGTTAAGTGGTCATAATTAGAAGCTTCGACATTAACTTCGATCTTATCATTTAGTCCATACTCCGTATAGGATGTATTTTTTCTTGACAACCAAAAATTGGAGTACTTTGGTTTATTTGAACTACTACCACCTTGATAATTATATGCATGATACAATGTCATTGCTCGATTATCATAGTCAAATTTTGGCCATGTATATAAATAAGTTTTTATAGTATTTCTTCCATCACTGTTACAATCAAAAACTTGAACACCATCTGTACTAACACCGACAACAATCATTGAATGCGGTCCACATTTACCACCACTCTTTGCAATACTTCTTTGAACTTGTATATAGTCCCCTGGGCTTGCCTTTTGTAATAACGTTTTAGCAGTACTTTCATTCAAGCTTCCTGGTGTAATCATTCCAACCAATTGTGCATTCGCATTTGATAGTTTATAATTTGCATTTTCAGGATATGCCCCTATATATACTCCAAAAATCTTCAAAAATATCCAATTAGCAAACCCCTTGCATTGACTTCCCATATACATTTGTGCGGATGTGGCTGTATGATTTGCATATTGTCCAATTAAAGAATTTAATTGACTACTAACAGTACTTTGCGTAATCGCAAGTGCTTTTACATTTGGTATTCCTCCAAAAAACATTGTAACTATTAATAAAACTACTACCACACGCTTAAAAAAAATCTTCATCGCCTCATCCCCCTTATTATACATTTTTATCAACTTCCTAATATGAAAATAAGACATGACAACTGATTTACATTCAGCGTAATGTCTTACTTCATGTACATTAGTTGGTAACTGGCTGCCATTTTACAGACCCTATAGTATTGCGTCACAATTTTTCAACTGCTTTGCCTTTTTCAATTCAAATATATTTTATTTTCTATCAATACATTAAATTATTGTACTTCCAATTTTATGTTCACTCATTTTTATTTTACAAAAGACCTAGTTCTTTCCATTTGACTGCTTCTGTATTTCTAGCAGAAATCCAAGCATAATACTCTGTCATTCTTGTATTTTCCTCAATTTGACATGAATTATTAACCAGCATAGTTAATTCTCCACTAAGTTGGTTAACCTGTTTATTATTTTCTTGAATAGCAGAATACAACATATATTGATGTTGCTCTATTTTCTCTAAATGTTTAATTACATCATCTATTTTGTTTATAATTAAATTCATTCGAAGTTCTGATTCGAAAATATTATATGCACCTTCTGCACCTTCTAGTTTGTCACATCTCCCCGATAATAAGTATTCGTAAAATGAACTTACTGCAATAATATTTCTATATTTCGGAAATATGACATCCAACGAATACATTTGTAGTAATGTATCCTGTGTCTCTTCTAATTTTCTACTTAATTTGTTATATTCGTTCTGCAAAGCCTCTGTTTCTTCTTTTATCCAATACTTGACCTTTTCATTTTTCTCACGAATGTGTCGATTATTATTTTCTATCCGCTTATTTTCATCGTCTATTTCATGATTCTCTTTTGAAATATTAATTACGCCGAGCAAAAATGTAAATGCCATACATACAAATAAAATTTGCGGATAATATTTTATATCTTGTTTTGCGAACACCCAAATACAAAGTACAATTGCGAACAAAATTAAACCGCCCATAAAAGCAGCAAATAATATTATCCCATTACCACCTTCCGACTCTGTATGCTTTTTTCTCTTGATATAATTTAGTATTATTTACATCATGAAACAATTGATTAACTTTTTTCATATAATTTTGTTGAGCAAGTACACTCTTTTCCAATTTAAAAATTTGTTCCAAATATTCAATCAGTACATTTTTCGCCACTTATTTCACCTTTTAGATATTTTGCAAACAGTTTTTTATATTTAATTGTAACATTCTTATCACAGCAATCAATATGTGCCCTTTATTGAGCCCTGTTATTTAGTACTAAAAGACTATTTTATATGTGAAATTCATTGTTCTTTTTCCTACATGTTTCTATTTCTATAATGACAGAATAAATATTTACATTTTTTATCCTGCATATACAATCTCTTCAAACAATTTGTTATTTATTACTGTAACTTTATTATCCGTATAAAACCATCCTTGTTTCCCACTCTTTGTTTTTATTTGATACATAACATGCTTATTTCCGATATAACATTTTAAAATTTTTGCTTTTTCGCCCCTTTTCACTATAAAAGATTTAGATTTTTTATTACATGTTTTATATAACTGAATATCTCTGGCCACAGTAAGATATGGCTTTCTATCTTTTTTATATAAATCTGAATTTTTACTGTATTCCTCTCGATTATAATATTTTTTTACTTTACACATTTTCGATGCCAAAACTAATTTTCCATCCTTGTATTTTAATTTTGCCTCCAATTCAATACTTGCAACTGCATAAGACATACTTGACAATCTTATTTTTATTTTGTTTTTATCAACAGATTGTATGGCTATACTCCCCCAATATCCAAATTTATCTGATAGCTTATTCCCATCAAAAACTTTTGTAAAAGCACCTTGCTCATACTTATAAATTAAAATTGGTCCTACACCATCGTCTCCCCATAAATTTACATACAAAAAATATTTCTTTTGCATTTGAACTAATAAAATCGAATATTGTTCTTTATAATAGATTCCTTTCACATTTAAAATTTTTTTACCATTTACATATACACTCAAATAATCACACATATCCTCTGCCCATTCTGGGACTTCGTGCTCCTTAAACAATAATTCTTCATTTTTTCCATCATGATCTAAATCAAATTGTTTATACACCTTGTCAACTTTTAATGTTGTCAATTTACTTGCTGCATACACAGAATTATCTGTTAGCAAACTACAAACTATCATAACAAAAGTTAAAATAAAACAAACACTTCTTTTTACCATATAAAACCACCTTTTACCATCCCATCATTTTTATCCATGCAAGATAAGATGAACAATCTGCACTAATTTTACTGTTATACGCAATTATCTCATTCGAACTCTCTAATCGTTTCATAGATTCATTTCCGTTCTCCATTAGTTGGTGCACAATTTCTGCTGTGCACCAACTCGATCATACTTCACAACCTTCATTAACGAGTTCTCATTTTATAAATTTTAGCTTTTGATCCAACTCCTGCTTTCTTCAGCAGCTTCTTATATGCCTTATACTTCGATGCAGGCACATACACTTTGACATTTTTACTTACCTTTTTAAAGGCATTCGCTCCAACCTTTCCGTTGGAAATCTTCGTTGAATTAATCACAATGCTATTGAGTGACGTACATCCGTAGAACGCTTTTGAACTAATCTTCTCCACGCAACTACCAATCACGATTTTTTTCAATGCCGTATTTTTATAAAAAGCCTTCTCTCCGACGGATGTTACTTTGTACACAACTCCGTCAATCGCAACGGTGTCCGGGATATATGTTACCGTCACATCATCATCAAACAATTCTGAATATTCGACACAATACTCACCGTTGGTCTTCGTGATTGTATAGATTGCCTGATCCGTTTCCAGTTCATCACCAACCGCCAAGGCATCGTTTTTATCATCGTCCTCATCTACTGACGTTTCCGTCCAGTGGGCAATCAGTACGGTATCGCTGGTAATCGTCATTCCTTCATACGCTAATGTGTTGTTCGGCGTATACCATCCGTCAAAGACGTAGCCCTCTCTTGAAATTTCAGGTAAAGTTGTCAATTTTGCATCATTATATTGCGCATACAACGTGCAGTTCTGTGTTAAGGACAGCGAACTTCCTGGATAATACGATGTGCTCATCGTTGTCGAGGAATTGTAGAGCCAGCACTTAAAGGTTTGTGACAAACTAACTGGAGAAGGCTTCTGATCTCCACCATTCGGCTGGAAGGTAACATTTACACTCTTAGCAGGGCGTTCATTTAATAACTGAATCGTTGATCCCTTGGTTCCAGACTGCTTTGTCTGCGACATTGAGCCACCATTGGTGTTATACGTAACATAAACCGTTTCTTTCGGTGCCTCCTTTACCTGAATCTCATAGGTCGCAGCCCTGGTAATACCACTTTCCGTATAGCTTACCCTAACGCTAACTGTTCCTGCCTTTGCAGTACTTCCGTCAATCTTCCATCCTTTCACCTCTGCCCTTGAGCCATCGGTATATGTAGCAACGACTTTCAATCCTGCGGTATCAATTGTATCATTTATGTTGTATGCGGTTTTACCAGGTTTCGCCGAAATCGCAATTGACTGCAGCTGCTTCTTTGCATCTGTGTAATTATCTTTGTAGCTATATCCACATACTGAGCAGGTGTGAAGCGTATATCCTTTTGTTGTTGATGTCGGTGCAATCGTCTTGTTTGTATATTTATGTCCTGTCGCTTTTATAGTTCGGGTTTCGTTTTTTCTGCATAGGCTGCATATTCTCTGTTCGGCTCCATCTGTAGTACATGTAGCACGCTTAGTAACTGTCCATGATCCGTACATATGAGATTTTTCCTTAACCTGTATCGTATACGAAGCTTCTTTTGTAACTCCACCTTCCGAATATGATATATATACTTTTCTTGTTCCTATTTTGCTGGTATCTCCGCTTGTCACTTTGTAGGAAGTTACATTCTTTGTTTTTCCATCGGTATACTTTGCAGTCACCGTCATTCCAGCAGTTGATATAGCCTCTCCTGCCACATAAGATATTTTGGTTGGATATTTTGATATATTAATACTCTCCAGTTTCGCACTGTCTTTGCAAACACAAGTCGCTTTCATCGTGCCATATGTCACACCTGTCAGTGTGACACTTCCATTATAATTTCCGGTTTGTGTTGCTTTGAATTTAATATAGTTATGATCCGTTTTATCCTTTGTCCATGTGCCAATTTTAATTCCGTCCGGAGCATAAACTTCCTGCGTCACTTTGTAGTTCGTATTAATACTTTGATTATAGTATCCTTTCTCATTTGCTACCAGAGTATAGCAATAATAATACTCTTTACCTTTCTCAATACTGTTAATCTCGTTCCCCATCGGGCTATCAGAAAACCAAGTAGTCAGTATTACCTTATACGGTTGTGGCATATTGTATGATACTTCAACGGATCCTGTATAATCACCACTGATTTCTACAACTCCACGATACGTTCCGCCCTGTGAAAAGCATTCTGAAATCCAATTGTTATTGTTCCCATATGTAAAAGACCCCGAAGTTCCATCAGGTCGATAAATGGTCTCTTTGACCTTATAGTTTCCAAGAGAGCCATCTAACAATTTTCCATCTTGCGTCTCAAGCCGATAGCACAAATATACACGATCATTAAAACGCATATTGGAAACGCCATCCCCCATCGGAGAAAGAGAAAACCACACTGACAATCTAGTGTCTGGAAGCTTGTTTTCCTGCTTCTTGCTTATTGAAAAATCAGAAGCTTTTGCATAAGCCCATCTTTTTCCCCCTGATACCGGGTATTGAACTTTTACGAATCCATTTGTATATACTTCTGTAATATAACAACTGTCTCCGGGATCAATATAATGATTTGACTCTGCATTCCCCCACTGATCATATGTTGTAATCCGGTGAGATGCTGATACGCTAGTCGGGACATTCCAACTTGAATCAACTGTTCCTGGAAGTAAGGCCGTTGCCTGCCCATAATTTGGTCGTACATATATCTTAGAAATTCCGTTAGAATGCTTATACCCTAAGCTTCCATAATGCGAATAACTTCTATCATATGAAACTTTGTTATTATAATTTCCATCAATAGAGGTTGAAGAATCAACCATTATACCTATATGGCACCATTGATTTGCAGTGCCACTACAATTATTACAATAAAAGAATACAATATCCCCAGCCTGCGGTGAACTGACCCTTTGTCCTCCATGAGATATCATATAATTGTACTGTGAATAGCAACTTGCTGTTTTACCAATACAAGAAACCCCCGCTTGATTTCCACACCATGAAACAAAAGATGCACACCACGCATAATCATAACGACCTCCAATTGGTCCCGTATATTGTGTATATTTGCTATATCCGTTTCCAATTTCTCTTTGTGCAATAGAAACGATTTCATTTGCTGTATTGCTAGCATAAACTGTTTCTGTGCACCAATCACAAGTCAAAAGGCTAATCAGCATACAAAGAACTATAGAATAACTTAATATTCGTTTTTTCATATAACCCTCCTCCTTTTTCCACATTTTACATTTACTTAGTTATAAAATTCTTCTGCGGAAATAATTATTCTAGGCTCATTTCCAAATCCACGTCCCCAGCCCCACACATTATTATCATAATCAATTGTGACCATCCTTTCATATCGAAAAAACATCTCTTTAAAATTGTATCCTTTTATCTCCCATGAATTTTCCCATAAATCCTCATATGTTCCGTCTCCCAATTGACCATCATCATTTTCTCCACGCGTAGTCATTACGCCGCTTTTAAACAAATAATATGTATTATGGCCATTCCACTCCACATAATTTTTTATATTCTGTCCCCCTTGATTAATTAGTTCTAAATTTTCCTGATCTAATTTATATATTTCTCCCGAATCTAAGCCAATAAAATAGCTTTCAGTATATCCCAAACCTTCAATCAACGTTTCACTACACGGAATTTTTTTCAAATCATATATATTCTGAAAACTTTTTTTACTTATATTTCCATCTTCATACGAAAATTTAACACCTTTTTTCTGACTATATACATACAATTCACCATCGAGTAATAACGTATTATCACTAGTTACACGAATATCTTTCGCACTATCAAAGTCCAAAGGTATAAAATATTCACGAAAATTGTCCGCCATCATTTCAACATATTTTTTTCCATCTTCACATGTAACAATCATTCTTTCAAATGGTTCTACATTTGGAGATATGTTGATATCTATCACATCAGAAAATCCATCTACTTCCTCTGGCGAAAAAATATTTTCTCCCCAATGATATAATTTTCCGTCATGTGTAAGTGCATAGAAACGATTTTCATTTTGGTATATTTTGACTGCATTATAAATGCCTTCAACCTGAGTCCAATCATCACTATCAGCTCTTTGCCCATTTCCTAATTGCCCCTTGTCATTAGCTCCACACCCCCAAATCGTGCCATCCGACTTCAAATACAAGATGTCATCATCTGCAACAACAACATCGCCACTAAATGAAATAACTCGATCCGATTCTGTTATTTCATCTTCGGATTCTTCCTCGGCATAATCATCAAACCAATTCTCTGTCTCTTCTTGCATAGTATTATCATTTATTTCACTATTTCCGCAACTTACCAAACACAATATGAGGCTCATTGCCAAGATCAAATTAAATATTTTTTTCATAATTTTTTACCATTCCTTTCATTCCAATCAAAATATTTCCTAAAAACATTTTCTATGCTTTATTACCTTTATCTTATAATTTATTCTTCAATGCTATTTTCTCAAAATAGAAAGGCACTACAACTGATTTACATTCAGTGTAATGCCTTACTTCATGCACATTAGTTGGTAACTGGCTGTCATTTTACAGACCCTATAGTTTTGCGTCACAGTCTTTCAACTGCTTTGCCTTTTTCAATTTACATGTATCTATATCACTTTTCTACGGCCATACTGTATATGCATTTCCGTAGTCGCTATAATATGTTTTTCCGTCATACTTCTTATAGCGTTTTACTCTTAAGTAATATTTTTTATTTTTATTTAATCCCTTTAGTTTTACTGTTGTTCCCTTGATTATCTTGGACTTTGTGCTTTTCTTGCCAAATTTGTCGGATGTTGAATATTGCAATATATATCCTGTTGCCTCATCGGATTTTTCCAAACGAACCGTTGCCTTAGTTTTCATCCTTGTTACGGACTCAATGCCTCCGGCTTCTGGCTTAACACTCATTACAAAATGGTATGGTCCATTAGAATTACCACAAACCTTTATATAATATCTTCCCTTGTCCAAGTCAATTGAATGTTTACCATATGCATATCCCTTATTTTCATCATAATAAGTAATAAAAGAAGTAACTTTGTTGCCTTCACTATTTAATATATCATAATATTCATAACCGCTTTCAATATAATTTGAGTGCGAAACTACAAGATTTCCTGTGAATGGCATATCGAAAATGTAAAAATCCTGTTCATCTTCATTTCCAATCATTCCATACACTTTTTGTCCTAATGAAATCTTCTTGGCCTGTGATAAAATATCATTTCGATCCCATTGTGACTCTGAAAATGTCTCTTTTACATTTTGACTACTCAGCTTAAAAGAATATGTTGCAGTTTTATCAACACTTAACTTAATATAATGACTTCCCGGACATAAATACAACTTCACCTTTCTGTATGCTGCATTTCTGTTTTCATCATAGTAAACATACCAAGAATCTATTTTTTCATATTCATTATCATACAGTGTAAAATAAGTATCGCTCGTCTGATAAGCCTCCAATGTCAACGTAACAACCTCGGCCTGCTTGATATCCAGGCGATAATATGCTTCCCCCTCTGATGCGGATCCACTATAAGTTCCGTTTTCACTGATCGACATCGCATTTTGAATTGTATTATCCGAAGATGCCTGCGTAGTCACTGGATAGCATCCACTCAATCCTACAACAATTGCCAAAAGCAAAATGATCTTATTTTTTAATTTCATATCCAGACTCCTCCTCTATAATTTCAAAAAATATTTATTTATATAATATCAACTGTACATATCATTTCAATATGTGCCCGCCATTGTGCTTTTCATCAACGCAAAAACAGGTCTGTTTTCAAATAAACAGACCTGTTTGAGCATATTATTGTTCCTTATCACTTAATTCTTCAAAGCATTTTCTTACAATTTCTTCATATTTTTCTATTGTTTCCTCTATGGAATACACATATTTTGACTGCACAAAATTATCAAAAAAGCTTGCAAATATGTCGCAGATTCCCGATTCATCAATAAAAATATATCCAAACGGATATTCCGGAGCATTAGAAGAAAACACAACATGATTTCTGCCACATAGTTCCATTCCAAACGAACTTCCCTCATAGAATTCATCTTCATTGATCATATAAAACTGTCTTGGGGCCGCCACTAATTGATCATAAAATGAGGTTAACATAATTTTTCTCATCTCCATTGTTTCCGCAACAAAATAGGAATCAAACATTCCCGGAAGATGTCCCGTTTCAATAAACTCCTTCATTCCTTTCATGCCAAAAATATTAACATAATGATCACTTGATATTTTGGGGATTTCAAAATATGCCGCTGCATATTCTTTTAACTTCGGATCTTCCAAAATCATTTTGCGCAGTTCAACTGGACACATTAGGGCAACACATGGAAACGATTCATATGTTAAACGTGTATCGTAATAATTAATCATCTGTCTATACTGACGAATTCCGTCTCCCGAAAAACCTTGAAACTCTAGCAGAGGACGATACTCTTTCATCATTTCCATCGCCTCAGTGCGATAAACATCTGCAATCTGTTTATTCGAAATAACAACCATATAATCTTTCTTATTCGAGCAAAGTAATACGTGCTGATGCGTTATGATATAATGCGCCCACAAATGAGAGTGCTGATCCTCATTTGTCTCGTTTACATACATATACCTCACATCATACTCATTTTTCGGAGTTAACGCATATGGGATAATCTGGCGCAACATTTTTACGTTTTCTAAAATTCCCCCTCTTGTCTGCTCAGTGTTTCGCAAATTTACTAATTGGTGACACACAAAGTTTTTTGCCCCTGACTGTTCTTTGTATGGTGTCAATGCACATTGTTCTAAAGCTATTCCGCTTGCCCATGATACATCCATAAATATTTCCGGTGTAGTTTGTTCCATAAATTCTTGTTCGATCACACACATAATAGCTTTAATGCATTCGCTTTCTGTTGTATATCTACGTTGAATCTCTTTGTTAAAATTCTCAAGGCTCTGTTCGTCCATATGTACCGCAAATAAAGGAATGTCTGATTTCTTTTCATAAATTGTCTGAATATCATTTAAACAGGCTTCAATTTCGTGCCATGATTCAACAGTCTCTCTCCCCTGCTTTTCAATTTGATATAAAGTAACTAGTTCTTCTTCCTGTTTTTGAGAGATCTTAATGTAACGGCATATATCTTTTATGTAATCCAAAGATGGTAAACGTTGACCTCTTGCTGTCTTTTGCAACGTTGTCCGATCCAAAGACGATTCTTTTGCCAATTGATAAACATTATATCCGCTTGTAGTAATGTAGCTTGACAATTTTTCGCTAAACTTTGACATTTTTTCCTCCGTATAACTTTTTCCAGATCTTATACTCTACTATTTTTATCAAAATTTCAATATGTGCCTGTCGTTGTGCCTTATGTATGCATTTTAGTCCATATTGGTCTAAATCACAATAGTCCAATTTGGTCTCGCATATACTAATACCAAAGGAAGGAAATTGGGGGGCTGCATACTTTGATTTATAAACGAATTCGAGATTTAAGGGAAGATAAAGATCTTAGTCAACAACAACTTGCCAATGTTCTAAACATTACACAACGAACTTATTCCCGTTATGAAAACGATGAAAGAAACATCCCTATTGAAGTTGTTTGTGCATTAGCAGATTTCCATAAAACAAGTGTGGATTATTTACTTGGAAGGACAGATCAGAAAAAACCATATCCCATTCCGCACAAGCATGAAAAATAAGAATTGAACTCCTCATCATTTACTTTATTCCCTCAAATACAATATTTCTTTATGAGATAAGAAAAAGGGGCTGTAAAAAAACTCCCCTGACAGAAAAATCGCCCAGACCGTGAGGT
>ENA-ORRO01001342-ORRO01001342.1-human-gut-metagenome-genome-assembly--contig:-NODE-1342-length-17670-cov-2.895260_pt1 | contig 17670 bp, 17 predicted proteins | sample MGYA00242176_ERZ509136 | MGnify/ENA primary metagenome ERZ509136 (study PRJEB26280, sample SAMEA2338644) | human gut metagenome | biome: human gut; feature: human-associated habitat; material: faeces...
TCGATCTGTCGGGATTCAAGAAAGAGGAAGTTAGGGCAGAGCTGAAAGATGGTTATCTGACAGTCAGTGCAGTCAAAGACCTGGATGAGGATGAAAAGGATAAAGAGACCGGTAAGTACATCCGCCGTGAACGTTACAGTGGATCCTGCAGCAGAAGCTTTTATGTAGGCGACGGTGTCAAACAGGAAGACATCAAAGCTAAATTTGAAGACGGTACATTGAAACTGTTCGTACCGAAAGAAGCAGCAAAGCCTGCTGTAGAACAGAAGAAATACATTTCCATTGAGGGATAATGAAGAATGCGGATTGTAAGCGTCCGGTTACAAGGCTGCCAGATGAGGCAGTCGCTTAAAAAGAAAGTTAGCTAAATTCAGATAGATTTATAAGGAGGAACGACTTATGTTAATGCCTAGTATTTTTAATGATAACTTATTTGATGATTTCTTTGATTTTCCATTTTATGATGATAAAGCAGATCGTAAGATCCAGAGAAAACTGTATGGACATCATGCAGGCAATCTGATGAAGACAGATATCAAAGAGAAAAAAGATGGTTATGAACTGGAGATCGATCTTCCGGGATTCAAGAAAGATGAAGTTACAGCAGAACTGAATGACGGATATCTGACAGTCAGCGCTGCCAAAGGACTGGATCAGGATGAGCAGGAGAAAGAAACTGGTAAGTATATCCGTCGTGAACGTTACGCAGGAGCCTGCCAGAGAAGTTATTATGTAGGTGAAGATATCACGGAAGAAGATATCAAGGCTGAGTTTAAGCATGGTATCCTGAAACTCTTTGTCCCGAAGAAAGAAGTAAAACCGGCAGTAGAAGAGAAGAAATATATCAGTATCGAAGGATAATGACAACACGTTAAAAACTTTCAAATACACCATATGATGATGGCAGCATACAGGAGCAAAATCCTGTATGCTGCCCTTTTTGCCATCTATATAAATGGAAATTTGAGAAAGTCTGGATAGTATAATGAAATTAGGATTTGATCTGTATTTCGAGATGTGGAAAAAGGGAGAAATATCCATCAGAAAAGTTGTGTAGTAGTGGTGAATCGAAAAATAAAATCTGAGAGAGTTTTCGAATGTGGGAATCGGAGAATTACAGATAATGAAAAATCAACCATGGGAAAGGGAATGTTTAGTGTTATGGCATGGACATTCCCTTTTCTGGACATAAGGATAATAAGAGGAACAGTTTGCTGGCATCGACAAGATGTATTATAGAAAAAGCCCTGCTTTATGCAAGGCTTTTGAAGTATGAGAAAGATTTTCCTTTACCAGATTCCAAGCACATGCTGCATGGAAAGACTGGCGATCGTGATACCGATCCAACAGCAGAAACCAAGAGCGAGTGGTTTGCCGCCGGTTTTGATCAGCTTGATGATATTCGTATTCAGACCGACTGCACTCATGGCGAGGACGATGAAGAACTTGCTGAGTGTCTTCAGTGGAGTAAATACATCTGCGGATACGCCGGCTGAAGTTGCGATCGTTGTGATCACGGAAGCGAGAACAAAGTAGAGGATGAACATCGGGAAAATCTTTTTAAATTCGACTTTCTTTCCTTCGGCTTTGGAGCTGCGTGTCCGGATAAATGCGAGAACCAGTGTGATCGGGATGATCGCGAGCGTTCTGGTAAGTTTGACCGTAACTGCCTTATCCAGTGTGGCAGAACCGAGCGCGCAGAGCGAATCCCAGGTGGAAGCCGCTGCAGTTACGGAAGAGGTATCGTTGATCGCAGTTCCGGCAAAGATACCGAAGGCTTCCCCGCTTTTGGTTGAGAATCCAAGCAGTGCACCAAGTGACGGGAAGAACAGTGCGGCGAGCATGTTGAAAAAGAAGATAACAGAGATTGCCTGTGCAACTTCTTCATCATCCGCATCAATGACCGGTGCTGTTGCGGCAATTGCAGAGCCTCCGCAGATGGAAGATCCGACACCGACCAGTGTGGAAATATTTCCCGGTACATGCATAACTTTATGTAACAGATATGCAATGATCAGGGACGTTGAAATCGTCGTAACGATAATTGGCAGTGACTGTTTTCCGGTTTCCAGAATCACGGAGAGATTCAGTCCGAAACCGAGAAGGATTACAGCGTACTGAAGAACCTTCTTTGACACAAAAGTAATACCGTCCTGAAACATGGATTTGTTTTTTAATAATAAAGTAATGATCATTCCGGCAAGGATACCGAATACCGGTCCGCCGATGATTGGAAATGTCTGTCCGAGGAACCAACATGGAACGGCGATGACCAGACAAAGTAAGATGCCTTTCCAGCTTTTTGTTATAAAATTCATAGAAATACCCCTTTCAAGTGAAATAAATAAGTTACTCTCATAACAATCTGTCCTATCATAGCATAAAAACAGCAGAATAAAAAGATGAAGGAAGGAAAATTCCCAAAGTAATTTGAGAATAAGGTGGAAATAACGAAAGATTCCCGATATAATAATATGTGATTTTGGGGACAAGGAGGTAAAGTGTGATAAAACGGGAAATCCGGACATTGCACAAAAGAAAGTGATGCATACACTGAAAAAATTTGTAAAATATTATGTGCCGTACAGGACAGTATTCTTTCTGGATCTGATCTGTGCGGCGATCATCAGTCTGGTGGATCTTGCATTTCCACAGATTTTAAGATCACTGACAAAGACTTTATTTACAGAGGATCCGTCACAGATCCTTGGAGCACTTCTGCCGATCGGACTGGCTTTGCTTGTGATGTATATCATACAGACATTTTGTAAATATTATGTCAGTTATCAGGGTCATATGATGGGGGCACATATGGAACGGGATATGCGCCAGAAGTTATTTGATCATTATGAGAGACTTTCTTTTTCTTATTATGACCAGAATAATTCCGGACAGATGATGAGCAAGCTGGTGTCGGATCTGTTTGATATTTCCGAGTTTGCGCACCATGGACCGGAGAATTTATTTATATCCGTAATTAAAATCGTTGGTTCGTTTACATTTTTGTTTCTTATTAACTGGAGACTGGCGATTCCGCTGCTTGTGATGGTTGTATTTATGCTGATCTTTTCTTATAAGCAGAACCGTCAGATGCAGGAGACTTTTATGGACAACCGGAGAAAGATCGGGGATGTCAATTCCAGTCTGCAGGATACACTTGCGGGAATCCGTGTGGTGCAGTCTTTTGCAAATGAAAAGATTGAACGGGAGAAATTCGAGAAAAGCAATGAAGGATTTCTGGTATCCAAGGATGCAAACTATCATTGTATGGGAAGCTTTATGAGTGGCAATCTTTTCTTCCAGGGAATGATGTATCTGATCACATTAGTGTTCGGCGGATGGCTGATTGCACATGGGAAAATGGAAGCTGCCGATCTTGCCATGTATGCGCTTTACATCGGAATTTTTATCAGCCCGATCCAGATTCTTGTGGAGCTTACCGAGATGATGCAGAAAGGTCTTTCCGGTTTCCGGCGTTTTCTGGATGTTGTGGAGACGGAGCCGGAGATTGTAAATGCACCGGATGCGGAGCCACTTGAAAATGTAAAGGGTGAAGTGGAATATAAAAATGTTTCTTTCCATTACAGCGATGATGATACGCCGGTACTGGATCGGGTATCTTTTAAGATCCCGGCTGGCAGATCCATTGCCCTTGTGGGACCGTCGGGAAGTGGAAAGACGACGATCTGTTCCCTGCTTCCAAGATTTTATGATGTGACCGGAGGTGTGATCACGATCGACGGGCAGGATGTAAGAAAGCTGACACTGGAAAGTCTGAGAAGCCAGATCGGACTGGTACAGCAGGATGTCTATCTGTTCTGTGGATCGATCAGGGAAAATATTGCTTATGGAAAACCGGGGGCATCGATGGAAGAAATTATCGATGCGGCGAAGAAGGCAAATATCCATGAATTTATCATGTCCCTGCCGGATGGATATGACAGCTTTGTAGGAGAACGAGGAACCCGTCTGTCGGGTGGACAGAAGCAGAGGATTTCGATTGCAAGAGTATTTCTTAAGAACCCGCCGATATTGATTTTGGACGAGGCGACCAGTGCGCTTGACAATGAGAGTGAGCGCTGGATCCAGCAGAGCCTGGAAGAGCTTGCGAAGAACCGGACCACGATCACGATCGCACACCGGCTTTCTACGATCCGCAATGCGGATGAGATTCTTGTGGTTGCAAATAATGGAATTGCTGAACGGGGAAATCATGATGAATTGCTTGAGCAGGGTGGAATTTATGCGCATTATTATGAGATGTCATAATAGTAAGTGAGAAAATCAAAATAAGTAAACAAAAAAGCTTCTTTTCAGAAAAACAGGAGGGCCGTTTCTGAAAAAGAAGCTTTTTATATCGTAAAATTGTAAGCAGTGTGTGCTGGTCTATATTTGCAAAACATTACACAGCTTAGTCACACATATGGCAGGCTGCGCATGCAGACGGTGTCGTTGCGCATCCGCCGAGAGCTGTCTCCCGAAGCTCTGCCGGAAGACGCTTTCCTACAGTGTACACCGCTTCCAGCATTTCATCGAATGGAATCAGCTGGCGTACTCCGGAAAGGGCGATCTCTGCAGCAATCGTTGCATTTGCCACACCGGCAGCATTACGGTTCTGGCAAGGATATTCGACCAGCCCGCCGACCGGATCGCAGACCAGACCGAGCATATTCATAAGAACAGTGGATGCTGCGGCAAGGGATTGTTCCGGGGATCCGCCCATCAGTTCAACGGTTGCAGATGCCGCCATTGCAGATGCGATTCCGACTTCTGCCTGACATCCACCGACTGCTCCGGCGACAGTTGCATTGCGCATAGCAAGATAACCAATCGCGCTGGCATTATAAAGTCCCTGCTTGATCTGTTCATCGGAAAGATTATAGGTTTCCTGGAGGGCAAGCAGAAGTCCCGGAACGATACCGGCAGATCCGGCAGTCGGGGAAGCTACGATCACACCCATGGAAGCATTGGTTTCCAGAGTTGCCATCGCGTAAATGACAGCTCTTTCCAGAAGATCTCCGCAAAGACCTTTTCCGGTATCTTTGTGATCTGAGATCTTTTTTGCTTCGCCACCGATCAGTCCACCCATGGATTTGACCGGGGTATGGATCGGAGTAGAAGCGGCTGATTTCATGATCTCAAGAACACGATCCATTTTGCGGTCTGTCTCTTCCGGATCCTGTTCTCCCTCTGTGAGCTCTCTCTGAAGCATCACAGCAGAAATTGAAAGGCCTTGTTCCTGACAGACTTTTAATAATTCTTTTGCATTTCTAAAATCCATAATCTGTATTCTCCTTCCAATTACATCTGAACAACCATAACGTTGTATACATTTTTGTTTCTTCTGATTGTATCTGCGATATCTTCCGGTACCAGATCATCGGATTCTACGATGGTATAAGCGGTATTTCCTTTGGATTCGCGGAACAGACGCATGAATGCGATATTGATTCCAAGTTCACTGAGGCATTTGGTAATGTAAGCAACAACGCCCGGTGCATCTTTCTGGACGACGACGATCGAGCTGTATTCTCCGGTAAAATCAACCTCCACACCATTGATCCGGCACAGGCGGGCTTTTCCGCCACCGAGAGATTCTCCGCGGATCGTCATCTCCTGCCCTTCTTCATTTACCATCAGGATATCAACGGTATTCGGGTGTACGTCGGTTTCTACGTTGTTCGGAATGAAAGAATATTCGATTCCGTTGTCTGTCGCGATCTGGAAGGAATCGCGGATGCGCACGTCATCGGTGGCAAATCCCATAATACCGCCGAGAAGAGCACGGTCCGTACCATGACCATGATAGGTTTTGGCAAAAGATCCATAAAGGGTAAATTCTACTTTTTTAAGAGAACCGGTGAGAAGCTTTCTTGCAAGCAGAGCAATTCTGGCGGCTCCTGCAGTATGGGAGCTTGATGGTCCGATCATATTCGGTCCCATGACATCAAAAACACTGATAAAGGACATAGTAAACCTCCTGTAAAATAATTGTTTCACGTAAGTAAAAAGGATTGACGTCTTATTAGTTATATTGTACCATCAACTTATGAGTGAAACAAATTCATAGATTTTATGAAGACGTTGAAAATTTTTCATAATGGAGTCAGAAGATGGAATTACGTCAATTACAGACTTTTATACAGATCGCGCAGATGCAGAGTTTTTCCAGAACGGCAGAGATGCTGGGGTATTCGCAGTCGGCAGTGACGGTTCAGATCCGACAGCTGGAAAACGAACTTGGGAAAAGGCTGTTCGACAGGACAGGAAAGAAAGTGGTGCTTACCCCGCAGGGGGAAGAATTTCTGGAGTATGCCAACCGGATCCTTTATGATGTTCATCAGGCGAAAGCATCCATGAATGATACGGATGAATTGAAAAACCCACTTCACATTGGGACGATCGAGTCTCTGTGTACGGTGAAATTTCCAAAGATCATAAGGAAATTCAGGGAACAGTATCCCAGGGTTTCTATCCGGATCACGGTAGATTCTCCGGAAAAGCTGATCCAGATGATGGAACATAATGAACTGGATCTGATCTATATTCTGGATACACCAAGATGGGACAGCAACTGGATCAAGGTGATGGAGAAGGCAGAACCGGTTATGTTTGTGACATCAGTCAGTCACCGGCTGGCAAAAGAAAGAAATTTATTGCTTGATGATCTGCTGAAAGAGTCTTTTTATCTTACAGAGCGCAATGCCAATTACAGGCAGGCACTTGATGGTCAGCTGGCGTTAAGAAGAAAAGAGCTTTCTCCGATGCTGGAGATCAGTGATACTGCATTTATCAAAAAAATGCTGATGCGTGGGGGAGGCGTTTCATTCCTGCCACGTTTTGCAGTGGAAGATGATATTGAGAAAAAGAAACTCACACTTTTGGATGTGAAAGATATAGAAATTACGATGTATCGTCAGATTTTCTATCATAAAAATAAGTTCAAGACAAAAGAGATGGAGAAATTTGCAGAGTTTGCACTGGAGGACAACTAAGAGAAAATACGGCTATGGATAAGAAAAATACTGATTTTGGCTTGGATGTATTACGAAAATTTATCTGAAGAACAGGGAGAGCATAATATTTTCTACGTCATCTTGCGAAGTCTCAAAAAAGGATTTATACTAAAAATTAGCAGAAAATTATAAGAGGAAAGAAGGAAATAAAAGATGGAAAATTTCACATTTTATGCACCGACTTATTTTGCTTTTGGTAAGGATACAGAAAATGATACCGGAAAGTATGTAAAACGTTTTGGCGGCAGTCGTGTACTGCTCCATTATGGCGGAGGTTCTGTCATTCGTTCCGGACTTTTGGATCGTGTTAAGAAATCTCTGGACGGAGAAGGGGTTTCTTATGTAGAATTAGGCGGCGTAAAGCCAAATCCGAGAAGTGGTCTTGTATATGAAGGAATCAATCTGTGCCGGAAAGAAAAAGTAGATTTTGTACTGGCAGTCGGAGGCGGAAGTACAATTGATTCCGCAAAGGCAATTGCGGCAGGTGCAGTATACGATGGAGATTTCTGGGATTATTATGAAGGAAAGCTTGTCGAGGAAGCACTTCCGATCGGAACAGTTATTACGATTTCAGCTGCAGGAAGTGAAGGATCACCGGACTCTGTTATTACAAAAGAAGAAGGAATGTTCAAAAGAGGGGCAACCGGAGAAGCATTCCGTCCGAAATTCACGATCATGAACCCGGCACTTACACAGACACTTCCGGCATATCAGACAGCTTGCGGAATTACAGATATTATGGCACATCTGTATGAGCGTTATCTGACCAATACCGAAGAAGTAGAAGTGACAGACCGTATGATCGAAGGGCTTCTTCTGACGATGATCCATGAAGGACCGAGAGTCATTGCAGACCCGGATAATTATCAGGCAAGAGCAAACATTATGTGGGCAGGTATGATGGCACACAATAATTCCTGCGGAGTAGGACGTACACAGGACTGGACAAGCCATAACATCGAGCACGAATTATCTGCACTATATGACTGCGCGCACGGTGCAGGACTTGCGGTTGTTATGCCGGCTGTATTTACTTATACACTGGAACACAATGTGATGCGTTTTGCACAGGCTGCAGTCCGTGTCTGGGGCTGTCAGATGGATTTTGCAGATCCAAAGAGAACGGCACTGGAAGGAATTGAGGCACTTCGAAACTTTTTAATTTCGATTGGGATGCCAAAGAATTTTGCAGAGCTTGGAGCCAAAGAAGAAGATATTGAAAAGCTGGCACATACCTGCTGTTATGGAGATGTAAATACTGGTACAGTGGAAGGATTTGCAACTCTTGATCAGAAAGATGTGGAAAATATTTATAAACTGATGGTATTTTAGAAAAGGAATATCGGAAAACAGGAAATTTGGAAGAGGGAGTGCGTGACTTAAACTCAAGTCATACACTCCCTCCTTTTGAAACGTCTATTTTCCAACAGGCTATACATTTTCATAAATCGGTTCGAAATCATCTGCGCCGTGTCCACAGAGCGGGCAGGTGAATTCTTCCGGAAGATTGCTTCCTTCGTATACATAATTGCAGATCTTACAGCGCCATCCGATAATCTTCTTATCCTCTTTTTTCTGTTCTGGTTTTGGCTTTACATGTGCCTGATAATCTGCGTAAGTCAGAGGTGGATTGTTACTTAAAAGTTTCGCATCGGTTACTTCAGCAATAAAAAGGGTATGTGTTCCAAGATCCTGTCTGGAAACGACTTTTGCGCTGAGAACAGAACATGTCTGCCATCCGAGGTAAGGAACTGCATTTTCATCTGCAGGTGCAGTGATATTTGCGAATTTATCAACATCTCTGCCGGACTGGAAACCGAAATGCCGGATCGTTTCAAAAGAGCAGGTCTGGTCAAGCAGGCTTAACGTAAAAATGCCGCTCTCTTTGATCAGATCACAGGTATAGTTGCTATTCAGCACAGAGATTGCGATCCGTACCGGATTATTCGCAACCTGGATGCAGGTGTTGGTAATACATCCGTTTACTACATTCCCAGAGCGTGTTGCAAGCATAAATACTCCATAAGATAAATTGTAAAGTGCTTTTTTATCCATATAACATTCCTCCTGACTTTCAAAACTTGATAATAAGAATCATTACTATAATTAAAGAATACATGATAAAAGAAAAATTGTCAATTATAAAATCAAGATTTCCGGAAAATCAGAATCACAAAAAATGTGATGATTTCTGATCCTAAGAAGGAAAGCCAGATTCCATTCAGCCCCAGAATCTGTGAGAACAGAATCGCACAGAAAGCAATTGCGATAATGCCGCGCATAACAGAACCAAGGACGGCAGGACGTGCCCGGTCGATTGCGGAAAAATAGGCAACCAGCACAATATTGATACCGGCGACTAAAAAGCCCAGGAAATAAAGCCTAAGACCGGTATGGGCGTAAGCAAGCAGCTGGAGATTATGTTCGCTGTTAAAGATACTGATAAAGGTATCCGTAAATCCGTAGATCAGTACAACGATCACAAGCTCGATCAGAAGTGCTGCAGCAAGAGACCAGTTGAGAAATTTACGGACTAGATCATGTTTACCCTTTCCGTAACTCTGGCTGATCAGCGGCTGTGCACCCTGGGCAAGTCCGTTTAGGATCGCCATTGCGACCAGTGAAATATTTGCAACTACGCCGTAGGCTGCGATCCCGATATTTCCCGCAATGCGCAGGATCAGCATGTTAAATATAATCGTAATGACAGCGGAAGAAATTTCAGCAAAAAATGCAGAAACACCAAGCTGGCAGCATCCGATGATCCGGCGAAGAGAGGGCTTGCGCCAGTGAAACTCTACATGGTTATTCTTTCCAAGATAATGTGTCGAACATACCAGCATCGTCACAACCGGTGAAAGAGCGGTTGCAAGTGCAGCCCCCAGAAATCCAAGATTCAAAGGGAACATGAAAATATAGTCAAATAAAATATTAAAGAAGCTTCCGGAAATGGAACCGATCATGGCGATAGAGGTCGCATGGTCATTCCTCGCAAATGCCGTGAAGGTATAGTTTGACATAAAAAACGGGGTAAAGAGCAGGACGATACGCATATAATTACGTCCAAGCCGGATGAGCCCGGCATCTGCCCCTAAAAGTGCAAGTGCTTTATGCGGAATGAAGATTCCGGTGAGCATAAAAGGAATGCTGCATATGAGACACCAGAAGATGGACTGGGTAAAATAGTAGTCCGAAGGTGAACCTTGGGCTGTGCTGATATTGTATCGTGTGGCGGAGCCGATTCCGATCATCGAACCGATTGCGAAGACCAGACCGAACACCGGCAGGATCAGATTCAGGGCAGCAAGTCCATCTGCACCGCATTTGTAAGAGATAAAAAAGGTATCTGCCAGAATGTAGACGGAGACACCGATCATTCCGGAAATACTCTGGGAAATGTATTTTAAAAATTTATGAAACATGTTTTTGAATTCCTCGTCTTTCTTAAAGTCAGATTAAATGAAATAACCATCTGTACCAGCCTGGTAATAAGCGGACTCTGATATCTCCATATAAGAATAGCATAAACATACTGGTTTGTCGAAAAAATAATCTTGCAATTATTGCGGTAACGTGCTATAGTAAGTTTTGTAAAACCAAATAATGCTTCAGGGCGGGGCGAAATTCCCCACCGGCGGTAAAGCCCGCGAGCCGTAAGGCATGAACTGGTGAGATTCCAGTGCCGACAGTAAAGTCTGGATGGAAGAAGTTGAATCGTTGCTGATAGAAGCGGTTTCTATCATATATGCAGGAATAAAAAGTAAAACGCTCTGGAATGGGAATCATTCCAGAGTTTTTATTTTCCGGAAAATAAAATGCCGAGGCCAGATTCGATGAGAAAATGGTATTTCCGAGAAGTATGACAGAGCGTACAGCGATATAACTGAGAAAGAAAGCCCTGACAGGTAAGAGAATCTGTCAGGGCTTTTCCTATATGCCAAAGCACATTTTTTGAAAAGAGACTTATCCGGCAACATACCTAAAATGTTTAGCAGAGTACATTTCCAGGGGGCTTTTCCGGGAGAGATGAGAAAGGAGAAAAAATGACAGATGAATTTTACATGCGCCGTGCAATTGAACTGGCAAAAAAAGGACGTGGATGGACAAATCCAAACCCGATGGTTGGTGCCGTGATCGTAAAGAATGGAAGCATTATCGGGGAAGGGTATCACGAAAAATGTGGTGAGCTTCATGCAGAACGGAACGCAATCGCATCCCTGACAGAAAGCGCCGAGGGAGCAACACTTTATGTGACGCTGGAGCCGTGCTGCCATTATGGGAAGACACCACCATGTACGGAAGCGATTCTGGAACAGAAGATTGCACGGGTTGTGATCGGATCGAGAGATCCGAATCCGAAAGTGTCCGGCAAAGGAGCAAAGATTTTACGCGAGGCAGGCGTCCGGGTGGAAGAGGATTTCCTGCGCGAAGAATGTGATGCGTTAAATCCGGTCTTTTTCCACTATATCACAACAGGGCTGCCCTATGTGGTGATGAAATACGCAATGACGGCAGACGGAAAGATTGCGACAAAAACAGGAGCATCAAAATGGATATCCGGTGAGGAAGCAAGAAGTCTGGTACATGAGATGCGCCATGACTATATGGCAATCATGGCAGGAATCGGAACGGTTCTGGCAGATGATCCGATGCTGAATGTGCGTCTGGAGGGAAAGAAAAGTCCGGTCAGAATTATCTGTGACAGTATGCTCAGGATCCCACTGGACAGTCAGATCTGCCAGACAGCAGGGAGATACCGGACGATTGTTGCATATGCCGGTGAAAAGGGGAATGCGATTTATTTAGAAGAGAAAAAACGCAGTCTGGAAAAGCTTGGAGTCGTGCTTCTCAGCGTTCCTTCGGAAAAAGGGGAGATCAATCTGCAGCTTCTGATGAGAAAGCTTGGAGAGCTGGGAATTGACAGTGTACTTATTGAAGGCGGTGGAACTTTAAATGAGGATGCCCTGCAATCCGGTATCGTAAATGAGGTGAAAGCTTTTATCGCACCGAAAATTTTTGGCGGAAGAGGCGGCAAGACTCCGGTGGAAGGCTTTGGAATTGAGAAAGTAGACGATGCCATCAAGCTACAGCTTATGAGAATCTCGCAGGTTGGAGAAGATATTCTGGCAGAGTATAAGGTTTTGGAGGAAATGTAAATGTTTACAGGAATTGTAGAAGAAACCGGATCTATCCGGTCACTCCGACTTTCTGGATCATCCGGGAAGATTGCGATCCGGGCAAAAAAAGTACTCGGTGGAACCAGGATCGGAGACAGTATTGCGGTAAATGGTGTCTGCCTGACGGTGGTTTCTCTGGAAAAGGATGGATTTACCGCAGATGTGATGGCGGAAACAGTGAGAAGAACCAACCTTGGTGATACGAAGATCGGTGAGAAAGTGAATCTGGAACGCGCGATGGCGGCAGATGGCAGATTCGGTGGACATATCGTTGCAGGACATATTGACGGGACCGGAATGATTGAAGAACTCAGAAAGGAAGAAAATGCGGTATGGGTAAAAATCCGGACAACGCCGGAGATTCTGGAACTGATCGTAGAAAAAGGTTCAATCTGTATTGACGGGATCAGTCTGACAGTGGCAGAAGTAAGTGAAAAAAGCTTTCAGGTATCAGTCATTCCTCATACCGGAGAGGAAACCACACTGCTGAAGAAAAAAGCTGGGGACAGGGTGAATCTGGAAAATGATATTGTAGGGAAGTATATTAAAAAGTTTCTTACACCATCGGAACCGGCTGGAAAATGTGGTGGACTTACCATGGAATTATTAGAGGAGTATGGAATTTGATGCGAAGAAATTCCGGGACCGGAATGGAGAGTATACAGAAGAACAGGATAAAAATGAGTTATAGATCGGACAGGAGGAAGTAACAAATGGAGAAACAGTATCAATACAATAGCGTAGAAGAGGCACTTGAAGAATTGCGCCAGGGAAGGATCGTTCTGGTAACGGATGATCCGGACCGGGAAAATGAAGGAGATATGATCTGCGCGGCGGAATTTGCAACTCAGGAGAATATCAATTTTATGGCATGCCATGCGAAAGGGCTGATCTGCACACCGATGAGTGCAGCGCTGGCCGGACGGCTTGGGCTTTCACAGATGGTCTCCGAAAATACAGATAACCATTCGACTGCATTTACGGTATCCGTTGACCATGTGGATACGACAACGGGAATTTCAGCAGCAGAGCGAGGATATACTATGCGCAGCCTGACAGAAGAAGGAACGAAACCGCAGGACCTTCGAAGACCGGGGCATGTATTTCCGCTGGTGGCAAGGCATGGAGGTGTGTTGGTAAGAAATGGTCATACCGAGGCAACGGTTGATCTGATGCGTCTTGCCGGACTGAAAGAATGTGGAATCTGCTGTGAAATCATGGAAGAGGACGGAACGATGATGCGGACAGAGAATCTCTGGAAGCTGGCGAAGAAGTACGACCTGAAATTTATTACGATCAAAGATCTGCAGGATTACTGCAGGATCCATGAAAAACATGTCGTAAGGGAAGCATGTGCAAAGATGCCAACCCAGTATGGAGAATTTCAGATTTATGGGTATGTGAATGACATCACCGGTGAACATCATGTGGCATTGGTGAAAGGTGAGATTGGCGATGGGGAAGATGTTCTGTGCCGTGTACATTCCGAGTGCCTGACCGGCGATACTTTTGGATCTCTCCGCTGCGATTGTGGAAAGCAGCTGCAGTCGGCGATGCAGCAGATCGAGAGAGAAGGAAGAGGAGTTCTTCTGTATATGCGACAGGAGGGAAGGGGAATCGGTCTGATCAACAAGCTGAAAGCGTATGAACTTCAGGAACAGGGATACGATACCGTGGAAGCCAACATCCGTCTGGGATTTGCACCGGATCTTAGGGAATACTGGGTAGGGGCTCAGATTCTATCGGATCTGGGAGTAAAATCACTCCGGCTTCTTACAAATAATCCGGAGAAGGTATATGGACTTTCCGGTTTCGGGCTTGCAATCCATGAGAGAGTACCGATTGAAATAGCACCGCAGAAATTTGATGCATTTTATATGAAGACGAAGCAGGAAAAGATGGGACATATCTTTAAAGAAATCAAATTTCAGTAAAAAGAGAATAAACAGTATTTATCATAGAAGAAACACTTTAATTACAGGAGGAAAAAAACATGAGACAGATCAATGTATTAGAAGGAAAAGTAGTAGCACCAGAAGGAATGAAAGTAGGAATTGTTGCTTCAAGATTTAATGAGATTATTGTTAATAAACTACTTGGTGGTGCGGTAGACGGGCTGGTACGCCATGGCGTGGAGGATGAAAACATAACGGCAGGATGGGTACCGGGAGCATTTGAGATTCCGACAGCAGCTTCTAAAATGGCGGCATCCGGAAAGTATGATGCGGTGATCTGTGTGGGAGCAGTGATCCGTGGAGACACGACGCATTATGATTATGTCTGCAATGAGGTATCCAAAGGAATCGCACAGGTTGGACTTGCAACCGGAGTGCCGGTATTATTTGGTGTGATCACGACTGAAAATATCGAGCAGGCAATTTCAAGAGCCGGAAGTAAAGGCGGAAATAAGGGATATGACTGTGCACTTTCTGCAATCGAAATGGTAAATCTTCTGAGACAGATGTAATTTCCGGCTGACGGTTACAAAAAGAATCCCGTTTTCCGGCAGAAAAAGGGCAGATGCCGGGATTTACTGGACATTTATGCAGGAAAAAGGTATCATATCTGATAAGAGAAATAGTAAAGTTTCAATTCAGAGATAATGAAGGAGAAAATGAATTATGTATACAGCATCATCTGAGAGATATGATACCATGGTATATAACCGTTGTGGGAAAAGCGGGCTTTTGCTGCCGGCAGTTTCTTTAGGACTTTGGCACAATTTTGGAACCAATGCGGATCCGGAGAATATGAAGGCAATGTTGAGGACAGCATTTGATCTGGGAATCACCCATTTCGATCTTGCGAATAACTATGGACCGGAATACGGAAGTGCTGAGACGAATTTTGGGAAGATTTTAAAAGAAGACTTTGCACCATACAGGGACGAGATGATCATCAGTACCAAGGCTGGCTATGATATGTGGCCGGGACCTTACGGGAATTGGGGAAGCAGGAAGTATCTGCTCGCAAGCCTTGACCAGAGCCTGAAGAGAATGGGGCTGGATTATGTAGATATCTTCTATCATCACAGAATGGATCCGAATACCCCACTGGAAGAGACCATGGGTGCACTCGATTCCATCGTAAAGAGTGGGAAGGCACTTTATGTCGGAATTTCTAACTATGATGGTCCGACAATGGTACGTGCAGCGGAGATTCTGGAAGATCTGAAATGTCCGTTTGTCATTAACCAGAACCGGTATTCCATTTTTGACCGGACGATTGAACAGAACGGCTTGAAAAAGACGGCGAACCAGATGGGAAAAGGAATCATTGCATTTAGTCCGCTGGCACAGGGGCTTCTGACAGATAAATATCTGCACGGAATACCGTCAGACAGCCGGATTGCGGTGGATGGAAGATTTCTACATGCCGATGCATTGACGAAAGAAAAGCTTGCGCAGATCGAGGCTCTGAATAAGATGGCAGGTGAGAGAGGACAGTCTCTTGCACAGATGGCACTGAGCTGGATCCTGAAAGATGAGGATGTGACCAGTGTGCTGATCGGAGCGTCCAGACCGGAGCAGATTATTCAGAATGTGGAGATTGTGCAGAATACGAAGTTCACCCGGGAAGAACTGAAAAAGATCGATCAGATCAGCAGGGGCGATCTGTAAGTGAAACCTGCGCGAAGAAATTATTTGCAAAGGACGCAAAGGAAATATTGAATAAATGATTGACAGGAAGCAGCCATTGTGTTATTATAGTCCATGGTTGCTTCAGCAATCAACAATTTCATATAGGGGATTGGTCAAATGGTATGACAGGAGTCTCCAAAACTCTTAGCGGCAGTTCGATTCTGTCATCCCCTGTAACTTGAAGGACTCAGTTTGAGTTCTTTTTTTATCTAATGGACCAAGTGCGGAATGGTGATAGCGCAAGTCCAAATCAACTCTTCATTTTCCAAAACAAAATAATCATCCCACTAGATATATATATTCGACATAGTCACTATACATAGTGCATAAAAATAAAAGAAAATAATTGTAAAAAATGCCAAAAATTCAACTGTACGAAAGCACAAAATCCGTCAAAAAAGAATCTCAAATGCTACAAACTAAAAAAAGTGTCAAAAAATAGAAGTAAAAACAGCTAAAGAAAATAAAAGAAAAACAGATGAAGATAGTGAAAATAGATAAAAAAATTGGTTTTTTTACTGTACAATCTACAAAAGCTGAAAATATTGACAAAGAAAAAGTGTGAGCGTAATATAAGCATGACTTTTAGAGGACGCTCTGAAAAGTACTATAAAATAAGAATAAATAAAACGAAAGGGAGGGAGCGATACGGAACATTTAACAGAGACTCTGTTAGAAGAGCTGAACTGCGAGACAGTGTTTACGATCCCGATATTCGGCGGAATACCGGTAAAAGAGTCGGTCGTAGTTACCTGGATCATCATGGCGGTAATCGTAGGACTTTGTATCATATTTGTCCGAAGCTTGAGCGTCGAAAATCCGGGAAAGGTTCAGCTTTTATTGGAATCCGCAATAGGAAAAGGACTGGACTTCTTTGAAGACATCATGGGAAAAGAAAACAGGAAATATATTCCGTATCTGATTACAGTGCTTATCTATATTGGGATAGCCAATATCATTGGTCTGTTCGGATTTAAGTCACCGACAAAAGACCTCAATGTAACAGCAGCACTTGCGATCATGAGTATGTGCCTGATTGAATTTTCCGGAATCCGGAAGAATGGATTTAAGCATTGGGCGGCGCATTTTGCAAAGCCGGTACCATTCGTAGCACCAATTATGGTTCTGGAGATTGTGATCAGACCATTATCACTTTGCATGCGTCTGTTCGGTAATGTATTGGGAGCGTTTGTTATCATGGAGCTTTTAAAAGCAGTGGCTCCGGTTCTTATCCCGATACCATTTAGTTTTTACTTCGATATTTTCGATGGATTCCTGCAGGCATATGTATTCGTATTCCTGACATCTATGTACATTAAGGAAGCCATTGAGTAACTGGATAACTATTCAGAGCTATTTTGCGAATGCGATTATGAATAGTTATGAAACACTAATTCACACAAAAACGGAGGAAAAGAATTATGATAGCTATTGGAGCAGGTATTGCAGCACTGGCATGTATCGGAGCAGGTATCGGTATCGGTATCGCAACAAGTAAAGCAGCAGAGGCAGTCGCAAGACAGCCGGAAGCAGAGAGCAAGATCACCAAGATCTTACTGTTAGGTGGTGCGCTGGCAGAGGCAACCGCTATTTACGGATTCGTTATCGGTATCCTGATCATTCTGTTCATGGCATAACTATCCGAAGCCGGAAACGTCACAGACAAGCGTCAAATGCCTGCATTTGTAAGCTGTTTTGTGACGATTTACGATGACTAAAACTTCATGAGCAAAAAGAAAGCTCTGAAAGAGCGTTTTGCGAATGGAAGTTTCGGATAGTTATAAGGAAATTAGAAAGCGAAACGTAAGAAAGGATGAAAGCACATGCTGAGATTAG
>ENA-ORRO01001346-ORRO01001346.1-human-gut-metagenome-genome-assembly--contig:-NODE-1346-length-17639-cov-40.470712_pt1 | contig 17639 bp, 15 predicted proteins | sample MGYA00242176_ERZ509136 | MGnify/ENA primary metagenome ERZ509136 (study PRJEB26280, sample SAMEA2338644) | human gut metagenome | biome: human gut; feature: human-associated habitat; material: faeces...
CGAGGAAAAGCACGAGTATAAAAAGAGCGGGCTCACTGTCTCTGTAGGCGGTGCTGGTATCGAAGCTATAGAGTCGGTGGCAGCGCCGGCTACACGGATGACAGAAATTTCCGATCATCGCCTGAAAGCTCTCTATGGGTATGAGACAGCAGAAAAGATAAAGGAAAATGGAGATGCATTAAAAGCTGCGGTCAAGGGGGAATTTTCTCCTACGGTTTCTATCGGTATCAGTAGCAGCTCCAGTAAGTCAGAAAGCCATAGCACCATGACAGAAGCGCAAGGCAGTTCATTGCAGGCAGGACAAGACGTGACTATTAAGGCGAAAGAAGATTTGAATGTCAAAGGCTCTGATATCGTAGGCAACCATATCCACTTAGAAGCTGATAACGATATACATATTTGGGCTACAGAAGAAAAAGAAACCCAGAAGAGTAGCCAAAGCAGCAAAGGCGGTAGTCTTGGCGTCAGTCTTTCTGCCGGTTCAGTAGTTTCTGTAGATGGTAAATTCTATGCTGGTAAAGGCAAAGAAAACGGCAGTACTACCAGCTATAGAGCAAGTACCGTGAATGCAAATGATACACTGACCATGAAGAGCGGAAAAGACACCGATCTCATCGGCAGTACGGTCAGCGGAAACAAAGTGAAGGCCGATGTATACGGTAATCTAAACATCGAAAGTTTGCAGACCAAGAAAGAGTATAGCGAAGAAAACATATCGGCAGGTATGAGCTTTAGTACAGCAGCCGGTAAAACCAGCTATGGCGGTAGTGCGTCCAAAGGAAACATGAAGAGTCACTATGAAAGCGTCATCAATCAGGCAGGCATCCGTGCGGGCGGTGAAGGCTTTGGTATCTCTGTCAAAGACAATACCGATCTGAAAGGTGGAGTGATTGGTAGTGCTGCAAGCAAGGATAAAAATACTCTGACTACTGGCACTTTGAGCTGGGAAGATAAGGAAAACAAAGCGGATTATAAAGCAGGCGGTATGGGTGTATCTTATTCGCCAAATGATAAGAGCAGCAAACTGAACCAGAGAGGACTGACTCCCAATCTGACACCTACGGTAAAAGATAAGACTGATAGTACAACGAAATCAGCGGTGGCAGAAGGAACTATTCATATCACGAATAAAGAAAAGCAGAAACAGGACATTGCAAGTCTCAATCGAGATACCAAGAATAGTTTGAACCAGTTACAGGAAATCTTTGATAAGACAAAAGTAGAAGAAAAGCAAGAGCTCGTCGGCATGCTGGAAAAGTACGGCAATCAGGCAATCCATACATACGCCGAAAGCAAGGGCTGGAAAGATGGATCTACGGAGAAGATGCTGCTCCACGGCGCTTTCGGAGCACTCATGGGAGACATGGCAGGAGGTAGTGCGGCTTCCGGTGCATTATCTGGCAGTGTAAATGAATATGTGATGGGGTATCTGACCAAAACCAAAGGCAAAGAATGGGTACAAAAACATCCAGATACAGTACAATGGCTTAGTGCTGGCGTAGGCGCGGCAATTGGAAATTTATCGAAAGATGTATTGACGGGTGCTATGGTCTCTTTAAATGCAGCAAAGTGGAATTATTTGGGGTTCGATTTGACAACAGAACCGCTACTGAAGCGGACGCTGAAAAAAGATGATGGTCAAACTCTTACTGATCAGGAATGGCACCAGCTAAGCAATGCTTTGATGGATATAGCAGATCAGGCTGATCCATTCGGTTCAGATTCAGACTCCCTAGAAGTTGGAAATGAATTTGCTAAAGAAACGGTACGCCAATATCTTATTGAGCATGGCTTTACCACTGATAGTACTGAAAAATTTATGGACAGTTACGAATTTTGGGCAAGTGATTTACAAGAACGACAAAATCATGATAATTTTTATGATTTGCCATTGGTAAGAGCTACAGCAGATTCGATAAAGGATGCTTCAGATTCAAAATATATAAAGTGTGCCATTAATGGTGTCGATTATGTTATAGATGGGCTTCATATTATAGAGAGTGACTATCCGGGGGATGCCGCATATGCATGGGTGGTTGGTGCAGAGACGGCATATATTGTTGGAAATACATTGCTTTTAGGTGGGAAAGGGTTGGGGCTTCCTCCAGGCATAGCAATAATTGGAAGTGGTGTTTTTGGTGGATACATTGGAGGTGAATTGCAAGGAAGACTGGAAGATGAATTGAGGGAACAACGCCAAAGTGAGAAAAAACAGAATGATAATGATGAATATCAGAAGCGTAATGAGGAGTAAAAATACTATGGGAATTACTAATTGGCAATTGTTCCAAAAGATTTTATCTGCCTGGTTGCTATCTTTGGCGTTTGTAGTTTATAGCTTTTATCTAATAAGAAATCGGAAAGTATACGCATTCAGAAAAATAATTTGGAGTATAGCTTGTTTTTGGTTGATTATAGATGGTTTTATGGATTTACTATTTTCCACAACTAATCTATTAGTAAATTATCCGTTTCCAATAATTGCAGGAGCATCGTTGTTCTTTTTAACATTAGGCATTATTCTTAGTGGATTTATTTATATGATTTATTTTCAGTGGAATCTTATGTGTATTTACAAGATAAACGGCAAACCTATTTCGCAGAGAAAACAGCCAATCTTGCAAAAAGTATCTGCGGTTATAATGTACATTTTCTTATTGCTGCATTTTGGGCTCTATGGTATTTTTATCCACAGTTTGTGTATATGAGGATGCAATGATAGTTGTTTTTGATTCTATGAAAGTACCTGTGAATGTTGATGAGAAAGTGAGCTAGATGGCTGCGAAAATTGAGTTGATTTGACACAAATAAACTATGACTTTTATCCGCGTTTTGGACGCAATATGATTCGCCATCAAGATTCAAAGTAAATCACAGATAGGGGATGGTTCCACCGAAAATAGCCGCATGATATGATGGCTGGTCTTGACAGCCGGCTCGTTATATTTATTAGTTACCAGTGTTTTGTCATTAAAAACGGTAGTCTTACGCTGATGAGATTTATGGGGGATAAACGAACACATTTATCAGTTTTAATCTTAATCCATGGTTATACATATGAAGACTGATTGGATGCGCGGAAAGTACAAAAGAGCGATGAGCTTTGCAGGCTCATCGCTCTTTTGCACTTTCCGCATGCGAAAAAATAGAATTTGTTTTCCCGATAAATCATGCTATAATACGAGTAGAGTACTAAAAAAACGAAAAGAGTACTGGAGGAATCATTATGGATGAAAAGCTGATCGCGGCGGCGAAGGAAGAGATGCGGCTGCACTCGGTCAAATTCACGATGGACGATATCGCAAGAAAGCTCCATATCTCGAAAAGCACGCTGTACCAGAAGGCGTCTTCGAAGGCGGTGCTGATCCGCATGGTGTGTCTGGCAGATCAGGAGGCGTTTCGGAAGGCGAAGGAAGCGCTGATGATGAAGAAGGACACGGCGCGCGGGCGGCTGCTCTCGTACTGCCGTCTTTTTGTGGAGACGCTGTGGGCGATGCCGGATGGGTTTTATCAGGATATAGAGATCCATTATCCGGAGATCTGGAAGATGTGGATGGATTTCAAGTATGAGGAGTTCGACTATATGATGGAGCTCCTTAAGGCCGGGGTCGCGGCGGGGGCTTTTCGTGAGGTGAATTTGACGATCCTTCGCATGATCCTCATCACATCGACGCACAATCTGAATGATGCGGATTTCCTTCGCGAGCAGAATATGACGGGTACGGATGTGATGAATGTGCTCGAGGATATCATTCTGCATGGGATAGAAAAGTAAGGTTAATGGGTTCAAGGTTAGCCCCTCGGGCGTGCTGCCCCCTTGATTGTGAATGAAAGCTCTGCTCGAATGAGAAATTAGAAATGAGAAATGCGAAATGGTGGTGCGGCGCATAAAAATATGGAAGCGCCGCAGAGGTTTGAAACCAGCGGTTTTCTCGTATCGCAAACCTAATCCCCAATCCCTAATTCCCAATCCCCAATCCCTAGTCACCAGTCACTAGTCACCAGTCACTTTTATCATACAAGGAGTCAGTCTATGAAACGTTTAGCTATGTATATCGGTGTGATGCTTATAGGTGCTTCGATCGCGCTGTCGGGGTGCGGAGCAGAGAAGGCAGCGGCGCCAAAGGCGCCATTGGTGAAGTCGATGGTCATCGGTGAGACGGAGTCAGGCGTGAAGAATACGTTTTCCGGCACGGTGCATGGTTTTTTTGAATCGCCTCTGGCATTTCAGATGGGAGGCCGGATCATGCAGCGCTATGTCACATCCGGTGAGCGGGTCAGCGCAGGACAGGCACTCTTCAAGGTAGACTCGAAGGATGCAGAGGAGCAGGCAGCGGCGGCGCGTTCGCAGCTGAATGCGGCGGAAGCATCGTATCGCCTCGCACAGTCGACGCTGGCGCGGTATGAGAAGCTGCACTCGGTGTCGGCGATCTCTGATCTTGCCATTGATCAGACGAGAAATCAGGCGGAGCTTGCAGCGGCGCAGCTCGAGTCCGCACAGGCGGCGCTCTCGCGCGCGGAGAATAATCTTGGCTTCACGGTGCTTTCGGCAGACCGCGATGGGATCGTCGGGTCGACGCTCTATGAGGTGGGGCAGGTCGTCGCGGCGGGGACACCGGTGGTGTCGATCATTGATGATTCGCAGCTGGATGTCTACATTTCTTTGACAGAGAAGCAGTATCGGGAGTATTCGGTGGGGATGCCGTGTACGGTGACATTCTGGGCGCTGCCGAATGTGAGCGTAGAGGGGCGCGTCCGCGAAGTAGCGGCTGCACCGAATGCGCAGACGGGGACATATGATGCGAAGGTGACTTTGGTCGAGCCGCCGGAGAATATCGCCGTCGGCATGACGGCAGAAGTGAAATTTGGTGACAGAGGGGTCGGCAAGGGCATCATGATCCCGCTTTCTGCGATGGCGACGCAGGATCAAAAGCCGTCTGTCTGGGTGATCCGGGATAACAAGGTGACGCTGACGCCGGTCAAGGTGGGGCGCTACGGCGAGGATACGGTGGAGATCATCGAAGGACTTGCCAAGGGTGATCGCATCGTGACGGCGGGCGTTTCGAAACTGGCTGAAGGAGAAGAGGTACGCGTATGAAAGGGCTGAATCTGGCAGAGTGGGCCATCAAGCACAAGCCGGTGGTCTATTTCTTCATTTTCTTCATCCTCCTGGGAGGCTTGTGGTCGTATTTCCATCTGGGGCGCAGTGAGGATCCGGACTTCACCATCCGTCAGGCGGTGGTGTCGGCAGCCTGGCCGGGCGCGACAGCGGAGCAGATTACCGAGCAGGTGACGGATCCGCTCGAGAAAAAGCTCCAGGATACGAAGGGGCTGGACTATCTGAAGTCTTTCACGCATGATGGCAAGACGGTCATCTATGTGAATCTGAAGGACACGGTCAAGAAGGAGGATATCCAGACGCGCTGGCATGAGGTGCGAAATCTCGTGAACGATGAGAAGGCAGCTCTTCCCGCCGGTGTGTACGGTCCGTATGTGAATGACCGCTTCGATGATGTCTATGGCTCGATCTATGCAGTGACGGGGGACGGCTTTTCCTATGAGGAGAAGCGTAAGTCAGCGGAAATGTTGCGCCGTCGTCTCGCCGCTGTAGAGGATGTGCAGAAGGTCGAGCTCCTGGGGGTGCAGGAGCAGAATATGTACATCGAGATGGATCAGAATAAGCTCGCCTCCTTCGGGATGAATCCATCCGATGTATTCCGCATCCTTCAGCAGCAGTCGGCGATGATGCCGGCAGGGACGATCCATACATCGTCTCGCAATGTGGCGATCCGCGTGGACGGTCTCCTAGGCAGTGTGGAAGCCTTGGAGAATATCCCGATCCATGTGGGCGAGCGGAGCTTCCATCTGGGCGATGTGGCAAAGGTCACGCAGACCTACACGACGCCGGAGTCTTCCCTTTTCTATTTCAATGGTAAACCGGCGATCGGTATCGCGGTCTCGATGCGGGTGGGCGGGAATAACCTGACGCTCGGGGACAATCTCAATCGGGAGATCGAGCGGTCGAAGGCAGACCTTCCGGCGGGCATGGACATCGGGCTCGTGGCGGACCAGCCGAAGGTGGTGAATGAGTCCATCCATGATTTCACGGAGTCGCTCTTGGAGGCCATCGTGATCGTCATGGCGGCGTCCTTCCTCTCGCTCGGACTTTGGAGCGGCATCGTGCTGGCGCTCTGTATCCCGGTCGTCGTGTGTGCGACCTTTCTCTTCATGAAATGGCAGGGAATCGATCTGCATATCGTGTCTCTGGGAGCGCTCATCGTCTCCCTCGGCCTTCTTGTCGATGATGCGATCATCGTCATCGAGATGATGCAGGTGAAGCTCGAAGAAGGCATGGACCGCCTGTCAGCGGCGGAAGCGGCCTATAAGAGCTGCGCGAAGCCGATGCTCGCCGGGACGCTCATCACGGCGGCGGGTTTCATCCCCGTCGGGATGGCAGAAGGCCAGACATCGGAGTACTGCGCGGCGCTCTTCTGGGTCATCGCAGCAGCCCTTCTCCTCTCCTGGGTGGCATCCATCTTTGTCAGCCCTGTTTTGGGATACAAATTCATTCAAGTAAAAACAAAGGAAGAGAAGGAGAAGGAAGCACGCGAAAAGGGGAAAAGCTGGAAATCGTCCATCGGAGACAAGGCGTACCGGATCTTCTACAAGCTCATTGCGCTCTGTATCCATTTCAAGAAGACAGTCATCGTGGGGACTGCCGGTCTTTTCTGTCTGACGCTTGCGATGATCCCGCTGGTGAATCAGGAATTCTTCCCCGACTCGGTGCGTCCGGAGATCATTCTGGATGTGAATCTCCCTTCAGGGGCTTCCATACAGGAAACAAAGCGTGTCATGAACGGCATCGCCGATACACTCTATGGGGATGAGCGTGTATCCTCCTTCTCGACATACATCGGTGATACCGCGCCGCGTTTCATCCTGCTCTTTGATCCCAAAGCACCGGAAGACGGGCATGGGCAGATGATCATCGTCGCGACAGACCAGAAGAGCCGCGATGCGCTTCGTAAAGAGATCATGGATACGGTGACGGAGAAATATCCGGATGCACAGGCACATACCCGCCTCATCACGACCGGCCCGCCGTCCGAGTATCCGGTGATGTTCCGCCTGTCGGGCGAATCCATCGATGAGACAGTGAAGCTGGCTTCCGAAGCACTCTCCATCATGAAGCAGAATCCGAATGTCACGAATGCGAGCCTCGACTGGCCGCAGGAGACACCGACACTGAAGCTCAAGATCAATCAGGACAAGGTGCGCGAGCTGGGGATCGATAACTATGCGGTATCGCAGGATCTCTACGTGAAGCTCTCCGGCTACAAGGTGGCTGAGTCGTATCAGGGCGATCAGCTCATCCCGATCTCCTTCAAGCTGGAAGGAGACAATGCAGCGCGTCTGGCCAGCCTCGACTCACTGCCTGTCCATGTGGGAAATGGCCGCTACGTGCCACTTGGCGAATTTGCGGATCTGTCCTATGAAAATGAGACAAGCACCATCTGGCGCAGGGATCTGAAGCCGACCATCACGCTTCGGGCAGATGTAACAGGCGGAGCCAAGGCAGACTCCGTCTCCATGGCGCTCTATGATACGGATCTCAAAGCCTTCCGGGCCAGCCTTCCGGAAGGGGTGACGTTCGAGAAGGACGGGTCGCTTGAATGGAGCGAGAAGTCCATGACCTACATCGTAGGCGCCATGCCTATGATGGTCTTCTTCGTCCTCATGGTATTGATGTTCGAGCTGGGAAATATTCCCAAGCTCATCATGGCTGTCGTGACCGGACCGCTCGGACTCATCGGCGCGATCCTGACACTGCTGGTGACGCGGCAGGCGATCGGCTTCGTCGCCATCATCGGCTTTGTGGCGCTCTCCGGCATGGTCATCCGAAACAGCATCATCCTTCTGGATCAGATCCGCCAGCATCTGGATGACGGCAAGACACCGTATGACGCCGTCGTCGAGTCGGCGGCACTCCGTTTCCGCCCCATCATGCTCTCTTCGGTGACGGATGTCCTGGGCTTCGTGCCCCTGATTCCGAATCCCTTCTGGCGCCCGCTCGCCGTCTCCTTCATCGGCGGACTTCTCCTTGCGACCGCGATCGGACTCCTCGTCGTACCTGCCATGTACTGCTGGTGGTACAAGGTGAAAGAGCCCTGCGAGCAGTAGGCATCCGGTAAAAATGAAAGGAGTTGTGAAGAAATGAATCCGCATTTCTTCACAGCTCCTTTTTACTTTGCTTTCATTTGGTTCAGAGCTCAAGGTTCAGGGTTCAAGGTTCAGGGCTCTCGTGGCGGCTTCGCCGCCTTTTTTTAGAAGATGGTATTCTCGTATCGCAGCCTTCCCCATGAGGGGAAGGCTTTGTTCGTCAGTATTGTTTTTCCACACATGCATGTATTCGCTCTGTCGATATAGGGATAGCGGTGCTCTCGTATCGTAGCCTTCCCCATTGGGGAAGGCTTGGGATATGGGAAAGGGGAAGAACAATAAAAAAGGCGAACCGAAATGGTTCGCCTTTTTTGCTTGCCCGACTAGCCTGCGTCAGCGAGGTCGCTGGTCGCTACCGTGCGAAGGCCCGAAAGCGGGCGGGACTGGAGCGATGCGATCGCGTTTCCTGCGGCATACAGTTCATCAGCCGTGGCTGATACTTTGATCTTGCTGAAATTCAGATTCTTCACCTTGGAAGTTCCCGAGGACGCATCCTCTACACGGACCTGAAGTTTCATATCGATGGTTTTAGACGTGGTAGCCATAGTGTTCTCCTTTATGGTAATCATAGGTAGTAATTAGAAGGACTGAAGGATGGGACGTCAGTCGTCAGACATTGGACAGTCCCGTTCCTCGTTATTCCAGTACGGTCGCACTGGTTTCGACGATCTTCGCCTGCTTGAAAGCCGTGACCGCATGGCCGGAAGAGGATTCCAGCACCGGAAGGATGAGCGCTGCCTTCTCCTTCACCGTCTCGAGCGTCAGGTCATCCTTCGGGCAGGGGATCGAGAGCGTCATGCTGCGGCTGCCTTCTACAGTAAATGTCAGTTCCAACACTTTGTTATTCGTATTCATAGCGTATCTCCTTATGGAAATGCGGGCTTATGGCCCATAAGAAATCAGAAAATCAAGATATAATGTGAATAAGTTGTTCACACACTATATATATGAAGAGATGGCATAAAAAAACACCCGGAGAAGGCTCTCCGCCTGTACCCGAGGCAGGCGGAGCCCAGAATCGGTGACGGTCGTCCATGTGCACCGAAGTGCGGGAGAACCTGTGCTATCGTCGGGACCCGGCCTCGCATGGGGCAGGGAAGCGGAAGAACCTGATCGGTTTCCGGATATTTGGTTTTCACAGTTGTCAGCCTAAAATGGGCATCGGCAGCAGGCTGTACGCTTCCGGCTGACCCATCCGATGACGCTGGGGCATCCTGCAGATCCGCCCTGCCTTGGAACGATCCTTCCTTGTGATCTCGTAGCGCTTGGAGAATTCTGGAAATCGGAAGGTCCGTCCGGTCAGGGAACATGTTCAGGCATGTCCCGGCTTCATGACTATATAGTACAACGTCATTCTAAAAAATGCAAGAAGGAAAAACTATAAATAACTACAATGATTTGTTGAAATTCTGAATTGTGAAAGAAATGCACACAAAATGTGCAAGGAAATCTATACATAAAAGCGATAAAATATGTCAAAAATGACATGCCATATTTAGCCGTCAGTCGCCTGACGGACCATGGCGGACCGCAGTGAATACTGATAGTAAGAAGAAATCGGTGGCGGCCTGTATGCGGATGGATCGCCTTGTTTGAGAATGGTCTTGCTTCGTTGATCGGAAAGAAGAATGCCGATCATCCTGAGAGAGTGCTTTCTTTCTTTGAGGGCAAAGGAGGTCATGATGTGTGGAGATCCCTTTTGTTTCTTCCGCTGAACTTCCATGCAGGAAAGGAGAATCCCCCGAGTGGGGATTTTTTATTTTGCCTGTTTTTCGAAAAACGGAAGAAATCATAGCGGGGAGTGGTTTGATTTCGAAAAGAAGGTGCTGAAAACATCGATAAAATCAATACAAGGGCAGCAGACGGGAAAATGATGGGTTTGAAAAATTTTCGTTGTCACAGGGTGGGGGATTGTGGTAGAATGTGGGTAAATGTGGAGGAGGTGGAAGGATATGTTTATGAATGAATATTCTCATACCATAGACGCCAAGGGGCGCATGATCCTTCCAGCGAAATTCAGGGAAGAGCTGGGAAGTCGTTTTGTGCTGGCTCCAAGTCTGGATACCTGCCTCAATATTTATCCGAAAGAGCGCTGGGATGCCTTGATCGCCCGGCTGCAGAAGCTGCCCTTCACGAACCGTAATGTCCGAAAGATCATGCGTCATCTGATCGGCCGCGGGACGGAGATGGAGTGCGACCGCCAGGGGCGTATCCTGATCCCTGCCCACCTTCGTGAATTTGCAAAGCTGAAGAAGGAAGCCTGCATCGTGGGGACGGGCCCTATTATCGAGATCTGGGATCCGGAGCTCCTGCGTCAGGACGAAGAGGGCGAGGATATCGCAGAGATCGCGGATGCTCTCGACCTTCCGTTGAATTTTGATCTGTGAGGTTTGGGAGTTACTGGTGACTTGAATGCTACTTTAGGGCATCGCCCATTTCGTCATCCTGAGCGGAGTGAAATGTCGTTTGTTGGAAAAGTCGCATTCAGAAAGTTGAGGTCTGAGTCGAAGGATTTCGGCGAAGCCGCCACCACAACCCTGAACCTTTCACCTTTTTTCGAGGACTCATTTATGGAATTTCAACACACCACCGTGCTTCTGCACGAAATGATCGACCGGATCCTGACGGATCCACATGGCATTTATGTCGACTGCACATTAGGGGGCGGCGGACATTCTTTCGCTATGGCGGAGAAGCTCGCTCCGGATGCGCTTCTGATCGGCGTCGATCAGGATGAAGAAGCGATCGAGGCGGCTTCTCATCGTCTTTCCGGCTGTGCCTGCCGCCATCTCTTTGTACGGGATAATTTTTCTCACATCCATGATATCCTGGCCTCGCTTACGATCGACAAGGCCGATGGCTTCATCTTCGATTTAGGGGTCTCATCCCATCAGCTCGATGACGGCAGCCGTGGCTTCTCTTATATGAATAACGGGAAGCTCGATATGCGCATGGATCAGAGAAATCCGCGCACGGCGTATGAGATCGTGAATACGTATGAAGAGGAAGAGCTTGCGCGTATCATCTGGGAGTATGGGGAAGAGCGATGGGCGAAGCGGATCGCGCAGTTTATCTGTGAATTCCGCGAAAAGAAGCCCATCGAGACGACGGATGATCTGGTCTCGGTCATCAAGGCGGCCATTCCGGCGCATGCCAGAAGAAATGGCCCGCATCCGGCGAAGCGCACATTTCAGGCGATCCGCATCGAGGTAAATAACGAGCTGGGGATCCTGAAGGACACGATGGAAGCCTGCGTTTCCCACCTGAAAGTGGGGGGACGCGTCGGCGTCATCACGTTCCAGTCACTGGAAGACCGCATCATCAAGAAGGCTTTCAAGGAAATGGAAAGGGACTGCATTTGCCCGCCGGAGTTGCCTGTCTGTGTGTGCCACCACCATCGTCTGGTAAAGTCCATCGGCAAGGCGCAAAAGCCGAGTGCGAAAGAGATCGAGGAGAATCCGCGTGCGAGAAGTGCGGTCCTGCGTGTTGTAGAAAGAGTGTAGGGAGCGACCGGGGATCTGGCCCTGTTTCCTTCAGCCTGAGATATAGAGTCTGAAAAAGATGGGAGAGATATCGTATGGTACAGGAAGTGCAAGTCATGGATTACATGCCGTCGATGCCGGAAAGCGTCGCCGTGTCTCGCCGGATCGAGCGCGAGAGGTCTGACTCTTCCTATTTTTTCCATGACATCATTCTGGGGACGCTGATGATCCTTTTTCCCGTGATGCTGCTGGTCTTCCTGAGTGGGATCAATATTCAGGAGGAATACAGAATGCAGCGTATCCGCAGCGAGGTCATGACGATGGCGAAGGAGAATGCGGTGGATAAGCTCGAGGTGTCCCGTCTGGAGGCACCGGTACGCATCCAGCAGATCGCAGAGCAGAAGCTTAAGATGAGCCTGCCTGTTCGTGCGGTCTATGGCAGTGCGGATCCCGCTAAACCGCACCCGAACAAAGGAAGATAGAGAAATGGGTTCGGAAGGTTCTGTGGGTTCAAAAGGTTCAACGGTTTTCCCATTTTGGGCAATGGTGTTTCCTTAAAAACTCTGCGGCGCTTAGATCCTTCGACTCAGTTCTCATAATTTCAGATAAGCCAACATACGACGTTTTTCTCCGCTCGGGATGACGAAATGCGCCGCACCACGCTTGTCAAACCTGTCGAACCTTTCTTACCATGAATCAGTGGGGTTAAAAATAAGCGGATAGAAGTGAACTACACAAGAAAGGGGCTGTGAAAATGAAATTTCATCTTTCACAGCCCCTTGTGCTTGCCATAGATTTAAGCTAATATAATGAGTGGCATTCGAGCGTCATCTCTGCTGGAGGTGATGGCGCATGCCGTGATGATTTCAAAAGCACGACTCATAGAAGACAGGAAGCGCAGATGACATCCGGAGGGGTGTCTATGCTTCCTAAATAAAAAACCAGAGGTGACTGTTTTGAAAAAATTAGCAGAATTACTGAAAACAACGCCGATCCTGCGCACGGAAGGCGCTACAGATATTGAGATCTTGGATGTGACAGCGGACTCGCGTCAGGTGAAAGAGGGGAGCCTTTTCCTTTGCCTCGAGGGAGCGCATGTGGATGGACACAAATTCGTGGACTCTGCTGTGAAGCTGGGGGCGAAAGCCATCGTGGCTTCCCAAGAGGTGAAGGCAGCGGAAGGGGTCACTGTCGTCTATGTGGCAGATACCAGAAAAGCGATGGAAGATATGGTACCGTTTTTCTTTGACTATCCGTCGCGCAAGATGCGCATGATCGCCCTTACGGGGACGAATGGCAAGACCACCACGACCCATGTCGTGAGCCATATCCTTGAGCAGGTGGGCTACAAGACCGGTGTCATCGGCACCATCCATGCCCTGATCGGGGATAAGGAGCTGCCGACGCACAATACCACACCGGATGTCATCGATCTGGAGCGTCTGCTCTGGCAGATGGCAGAAGAAAAGGTCACCCATGTGTGCATGGAGGTTTCTTCTCATTCGCTCGTCATGGGGCGCGTCGAAGGCGTGGAATTTGATAATGCCGTCTTCACGAACCTCACGGAAGATCATCTGGACTACCATAAGACGATGGACAACTATGCAAAAGCCAAGGCCATCCTTTTTGAGAAGGTGTCTTCGGGAGGACAGACGAAGGACAATAAGGCAGCGTGGGTGAATGTGGATGACCCGTATGCTCATGTGATGATGGACGCTGTCGATCAGAAGGTGGCGGATCTTCACACCTACAGCATGAGCGACAAGACGGCGGATCTGTATGCCTTTGACAGCCGGTTCACCGGCAAGTCTTCTGCCTTCAAAGTGACCTATGAAGGGAAGACCTACCAGTTCGAGACGAGACTGGCAGGCCGTTTCAATATCTATAACACACTGGGGGCGATCGGCGCGGCGCTTTCCGAAGGGATTTCCATGGAAACCATTGCAGCTGCTATGAAGACATTCCACAGTGTGCCGGGGCGTTTCGAGCTGATTGATGAGGGCCAGTCCTTCACCGTCGTGGTCGACTACGCACACACCCCGGATGGTCTTGAGAAGATCCTGACGACCGCACAGGAGATCACGAAGGGCCGCATTCTGGTCGTCTTCGGCTGCGGCGGCGACCGTGATAAGATGAAGCGTCCGATCATGGGCCGCATCGCTGCCCGCTATGCGGATGTAGCGATCGTGACCAGTGACAATCCCCGCACGGAAGATCCGGAGACCATTGTGAAAGAAGTGGCAGCCGGCGTCGAAGAGGTGAAGGCGGAGAAGCCGTCCCTGCAGGTGGAAGTGGTGGTCGACAGAAGAAGCGCCATCCAGAAGGCGATCTCCCTTGCTAAAGGAGACGATATCGTCCTCATCGCCGGCAAGGGTCATGAAGACTACCAGATCTTAAAAGACAAGACCATTCATTTCGACGATAGGGAAGAAGCGAGGAAAGCGCTGAAGCAGTCGGCTCGCTTTTGAGGACACTACTGAAGGAGTGAAATTCATGGCTTCATTTACGATAGAAGAAATAGAAAGAGCCTGCGGTGCCAAGCTGCTCCAGCGAGGCAGGGAGCCGTCCATGGACGGGGTCAGTACCGATACCCGCACCATCGAGACGGGCAATCTGTTTCTGGCTCTTAAAGGAGAAAATTTTGACGGGCATGCCTTTCTGAAAAAGGCGTGCGAAGAAGGGGCTTCGGGGGTCATCCTTTCGGATGCTTCTTTTGCCGCAGAGGTGCCTTCCGATGTATCGGCGTTTCTCGTGAAGGATACGAAGAAGGCGCTGGAAGATCTCGCCCATTTTCACCGCATGCGTTTCCATGTACCGGTGATCGGCATCACGGGCTCTAATGGAAAAACAACGACGAAAGACATGACGACGGCGCTCCTGTCGTCTCGTTTTCATGTCTGCGCGACACAGAAGAATTTCAATAATGAGATCGGCCTTTCCATGACACTCCTCTCTATGACGAAAGAGACGGAAGTCTGCGTCGTGGAAATGGGGATGCGTGGTTTCGGACAGATCGCAGAGCTTTGTGCGATCGCAAGCCCGACCATCGGTATCGTGACCAATGTCGGCACATCGCATATCGGGATCCTGGGCAGTCAGGAAAATATCGCGAAGGCGAAGGCCGAGCTGATCGAAGCACTGCCGAAGGATGGCACGGCGATCCTGAATGGAGATGACCCCTTCGTCAAAGCGATGGGGGACAGCTTCGAGGGACGCGTGATCTCCTATGGCCTTGCGGGGCGCTATACCGTCCGCGGGACAGATGCCCGTTATGAAGCTTCGCAAACCCAGTTCATCTGTACGTCCTTTGATGAAGCATTCCGTGTGAAGCTGCATCTCCTAGGCGTACACAATGTCTACGATGCACTGGCCGCCATCGCGGCAGCCCGTGTCCTTGGCGTGGACAGCCGGAAAATTCAGAGAGCGTTTGCGGATTTCTATCCGATCGGTCAGCGGCAGACACTGCTTACCATCGCAGGGATCTCCGTCATGGATGACTCGTACAATGCGAATCCGCTCTCCATGGAAATGGCATTCGGCTCGCTGAAGCAGATCCCCGCTTCGCATCACTACCTGGTGCTTGGCGATATGGGAGAGCTGGGCGAGATGGAAGAGGCGCTGCACCATGAGACGGGAAAGAAAGCCGCCGCCATGGGCTTTGACGGCCTCATCACGGTGGGACCTCTCTCTCGCCATCTGGCTTTGGGCGCCAAAGAGGGCGGCATGACGTCCGTTTTCTCTTATGACACTTGTGAAGAAGCGGCAGAGAAGCTGGCGGCTCTGGCGAAGGCCGGGGATGCTGTGCTGGTGAAGGGTTCGCACTATATGCATATGGAAAAAGTACCAATGCTCTTGAGGGGAGTTCTGACAAAGGATGGAAAGTAATTATTGTATATACCTGCTGGAAGCAGCGGTCCTCACCGTCATCTGCGGATGGGTGGGCATTCCGCTTTTGAAAAAATTGAAGGCGCGCCAGTCGATTCGCACTGAAGGACCGAAGTCTCATCGGGCCAAGAGCGGCACTCCGACAATGGGCGGTCTCTTCATGCTGACAGCGATGGTGCTGGTGGTGCTTTTCAACCGTCTCTTGGATCCATCGGTCCTCTGGCTTCTTTTCCTGACGCTGGGGCATGGGCTTTTAGGATTTCTCGATGATTTCATCAAAGCAGAAAAGAAAAGAAATCTGGGGCTGACGGCCAAGCAGAAAATGCTGGGGCAGCTGATCCTCGCCGTGCTTTTCTGCTGGGGCGTCGTAGATACACTGCACCTCCCTTACTCGATCGCGATCCCATTCACGGACATGGATATTTCCATCGGACTTTTGTACTATCCCTTCGTCGTTCTTGTCATTGTGGGGGCATCGAATGCGGTGAACCTGACGGATGGGCTGGACGGGCTGGCTTCCGGCTGCTGCGTCATTGCGTTTACTGCCTATGCGGTTTTCTGCTATATGACAGGGTTTCATGACCTCGGTTATTTTATCATCATTCTGGCAGGGGCCTGCATTGGCTTCCTTTTCTTCAATTATCATCCAGCCAAGGTCTTCATGGGGGATACCGGCTCGCTTGCCCTCGGCGGAGCCATCGCCGGGATCTCGGTCATGACCCGGACGGAGCTCTTGCTCGTCTTCCTCGGCCTTATTTTTGTGCTGGAAGCCTTATCTGTCATCATTCAGGTCATTTCTTTCAAAACAACGGGCAAGCGTGTCTTCAAGATGAGTCCGCTGCACCATCATTTCGAACTGTCCGGCTGGAGTGAAGTCCGTGTTGTCTGGTCCTTCTGGATCTTCGAAGGCTTCGCCGCCGCGGGCAGCCTGATGCTGGCGATCTATGCACTGCCATAAATCGGCCGGCAGCAGAACGGGAGATAGAGATCGGGAATGAAAGCCGATGCTTTCCATTCGCATCCCTTCCCGCCGACTATCCATGTTTTACCATTCATGGGAGGTATAGCTTTGAAACATGTACTTATTCTGGGCGCCGGTATCAGTGGCCTTGGCGCGGCTCATGTACTTCTCCGTCATGGAACCCATGTCGTGATCTCTGATCTCAAGGATCAGATACAGAATAACAAAGAAAAAGAAGAGCTCATCGGGCTCGGGGCTGAGTTCTGCTTCGGCGCGCAGTCTGAGAGCCTTTTGGACGGGATGGATGCCGTCGTCGTTTCCCCTGTCATCCCAGCGGAAAATGTCGTGATCCAGGGGGCGATGAAAAGGCATATCCCTGTTTTGAGTGAAGTCGAGCTCGCCTATCGCGTGACGAAGGCGCCGATCCTGGCCATCACGGGGACGAATGGGAAGACCACGACCACGACGCTTCTTGGCAGCATGCTTTCCCACTCGGGAAGGCCCTTTGCTCTGGCAGGGAATCTGGGGATCTCCCTTTCCCGCGAAGCAGAGCTAGTGCCGGAGAATGGTCTGATCGCAGCGGAAGTTTCGAGCTTCCAGCTGGAATTTATCACCCGTTTCCGACCGAAGGCGGCGGTCATCCTGAATATCACGCCCGACCATCTGGAGCGGCATCACACCATGGAGGCCTATGTGGCAGCCAAGGCGCGGATCTTTGAAAATATGGACGAAACGAACTGCATCCTTCTGAATGCTGACGATCCGTATACGCCGATGCTGAAAAAGCAGGCGGAAGCACACACCCATGTGTGCCTGCTCTCTACCTCGCACGGGGTCGAGGAAGGCGCATGTCTTTCCGGAGACCGTCTCGTGCTGAAGAGATGGGGAGAAACCATTCCTCTCTGCACCGCAGGAGAGCTCTTGCTGAAGGGGAAACAGAATATCGAGGACTGTCTGGCTGCCGCTTTTCTGGCGCATGAGGGCGGCGTCGGCCCAGCTGGCCCAGCCCGGAGAGGATCCCGTCACTCTGCCGCCTGCCATGAAGAACGTGCAAGATGAGTTAAATCTGGTCCGGGAACAGGCCCTTCGCA
>ENA-ORRO01001358-ORRO01001358.1-human-gut-metagenome-genome-assembly--contig:-NODE-1358-length-17546-cov-3.238065_pt1 | contig 17546 bp, 22 predicted proteins | sample MGYA00242176_ERZ509136 | MGnify/ENA primary metagenome ERZ509136 (study PRJEB26280, sample SAMEA2338644) | human gut metagenome | biome: human gut; feature: human-associated habitat; material: faeces...
GAAAAATGATCACCTTTAACCGCACAGACAATAATGAATACAGTCTGGAATATGGTCTGGTAGATGTGTGCGATGTATGTAATAAGGAAAAGCCATTCCCAGCTGAATGGATCACCGGCAATAACAACGACATTTCCCCTGAATTTGCAAAATACGCACTGCCTCTGATCAAGGGCGTGCCAGAACATGTATTTGAAGACGGTGTACCGAAATATCTGTACAGAAAATAAAATAACCGTAAATTTTCCCCGCTCGGTGAGCGGGGATTTTTGATGTAAACTGTAGCCTCAGACTTACAGGCGGAGATTTAGCGCTTTTATATAAAAAATACCACAGCCCCGGCATTATATTGCCGGAAACTGCGGTATTTTTTATTGCTATATTTTCGATGCCATTTTATTTCCTGCCAACAGGCAGGAAACAGATTTCTTTTATACTTACGTTTCCGTCCCGTCAGAGGGACTTAGACACACGATCCCATGCTTACGCACTCTGCTGTCTGCTTTCCCGGACTATCCCCAGGTTAATTACTTGCTCATCTTCTCAACAGCTTCAAATAAACCGTTCAGATAAGTTGCACCCAGTGCTCTGTCGTACAGACCATATCCTGCACGTCCTGTTTCGCCCCAGATCATACGTCCGTGGTCAGGTCTTACATAGCCGTCAAAGCCGTTATCTACCAGTGCCTTAACGATTCCGAACATATCAAGGGAACCACAGCTGGAAAGGTGTGCTCTCTCTTCGAAACCATTATCCAGAACAGCTACGTTTCTTAAGTGTGCAAAATGGATACGTCCCATTGCTGCATACTTAGCTGCCATCTTTACTACATCGTTCTTTCCGGAGCATCCTAAAGAACCTGTGCACAGGGTAATACCATTGTGCTTGTCATCAACCAGCTTTAAGAAACGATCCAGGTTCTCTTCGCAGGTAATGATTCTTGGAAGTCCGAAAATGCTCCAGCATGGATCATCCTCATGGATCGCCATGTTTACGTCACACTCAGCAGCTACCGGGATCACTCTCTCCAGGAAGTACTGTAAGTTGTTCCATAAATCTTCTTCGCTTAAGTTGTTGTACTCAGCAACAACTGCCTTTAAGCCTTCTCTTGTGTAGCTGGAATCCCAACCTGGAAGAGTTAAGTCACTGTCACTGTTTAAAGGATTTACAGCGTCTACCTGCTCCTGATAATAAACCAGGGAAGTAGATCCGTCAGCCAGTACATGGTCTAACTGGGTTCTTGTCCAGTCAAATACAGGCATGAAGTTGTAGCAGATACATTTAATACCAGCTTCAGCAACGCGGCGGATATTTTCGCAATAATTTTCAATGTATTTATCTCTGGTTGGCTTGCCCAGCTTGATATCCTCATGAACAGGGATACTCTCGATCACATCAAAGCCAAGTCCTGCGTCCTCAACCTGCTTTTTTAACTTTGCAATGCTCTCGCGACTCCATACTTCACCTACAGGAACATCGTAAACTGCAGTTACGATAGACTGCATACCCGGGATCTGGCGGATATTCTCCAGAGTCACCTTGTCATCTTCTCCGTACCATCTGAATGATAATTTCATTGAAACTTCCTCCTTTAAACATTATATATTTAAGTTTTTATCTAAATCGATTGCAAAGATAATACCCTGATATCTCACACATGTACCATCTATATTATGAATTATACCAGAACTTCCGTTTTCGTCCATAGTCATAATTGTTGTGCATATTGCAAAAGTTGTTCAAAAAATCATGTGACACATGAACCGCAACATAAAAAAACAGGGGATAGCAAACACTATCCCCTGAAAAAAATCCCATCAAAATCACTTCATTTTTATTAAAGCATATTGGCAAATACACCTGCTATCATAACAGACGTGATGGTAACTGTAACGAACCCGCCTACGATCATTGGCGCAAACATCTGCCCCATCAGATACTTCTTCTCTTCTTCTGTTTCTGCCAGAGCATTACAGGTTGACTCTGTGATGATCGCGTTCATAGGAAATCCATAAAGTGCTGTAAGTGCGGTTGCAAAGCTTAAACCAAATCCTGTATGTAAGACCTTTGAAATAACAAATACAAGAGCTGCCATTCCTGCAACACCGATCACGATGAGCAGTATCATTGGTACTACAATATTTCCTAACATTTCCGTTGTACAGTCTTTCAGTCCGTCATAAATAAACATCATGATCGCAAACATCACAATACCATAGGAGTTGCACTTATTCATGGAATCCTCGTCTAAAAATCCTATATGAGTAAGGATAACGGATAAGATCAGCACCCATACCAGTCCACTGATACTGCCTACAAATGGAACAGGTATCTTGGCAAGCATTGTAGCGATCCATCCAGTAAGTGCCAGCTTTGCAAATATCATTACATTGCTGTTATATTTCGCAGGAAGCGGAGGAAGCAGCTTTTTATGTGCCGCTGCCTTTAATGTGCCATTTACTTCATCCAGCTGCACACCTGTATTCTGATATGCAGCCCCTTTATTTGCCCTGAACTCCTTTAACATCTTTCGTCCACCAAGCTGCAGGCAGACCGCTGTAAGAGGATAACCTGCAAATCCCTGGATGCAGTACATAGCAATAGCAAATACAGCTGCATCCTTTAGCCCCTTTGCCTCAGCTGCCTGCTGCATGATCGTTGCTGCCACTACACCACCGGTCAGAGGCGGAAGACCTGCAATAACAAAACTCTTATCCATCAGCATCGGGCAAAGGAATAATGCAAGTACCGTCATTCCCACCAGTCCGAACATACAGATAACGATCACTTTCCACTGTTCAGCCAGCTGTTTTATACTGATGATCGTTCCCATATGGGCTACCTGCAGGTAGCAGCAGATAGTACTTCCAAAAGGGATCAATCCTGCATTGGTAACAAGATCGTGTGGAAATACCGTCCAGTATCCCAAAAGCATGACCACAGCGCTTACAAAAACAGACGGAACCCAGGCTTTGGTTAAATTAGAAACCATTTCACCTATAATATAAGAAACACAGCAGATCAAAAATGCCAGCATGAAATTATACATAAATCCCCTTCTTTCTTGTATGTACTCCCAAAAGCTTCTCACTTAATTAAGTGCAAAGGCTTCCAGGAGCATATCTGTAAAAATAATCATCGAAGTGCAAATGACAGTTCTGCACAAACTCCTAACAGTAATGCCGATTCATCCACATCAAAACGGCTGTTATGATGGGCTGCGCCAGATCCCAGATCTGGATTTGCAATTCCCAAAAATCCCAATGCGCCAGGATATTTGTTTAAATACTTGCAAAAAGTTTCAGAAGCAAACCATAGGCCATGTTCTCCTAACACCTGGGGACCACACATCTGTGTCAGTTTTTGTGCTGTTTCTTCTACAACTTCCTGATCATTAATGACCGGCTCCATCAAAACCTTTGTATATGGTTCAAACTCCACCCGGCATCCATGTACATCTGCCACGTTTGTACAGGTCTTCTTGATCAACGCCAGCACCTTTTCTCCTGCTGGGCGGCTGAAATACCGGGAAGTTCCACTGAAAAATGCCTCATCCGGGATCGCATTCCAGATCTCACCAGCCTTCTGTACGCAGATACTGAAGGTAAGTGTTTCCTCGGCATTCATCTGATTTTGTAAAGCTGAATCCAATTCACAAACAATATGGCTTGCCGGGATCACAGGATTCTTTGCCAGATCCGGTCTGGAACCATGTCCGCTTTTTCCGATCACATGTACTCCAAAACAAACAGCCCCCGCCATTCTCGGTCCGGAAACCAGGTTAATCTTTCCTGCCGGCATGTCATTATAAACATGAAGAGCAAAGCAGTCATCAATTGGATACTCACTCACCAGTTCCAATACATGCTGATAACCATCAAGGGCTTCTTCCCCTTCTTCAAAGCAGCAATATACTGTACCCTTTAATTGTTCACGTACCTGAGATAATACTTTTATCGTTGTCAGCATCATAGCCATATGTGCATCATGACCGCAAGCATGGCATACTCCAGGTTTCTGGGAAACACACGCTTTAGGCTGGATCAGATTATCAGTATCTTCCTTTACCGGAAGAGCGTCCATATCGCAGCGGAGCAGATGATGTTTTCCCGGTTTTCCACCTTTTATAATTGCTACCAGCCCCGTCCCGGCAGCCAGGCGGTACTCCACTCCCATTTTTTCAAGTTCACTGATGATCGTCTTGCGTGTTTCAAATTCCTTATTTGACAGTTCCGGGTTCATATGAAAATATCTGCGCATTTTGATCAGGTAATCTTCCTGCTCTTTTACCAGTTTAAGGATATCAGGATCATTCATTCTTTCTTCTCCTTCCTGCTTTTATAAAGCATCAAGTGCCTCTGCGATCCGGTTCAAAGCCGCTTCAAGCTGTACTCTCGGGCATGAAAAATTAATACGCTGAAAGCCTCCTGCTTCCCCATTAGGCCCAAATTTTGGTCCATCATCTGTTGCCACTTTTGCTTTATGGCACATAAAATCCCATAATTCCTGATCTGTCATTCCATAAGCCCTGAAATCCAGCCAGCCAAGATACGTTGCTTCCGGAATACGATATTTCACCTTTGGCATCCGTTCCTGTATAAAATCTGCTATAAACTGTGCATTACCCCGCAAATATTCTTTTAATTCTTCCAGCCATTCCTCACTTTCATTATAAGCTGCGATCTGTGCTACCGCGCCAAATGCACCCGGCCATAAATAATATGGCTGCATTTTTTCCTGGAATGCTGCACGCATCTCATCATTTGGAATAATGATATCAGATACCAGCAGTCCGGCTACATTAAAGCTTTTAGACGGTGACGTGCAGATAATGCTGTTCTGTGCAAATTTATCACTGATCGTTGCAAAAGATACAAATTCCCTGTCTGTCAGGATAAGATCTGAATGGATCTCATCTACTACAACCTTCACGCCATTATCAATACAGATATTTCCCATGCGGGTCAGCTCCTCTTTTGTCCAAAGACGTCCGCTTGGATTTTGAGGGCTGCATACCAGGATCAGTTTTGTTTTCGGATCTTTTGCCTGCATTTCCAACTGCTCGAAATTCATCTCATAATAACCGTCTTTATTCACAAGGGCATTGTATACAATATGACGTCCTGTTTTATTAACATAATCATAGTAAGGATAATAAACCGGAGATTGGATGATAACGTTATCTCCTGGATCCGTGAACAATTCAATGGCAAATACAAGAGGAAGATTCAATCCCGGTGTATATGTGATCCATTCTTTTTTAATATCCCAGTGATTACGTCTTTTCTGCCAGTTAACGCAGGCCATGAGAAATTCATCCGCAAGATACCCATATCCATAATTCTCATGAGCCGCACGGTCCTGGATCGCTTTTGCCACTGCCGGAGCTGCCTTAAAATCCATATCTGCAATACCCAGTGGGATCACATCGCTCTCTCCATACATCTCCTGACGAAGCTTGGATGACCATTTAATAGACATAACCTTGGTACGATCAATGCAACTGTCAAAATCATATTTCATACAACATACCTGTCTGTGCTGATTCTGTAAAACATGTCCAATATATTAGAACAGGCGATTGGAAAATGACAGACTTTCAGACACAGCACATCCTTTCCTTTTTCTAATGAATGATATATAATACTGTTGTTGGGTTTGCAAACTCAATGTATAATATATTGTACTTTTTCTCCAATATATTGTCAATAGATAGGAGGATTTTTTGTTTTGGAAAAAATCAACGAAATTGTTGCCAACAATATAGCTATATTGCGCAAAAAAAATCGTTTAAGCTTAGAGGAACTTGGAAAACTCAGCGGAGTCAGCAAAAGTATGCTGGCACTGATTGAAAAAGGAGACGGAAATCCCACTTTGGGGATTCTCTGGAAGATTGCCAATGGACTTGGGGTACCTTTTGATGAATTAACAAGACGACCGGACCCAATGAACCATGTAGTTAAGATTTCTGAGATTGAACCAATTCCTATTGCAGATGGCACTGCAAGGAACTATTCTGTTTTTTCTGACGATAAAAACCGCCGTTTTTCTGTTTTTTACCTGGAAATGGACAAAGACTGCCATTGGAATTCCGAACCCCATTTACAGGGAACTATTGAATTTTTTACTGTTACAGAAGGTTCTGTGAAGATTATAAATGACGGAGAAGAATTCATCCTGAACAAAGGTGATGGTATCCAATTTCGCGGAGATGTTCCTCACAGTTACCAAAATATAGCTGACTGCCAAAGTACAGCGTACAATATTATGTACAATCCGTAAAAATATCATTATGCATTCCCGATTTTTTTGTGCCTGATATTACGTAAGTACAGAAAGATTCCAAGTACAGGAGGGCATTTTTACGTGAAACAGATTTCCATGGATTTCAATAAACGGCAATACATGCGACCGGTAGATTTTGAACTCTTTTATTATAATGATACTGAGCTGCGCTCTGTTGCCTCTCACCACCATGATTACTGCGAATTTTATTTTTTTCTGGAAGGAAATGTCAAATACCACATCGGTAATGCCATATACAAACTTTCCTACGGTGACTGCCTGCTGATTCCACCGGGAATCCCCCATTTTCCGGAATTTCTCTCCTTTGACCAGCCATATCGCCGTTTTGTGCTCTGGCTGAACCGGTCTTATTATGAAAAACTCCATAAACAGGATGCTGACCTGACCTATTGCTTTGACACTGCTGCCTCTAACCAGATCTACCGCATTCCTACGGACCGTATTACAGCCCAGGATATCCAGGGAAAGCTGATGGATCTGTTAGAGGAAAATAGTTCCGAGCGTATTTTTCATGCCCAGGCAAGCGAACTGATGGCTGTGTCTTTCCTTGTATACATTAACCGGCTCCTTTACAGCAGTCTCCACGAACATTCCCAAGTATTTGAAAATGCCCTTTACTTAAAAATATGTGACTATATCCATCAGAATCTGGAAGATGATTTAAGTCTGGAACGGATCGCAGCAAATTTTTATGTGAGCAAATACCATATTGCCCACATTTTCAAAGACAACATGGGAATTTCCCTACATCAGTATATATTAAAAAAGCGGCTTCATGCCAGCCGCCAGGCGATCCTCTCCGGCGAACCTATCAGCCGTATTTTTCCACAATATGGTTTTAAAGATTACACCAGCTTTTTCCGTGCTTTTAAAAAAGAATACGGGATCTCACCAAAAGAATACAGGGAGCAGCACCGGCTGATCAGAACCGAACCATAAATACAAAAAGGAGTTTCTATATGAACTTACCTGACTATACAAACTGTACACTCTGTCCCAGAATGTGCCATGTAAACCGCAGTGTGACCACAGGCTACTGCGGCTGCTCCAGTCACATTTCAGCGGCCAGAGCCGCCCTTCATAAATGGGAGGAACCGGTACTTAGCGGACCGGAAGAAGAACCAGGCGGCAGCGGCGCCGTATTTTTCTCCGGCTGTACCTTACGCTGCTGTTTCTGCCAGAACTCACTACTAAGCAAAGACCATTTTGGTAAAGAACTGACTGTAAACGAACTGGGAGATGCTTTTTTGCGTCTTCAGGACAAAGGTGCTTACAATATCAATCTGGTAACGCCTACCCATTTTTTTCCGGATATTATTAAAGCACTGGATCTGGTCCGCCACAAGCTTCATATCCCTGTAGTCTGCAACTGTGGCGGCTATGAATGCCCGGAGATCATTTCCCTGTTAAAAGATTATATTGATATCTGGCTTCCTGATTTTAAATATTTTGACAATGAACTGGCTTTTCGCTATTCAAAAGCAAAAAATTACTTTGAACAGGCCTCTGCTTCTATCGCCCAGATGATCCGACAGACCGGTACACCCGAATATACGCTCCATCCTTCCTCTGTCCCCGGCAGACCGGATTTTCCCTTAATGGCGAAAGGCGTCATTATCCGCCACATGGTCCTTCCTGGTCACAAGGATGACTCTATCCGGCTGCTCCACTGGATCCATGACCATTTTCCACAACATCAGTATCTGGTAAGCCTGTTAAGCCAGTACACTCCTTATACCAAAAATCCGGACTATCCCCAGTTAAACCGCCGGATCACTTCTTATGAATATAACAAAGTAGTAGATACTGCCCTGGAGCTTGGCATGACTGACGGTTTTATGCAGCAAAAAAGCAGTGCCAAAGAAGAATACACGCCTCCCTTTAACCTGGAAGGACTGTGATCCTTTTTACCACTGCATCTTAAGCATCTTAAAATACATGACAACATTTCAGACCGGTCACTGACAGATCTTCGTTCTTATGTACCATTGGCACTTTCACAACAAAATAAGACGGATATCGAAATCTTTGATTAACCACTTCGCGATTACGATATCCGTCTCTTAACTATCTCGTCCATTGGACTAGCCTCTCTTTTCTGAAACATTTGAAACTTTCGTTTCTGTTTCTTCTTCTCTATATTCAGTTGTAATCCTCATTCTCTTTTTCTTCCGCTTTATTTCTTTACTTCTTATTTATATTATATTTCTTTCTATCTGGTATTCTCTCTTTCGTCCTGATCATACTTTCTCGTCATACGACCAAACCGAAACCGGATTTTCCAAATTTTTGTACTTTTCACTTTTTGATACTCTTGTGGATAGGTTCTCAAATAAGCGGTTTTAAAGATTTGAGGTTGTCCTGGTTTCATTTATAAATCACATCTTTTATAAATGAAACAATGTTATCTTTCTGGCGGTCCGTACCTCCTTTTCTTAGATTTTGTTTACGAAATTGATGGTCTACAATTTCTTTTCTTTTTGTTTCTCTGTTCTTTTGTTGTCTTTAATATACCAGATATCCCACATTTTGTCAAGACTATTTTGAAATTTATTTTATATTTTTTGTATATTTTATTTTTGTATCTATTGATTGTAATTATTTGAATTTTTTATATTTTTTATCTCTTTAAATTATGATTTCATGATATATTTTCAGAATATTTTATACTTTTAGCGAAATAAAAAGATCCCGAAAGGATCTAATGCCCAGTGACTAGGCCTTATCTTCTTTCGGGAAATGTTTTCGTACTATATAATATGTAACCATATGGGATGCTGCTGTTATGATCCAGGAAACCGGATAGGACAGGTACAGCACTTCCAGCGTGCGGTTGACCGCAAAGATTGTAAAGATCCAGAATACACGGAATGCGCATGCTCCTGTAAGGGATACAAACATGGGGATCACAGAATATCCCATTCCTCTTAAACTTCCTACCATACAGTCCATAAGACCGCAAAGGAAATAGGTACCGCAGATGATCCGCAGTCTTCGCATACCAAAGCTTAAAACTTCCGGATCAGAGGAATAGATACCCAACAGCTGATGGCCGCCAAGAACTGCGCCCCATCCCAGTACCAGTCCAACTACAGTAACAACTCCAAGACAGATATTTTTTATCTTATCAATACGGCTGAATTTTTCACCGCCCAGGTTCTGGCTGGTAAAACTCAAACTGGTCTGATACACCGCATTCATGGCTGTGTATACAAAGCCTTCAATATTGGAAGAAGCCGTATTTCCCGCCATGGCAATGGAACCAAAAGAGTTAACAGATGACTGGATCAGCACATTGGATATGGAAAAGATCGCTCCCTGCATACCTGCCGGAAGACCTACACGCACAATCTGTGTCAGCTTTCCGGATACAATACGAAGTTTTGTAAGATGCAGCTTCATGGCTCCGTTTTCCTTCATCAGACTGCGGATAATAAGACCTGCTGATACACATTCAGAAATAACAGTAGCCCAGGCAACACCGTCTACTCCCATTCCCAGCTGGATCACAAAAAACAGATTTAACACTACATTTACTGCACCGGCCGCAAACAGAAAGTACAGAGGCCGTCTGGTATCCCCCACTGCCCTTAAAAGAGCTGCGCCAAAGTTATAGATCATAAGCACCGGCATTCCAAAAAAATAGATCCGCAGATACAGTGCCGCCTGATCCAGTACATCATCCGGTGTTCCCATGAGTGTGAGCATAGGCTTTGAAGCACTTTCTCCAAGAACTACCAGGAACAGACCGCTTAATATAGCCATCATGATCGCTGTGTGTACCGTATCCTGGATATCTTTTTCTTTCTGTGCGCCATAATATCTGGCTGCTAAAACGTTAACACCCACAGAAAGCCCTACAAACACATTGATCATCAGATTGATCAAAGATGCCGTAGAGCCAACTGCTGCTAACGCTGTACTTCCCGCAAATCTTCCTACTACAATGATATCCGCTGCATTAAAAAGCAGCTGAAGGATACCTGAAAGCATAAGGGGAATTGAAAAAACAAGGATCTTGCCCAGAAGAGGGCCGTTACACATGTCTATTTCATATGATTTTTTCATTCTCTGTATGCTCCGCTCCCATCTAGCCTGCGGCCATCTATGGTACAGTTTGTCATCATCACGCCGTCTGAAGGGTTCAGATAATACAAGGCTCCCATAGAGTCCTGCCAGCCTGTCAACATATATCCATCCATGCCAAAAAGATACCACTTATCATTGATCTTTGCCCAGGATGTAAGGTACTCTCCCTGATACTGGTAGCGCCATCCTTTTACATCTTTTTCCCATTTTCCCAGATGGATATTACGGTAAGCAGCCATATCTGTTTCCGGAGCCATGGTAAAATAATATTCTTTGCGCTCATCATCCTTGGAAAATTCCACCACGTAACAGCGTTCCAGGGAGTCGTAAACATCTCCTTTTTCGCTTTCACGGCTAAATGTTTCCGGGCGGACCACCGGATAATGTTCTCCTTCTTTCAGACCATATACACGGCATTCCAGATTTTTCTCTGTTCCGCCGTCATAAGTAACCAGGTAATAGCTTAAGGTCACATCATCCAGGTTTAAGGTGTCTGAATTTTTTGTAACGGTAAATGTATCTTTTTCAGATGCCCGGTTTCCCATTATATAGGAAGTATATCCATCATAAATAGGAGTCTGCCTGTTATTGATATCCATATGCAGGGTAAGGGGAACTTCTTTTTTAAAGGCAGAGCCAGCCTGAGAAGAGAAGGCGCTTCCGACAGCCAGAACTGGCAGCTTGGCTTCACGTTTGCCGGACGCAGCAACATCGACATCGTGATGTTTTTGAAGTCGGCGCTTTCCCACGAGTTGCCCCGCTGTCCGCGTCCTGCGGTTTGGCAGTCGGCGTAGACAACGGTGCCGTGGACAGCACCTTCGGCGTTTTGCGCCAGATAGGTGTTGGTGGAGCGTATCGACTCAAGATGGATGTATGTTGGAGTCATCGCGATTATTATTTTTCGTAATTATATACTATTTATACCAAATGTAAGATTTTCATTTGAAGTGTCCAAATCGTACTAAAAGACACCTTTAAGTTCATTGTGTCGCCGATACACTTCTTCAACGGAGTACTCTAATTTTGAAGGTTCAATATAAGCATCTTCTTCAATGCGATGGGTGTTGTCACTAAAATACCCTAACTGGATTTTACCCTCAACTATTATGTTTGACACGACATAGAATTTCTTGGTCTTATCGTGTTTCAGACACACATATTCTCCGTTTTTGAAGTCACTTATCATTCCAAATAATTTTGCTACAAATTTAGTTACTCTATTAAAAGTAACAAAATAACGGATTCTGTTTTTTATTGATTGTCTCATAATTACAAGATGTTTGATTGGTTATTTGAATTAAAATAACTACTTTTGCCACTGAATTTGAGTGCTTGCACTCTATTCGGACATACAGCCTAATCGTCGTCGAACTACCACAACAAGACCATAAAGGCTGATAATCAACTTACCCAATGGGTGAAGTGTGTCCTGCGTCATAGACGTAGAACCGCTCCTATGGGTAAGTTGGCTGTGGTAGGCCACGACGACGTTGGGCAGTGGTTCTACGTTTTCGTTTACCCGATATCGTTCATACCGTTGCCGTTTTACAGATTATTGTCTAACTCAAATAAAATGTAGAATGGAAACAAGAACTTCAAGAAAAATCCTTTTGGCGGTTTTATTCGCCATCATCGGTCAATTCAGTTTTGCACAAAGCAAAGTGCCAAGCACACCCGAAGAGAAACGTGCAGCGTTCCTTACCCCCGAATACTATACCAACTGGTTGGGGGCTTCGTTTTTCACAATTCCGACAGTGGAGAAAGAGTTTGATGTTACCCCCGCCCAAATTTTGGACTTGACTTTCTTCTATGATTTCGGTGATTGCTTCGTGGGTATGGAGTCCAACGAAAAAGGTGTGGTGGTGCAAATGACCCTAAGACTTTTTGCGGAAAAAGCCACCGACTTCATACAGAAAGCCGTTGATTACGGTTATGAGTATGTAGCCAAAGGTGAGAATGTAAACGTGCGCTCAAATACTGGAAAACTACTTCCCGATGTTTACGACACGAATGTAAAGCAGTACCGCAAAGCTACAAAGAACGGAAATGTCTATATGGAAGTGGCGAACAGCAAGAAGTACGCCAACGAATACGAGATAGCCATTTATCGGGCAAAGTAGTTACTTTTTCAAGGTTTTGCCCGATAAATCCACAAGTGTGTCAAAGTTTTGCATTGTCTGCAAATGCTTGTAGTAGGCTTCAAACTCACTAAATGGCATTTCCGCATCAATGAGTAAATCCATAACTTTACTTTTGGATAACATTTTCAAATGGGGAACTTCTACACGGAGTTCTTCTTTTTTGAACAACGTACACTCTGTGAGAATTGTCGGTATAAAATCGTGTACTCCTAAAAAGTCCTCAACTATTCTCGTGTGGAAACAAGTGGGAGTATGGGTCTCTTGGTGGTGTGAGTTCGGCATATAATTCTACGATAATGGGTTCTTTAATTTTGACTTCAAATGATTCTTCGGTACGTTTCACCAATTCCTCATCTGCAAAGGTAGGTGGTTTTGCTGAATTTTCACCCACTTCCCAACCTCTATTTTTAAGATTACGGTAATGAATACGTCCTGCAAGGTCTCTTTCAAGTCGGTCTTGCATATAAGCAAGTAGTTTTTCAAAAGAAGTCATAACGTGGAACGCACCTAATGCCGGACAGTAACCACAATACTCCCCCTCCTCGTGCATGGTCTTTTGTTTGAACATCACGAGTTTTACAGAAACTTTCTCCATAATGTTGAATTGATTTTATGTGCCGACTATATCCGTATAACCGACACGGATTAAATTTTTGTCTATGATTTGATTGAATTTTTCCAGTGGCGTTTTCTTTCGGGTGTTGTAGGTAAATTCAAACTCCGCACAGTATTTGGAGAGGTGTTCCTTACTCGGTCTGTGGTAAGTACCCATCATCGACCTTTTCAGATGCGACCAAGCGCCCTCGATAGTGTTAGTGTAAACATCGCCACGCACATACTCCTTGCGTTTGTGCTTCACCACACTGTGTTTATAGTCCTTATCCAATTTAGTGTAAGCCCACCACTCATCGCTCATAATATGGGAACCGCCTTTTATCCGTTTATGGATTATCGGCTCTAATGTTATGCGTTTGGTGTTCTCCACTGGCGTAATTGACAAGCGACCTTTGCGCTGGACCGCCCCGAATACTGGTGTTTTGTTTTCTGAACCTCTACCACGTTTACCCTTTTTCTTACCACCGACATAAGTTTCATCTACTTCAACCGTTCCCCGTAGTTGGTTATCGGAATTACGATGTTCCAACATATAACGTATCTTGTGCAACAAGTACCAAGCCGATTTTTGCGTCACACCGATAGTCTTTGACAACTCAACGGAACTGATGCCTTTCTTTGATAGCGAAATCAGATAGAAAGTCAGAAACCATTTCTGCAAAGGAATGTTGGAGTTCTCGTAAATTGTGCCGGTAGTGACCTTGAACTGTTTACCACAATGTGCGCACTTGAAAGTCTTTCCGTTTTTATAACGGTAAATCTTTTGTGCATTGCCGCAATGCGGACAGACAGGAGTATTGCCCCACCTGCGTTTTTCAAGATACTTCCTGCAAGCATCCTCATCGGGAAACTGTTTGAAGAAGTAGAAAAGATTGTGATTTGCACTCATTTTTTCACCGATTTTTATTTGAAGTTACGAAAAAACGGTGAATTAGCCAAATGGCTATAAGACAATTTCTTATGTTATTTTTATAACGATAATCACTAAAATCAAAGCCGTATAAAGGTCTTATGAGTGTCTGCAAGTATGATTTTCGGTGTAGGAAAATCCACTCACAGACCTAAATACAGACTTTGGCCATATAAAAAGAGCCTACTATAAAAGTAAGCCCTCAAATATTTTCTTTCATCCAGTCAATCATCCTATCATTGATGCCGTATGTGGCCCACGCAGAGTCTGTGATGTTGATTACGACAATTTTCCCCCTGCCTTCGATTACATCGGACAACTCATCACGAACTCTTTTGGAAGAACGTGATGTCCTGATTAGCCATACACGGGCGAATAGTTTTGCCCACTTAGGAAAGTCCTTCAAGCGAGAACTTATCTTGGAGTATGACTCCGTAGAGTCATCCAAAGTATATGTGACTATAAACGTGTTCATTCTTTTGAAGCCTTAAAATAGTAACCAACAATAAATCCAAGAGGCCCAGACAATATGCCTGAAACAGTTACAAGCATATCCTTGTACTCATCTACTTTGAAACAGCTAAAAAGACCAATTCCAAATACCACAACAATAACACCAAAGAAGGCACATACATATATCATTGCAATCCGGCTTCTGGTATTTTCTTTCGGGTCTGAACTGCTTTTTGAATCCACTTCCTGTTTATCGTTCTCTGCCATATACTCACAATTTTATTGCAAAAATACGCAGATTTTCTTGAACCTCAGTTATCTTTATCAGAATAACTTTTATATGCCTAATTTGTTTAGGTTATAATAGTATATAATTGCGTTATTTTTTTGTAGTGCGGCGCACGGTGCGGCGCGGTTTTTTAGGCGCGTTTGCTGCCTCTTCGATAATTGCGCGGCAATCATCGAGCGAGAGCGCCGCCGCATCCTTGTCCTTCGGAATCTTGTAGTTCTTCTTTTTGTATGAGATATAGACTCCGTAAGGGCCGTTGAGGATTTCCATCTCCGGCTCCTCGTCGAATGTTTTTACCAAACGTTTTTTCTCTGCTTCGGCTTTGTTCTTGATCAGCTCGACCGCATCGTCGAGGGTGATTGTTTGCGGTGATAGCGTCTTAGGCACCGAGACAAACATTTTGCCGTGTTTCACGTATGGGCCGAAGCGTCCGATAGCCACCGTCACGGTCTCGCCCTCGTAGTCTCCGAGAGTGCGTGGCAGCTCGAATAGCTTTAGAGCCTCCTCGAGTGTTATGTCGCTTACCGACTGTCCCTTCTGCAGCGATGCAAATTGCGGCTTCTCCTCGCTGTCGGTCGATCCGAGCTGCACGAGCGGTCCGAAACGTCCGATTTTCACCGACACCTCTTTGCCTGTTTTCGGGTCGGTGCCGAGCACGCGTTCTCCCACCTTGTGCTCGAGACGCAGGTTGGAAATTTTTTCCACTTCCGGGTGGAACAGTTTATAGAAATTGGCAATCTCGTCGTTCCATTTTGTCTGACCTTCAGCGATATGGTCGAATTTCTCCTCCACGTTGGCAGTGAAGTTGTAGTCCATGATGTCGGGGAAATATTCCATAAGGAAATCGTTTACCACCATACCCACATCTGTCGGGATGAGCTTGTTTTTCTCGTTGCCGTACGACTCTTCCTTCTTCGTTTCTTTGATTTTGCCGTTTTTCAGCTCGAGCAGGCAGATGTCGTGTTTTGTTCCGGTTTTCTCGCCTTTTTCCACGTAGTCGCGGTTCTGTATAGTAGAGATTGTCGGAGCGTAGGTTGAAGGACGTCCGATGCCCAGTTCCTCGAGTTTCTTTACGAGCATCGCCTCGGAGTAGCGTGGCGGCTGCTGCGTGTAGCGCTGTGTGGCGTCGATTTCATCGAGCGCGAGAGTCTCGCCCTTTTTCAGTTCAGGCAGACGGGTGTCCGACTCCGCGTCGTTTGATTCATCGTCGGACGATTCCATGTATACGTGCAGGAAACCGTCGAATTTTATAACCTCGCCCGTAGCCACAAACTTTTCCTGGCGTCCGCCGATGCTGATTTCGGCGGTGGTTTTCTCCAGTTCGGCATCAGCCATCTGAGTGGCGATGGTGCGCTTCCAAATAAGGTCGTAGAGGCGTTTCTCCTGCGCCGTTCCCGAGATTTCGTGGTGTGAGATGTATGTAGGGCGGATAGCCTCGTGAGCCTCCTGTGCGCCCTTTGCCGTGGTGTGGTAGTTGCGCGCCTTGTAGTATTTGTCGCCGAGCGTAGTTGCGATTTCTTCCTTGATAGTGCCGAGAGCAAGCGACGACAGGTTGACACTGTCGGTACGCATGTAAGTGATATGTCCGGATTCGTAGAGGCGCTGAGCCACCATCATTGTCTGCGACACGGTGAATCCCAGTTTGCGTGAAGCCTCCTGCTGCAGCGTCGACGTGGTGAACGGGGCTGCCGGCGACTTCTTCAGCGGTTTCACTGTCAGGTCGCTGATGCTGAACGTTGCGTTCTTGCATGATTCGAGAAACTCCATTGCCGCCTCTTTGCTTGGCAGACGCTTGTTGAGCTCAGCGCGAATAGGCTGCGCCGCATTGTCGGTGTGGAGCAAAGCCACCACACGGTAGTATTCCTCAGCCTTGAAATTCTTGATTTCCTTCTCGCGTTCCACAATCAGTCTTACCGCCACGCTCTGCACGCGTCCGGCGGAGAGAGCCGGTTTGATTTTTTTCCAAAGCACAGGCGACAGTTCGAAGCCCACGATGCGGTCGAGCACACGGCGCGCCTGCTGGGCGTTCACACGGTCGATGTCGATGCCGCGTGGCGTCTCGATGGCGTGAAGGATTGCGCTTTTGGTGATTTCGTGAAATACGATGCGTTTTGTCTTTTCCGGCGTCAGACCGAGCACCTCGTACAGGTGCCAAGCGATAGCTTCTCCCTCGCGGTCCTCATCGGAAGCGAGCCAGACCGTGTCTGCCTTTTTCGCTTCAGCCTTCAACTGCTTCACAAGTTCCTTCTTGTCGGCAGGGATTTCATATATGGGTTTGTAGTCGTGCTCCACGTCGATGCTGAAATCCTTCTTTTGAAGGTCGCGGATGTGGCCATAACTTGACATTACTTTGTAGTCGTCTCCCAGAAACTTTTCGATTGTCTTAGCCTTTGCAGGTGACTCGACAATTACTAAATTTTTCGGCATATCAATAATTCTCTCTTGTTTTTGCGCCGCAAAATTAGACAAAAAAAACCACAATGCAACTGATTTCACACCTAAATATATGAAAAAGGGGTCGCCGTATGGTTTCGGCAACCCCTTTTAGAAGGTGTTTATGCGTAGTTTATTATGCAAATTTCGAGAAGTCGGTCTTCTGCATGTCGCCCGAAGCGTTAAACTCTTCGTGGAATGCGAAGGCAGCCTTGAGGGTGTGAGGCGTGTGTCCGCCTTTGCTCAGCTTCAAGTAGTCGCGGAGCAACGGACGGTAGGCCGGGGGTGCGCAGTTCTCGATGATGAGTTC
>ENA-ORRO01001365-ORRO01001365.1-human-gut-metagenome-genome-assembly--contig:-NODE-1365-length-17497-cov-3.076482_pt1 | contig 17497 bp, 10 predicted proteins | sample MGYA00242176_ERZ509136 | MGnify/ENA primary metagenome ERZ509136 (study PRJEB26280, sample SAMEA2338644) | human gut metagenome | biome: human gut; feature: human-associated habitat; material: faeces...
ACCTGTCCATACGAGTTCGCCATTAGGATTCTTTTCTGCGTCGTATGCTGTATAGTAGCCACGGAGTCTGTAGCCCCATACCTCGCCGAGAGAACCACCCTCTACGACACGGAAGTTCTGTGTAGTAGCTGCATCAGGAATGCCATAGTTGGTATCCCACTCAGCACCTGTATTCAGTTTGTCAATCTTGTTCTTGTTGTAAGAGATGTTTGCGCTTACGTTGAGAGTGAAGTTCTTCTTCTCGATAATAGCGGCATTAACAGCAAGCTCAACACCCTTATTGGATGTCTGGCCGAAGTTCTTGTACATGTAGCTGTAGCCCGAGCTTGAAGAAATCTTGCTCTTCATCAACAAGTCCTTTGTTGTGTTCCAATAGAAATCCAAAGTACCGTTGATGCGGCTGTTCAGGAAGCCGAAGTCAAGACCTACGTTACGTGTGATTGTTGTCTCCCACTTCAAGTCTGTATTCGACTTTGTGTTGCCGAGTTCCATAACGGTTCCCATGGTGCCGTCGAAGTATGGCTCCTTCAGCTTGCTGTAATCATTAGGGAATGAGAATGGCTGGTAGATACTTCCAGAAGGAATACGGTTGTTACCTGCCTCACCATAGCTGAGACGAAGCTTTAAGTTAGAAAGCCAGTTGATGTGCTTCATGAAGTTCTCCTCGCTGATACGCCATCCGAGAGCCAAGGCTGGGAAGAAGCCCCAACGGTTGCCGGAAGCGAACTTGCTTGAACCGTCGGCACGGAACGTAGCTGTCAAGAGATACTTGTCGGCGTATGTATAGTTTACACGTCCGAAGAATGAAGTCATATTGTCCTTTGCACCAATAGTATTGGCAGCAGGTTGTGTTTTACCGGCACCCTGGTGGGCAAGAACCTCTCCGAGTGTGAAGTCTGTAGGGAAGTCGATTACAGAAGTATAGTAATTCTTCTGCAAAGAGCTTGACCACTCCTGACCAACGAGTACATTCAGACGGTCACCCTTGGCGAATGCATTCTTTGTGTCGTATGTCAAGGTATTTGCATTACGCCAGTTGCGTACGTCTACACGTGAGAATCTTGACTTTGGAGCACCTGCTCCTGTATTGTCGTTACGTGTAGCGAGCTTGTCCCAAGCCTGGTCTGTATTCTCATATCTCCAAGTATAACCGAACTCAGAACGGAAAGTAAAGTGCTTGAATGGTTTCCAGTTCAAGCCTGCGTTGTAGTCCTGACGGAAACGACGCTGCTGCTTGTAGGTACCGGTCATACGGTCGTACGGATTGATATCCGTATTTGAAGACTCGTCAGCATCATCCTCGCTTGAAGCGTTCAACGGCTCAACAGGACGGTATGTGATTGCCTTGTTGATGATAGAGTTGGAAGCGCTCGCATCGTTGGTGTCGCCACCTGAGTTCAAACCGTTGACTACAGAATATGCCAAACGGGCATTAAAGTCAAGTGACAGCCATTTGTTCAGCTTTGTGTTCAACTTGGCGTTGATGTTGTCCTTCGTAAAGTCAGACCCCACCATGATGCTCTTGTCATCGGTACGAGAGTAGCTGACATTAAACTTTGTTTCCTTTGAACCGCCACTTACAGAGAGGTTGTAGATCTGCTGCAGACCTGTGCGTCCGAACAGTTCATCCTGCCAGTTGTTTCCTGCAACAGACTTCCAGATATCCATGTCTCTCCAGTCGCCATACTCCTGGTCTTTGCCATACTGAGTCTCATACTGATACTTGGCGTAGTCGTATGGAGAAAATACTTCAATTTCCTTCATCACCTTGCGGACACCGAGAGAAGCTCCGAAGTTAACCTGTACCTTTCCTTCCTTACCACTCTTTGTCGTAACGATAACAACACCATTGGCACCACGCGCACCATAGATAGCGGTTGAAGAAGCGTCCTTCAATACGTCGATGCTCTCTATGTCGTTAGGAGCGATGTCGCTAATAGAACTTACAGGGAAACCGTCTACAATATAAAGAGGTGAGTTGTCCTGTGAAAGAGAACCTCCTCCACGCACACGGATCTTGATCTCTGCGTCAGGTGAACCTTCTGTTGTGGTTACTGTCACACCAGCCATCTTACCCTGAATAGCCTCTGAAGCCGTAGAAACAGGAATATTGGCAAGGTCCTTTGCAGAAACAGAAGTAACGGCACCTGTCAAGTCTTTCTTCTTTACAGTACCGTAACCGATAACCACGACATCGTTCAATGTTGTAGCCTCGTCTTCCATTACAACGTTAACACTACTCTTTCCACCGACATTTACAGTTGCTGTCTTCATACCGATGTATGATACCGTAATCTGCTTGCCGCCGGAAAGGCCAATGGAGAAGTTACCGTCAAGGTCAGTAACTGCCATGTTCTTGGAACCCTTCTCCTGAATGGTAGCACCGATGATTGGTTCACCGTTGCTATCCTTCACATTTCCTTTTAGTGATTGCGCCGACAAGCTACCCACCAAGAATAGCATGAACGCAATAAGCCCTAGTCGAAAAGTTTTTAATTTACCAAACATAGTTATTACATTAAATAAAATAATATTAAAAAGATTGTGCAAAGATAGTTATTTTTAATGTAGAAATTGCAAAATCAATAGTTAAAACGCATATTTACATCAATTTACACCCCAAATGTAATTATTTTTACCCCTGTAAACTTTATAATTCATTAATATTTCCACCTATCTATCTGTTATTATTCAAAATACAAATAGAATATTTTAAATACAAAAACAGGACATAAATGCTAAAGAGAGCGACACCCAACGGATGCCGCTCTCTATATATAAAATAAGGTAATATCTTACTTAACGACCTTGGTAGTCTTGATGCTACCGTCTGTCATCTTCTGAACCATTACGAGAACACCATGCTGGCTACCGTCAACACGTGCGCCCTGCAAGTCATAAAAAGCAGTTGAAGCTACGCCTTCAGCATTCACCTTCAAGCTGTTGATGCCTGTTGTAGTTGTAGAGCCATTACCGAAGCCACCCATTGCGTTTGCCGCACGCACAACGAAGTCATCAGCCTTCTCACCTGCGCCAAGAGCCCATGTTGTGGCAGCTGTCATACCAACAAACTGTCCATTGTTAAACACGGCATATGCCTTTGCTCCCTCAACGGCAGACCAAGAAATGCTGTTGTCGGCAACTGTCAGGAGTCCGAGTCCGAGCTGCTTTGCATCAGCAGCAGGAGTCCATGTCGGGAATACCTTGTCGAGAGCATACTCGGCAGCCTGCTCTGCTGTAAGGATAGTCTCCATCTCGTTGACCTTCTTATCCTTTGTAAACTTCAACACATTAGACTCAGGAGAAACAACATTACCCTGAGCATCAACAGAATGATACTCAACGAACTTGTCTGCCGGAACGTTCATTCCGCCTGTTGTGAATCGAGTAGCGCTAATCTTCTCCGGCTGGAGCAGAGTTGTGTTTATATAAGCAAGACGAGGAGTACCACCCCATGCACGGCCAAAGTTGAATTTCTCCGACTTGGCGTCTACCGTACAATCATTCATCACATAACCCCACTTGCAGCCATTGTCTGTATAAGGAGCAGCAATAGTACACTCGCCCTTACCGTCAGCCTGACGAAGCTCAGTAACGAAGGTACACCTATTATAATATACGTCACCTCCACCGCAGAGGAAGTCTACAGTACCGTGAATATCTGAATCTTCCCAGTAGTATTTACCGTTACCGTTGCTGTAGTATGTATCCTGGTAAGAAAGCATACGAACGTTCTTGCATATTGTATTGTCTCCCTTATCCTGCAAGCATACAGCACGTCCGGCAGAACCGGAAGCATAATAGTTGAGAGCATTCTGTAATGTCAGATCCTGCAGATACAGATTCTTGCCAGTAACGAAGAGAGTAGCTGTTGTGCCGATACCCTCATTCTTGATGTCCGGAGCATTCTTGATGATAGTCTTGTCCATGCTCTGACCGATGATTGAGATATTGTTTCCAGAAACAGTTGTCAGCACGGTCTTTCCAAGGTCGTATGTACCATCCGGCAGGAAGATGCAAGTACGCTCCGTAGCACTACTGTTAGCATTTGCAAGGTCAAGCATAGTGAGGAAGTTTCCTGCGTTGCCTGCCTCACACACATAATATCCGAGTTCGTTCTTCTCTGTTGAAGCATCACCCAGGTTAGCCACAACGAGCTTGTGCATATACATTCCGCCATCGGCAACAAGAGTAAGAGTTCCAGCCTCACCAGTATACTCTATGCTCTGCATCACGCCGTCGCTATTCTTGTCGAGAGTGATAGAGCCAACCTCCGTCTCGCCCTTCATGAGCTTGATGGTTGAAGCGTTTGAGTATTTACAACCTGTAACGAAGATAAGAGAGTGGCGACCAGAGATGATGTCGATCTTGTCGTCCGCTCCGAATGCCCAGCCATGCTGCTTGTCATGGAATGCACCACCTGTAGGGCAGAAGCCTTCATGGTCTTCTGCGTAGAAGTACTGATCCGTGAGAGTGTATGTGTAACGGTTCACGTCGCTTGCCACCTCTATGTCTGTAGCCACGGCATACAGACTTGTAGGACCTGTCACGATGTCGTCTGTTGTATACTTGCGTCCGCCGTCAGCCTCAACAAACCATCCGCGGAATGCCTTTCCGTCAGCAACGATAACGCCGTCGTTGTTTCTCAATGTCGCAATAGGAGAATCCTTCTCCACCTGCTGTGTAGCCTCAAGCACGCTACCGTCTGTATTATAATAGGTAAGAGTATAGTCTGGCTTGAAGGCAACTGTAAATTTATATGTCAGAGTCTGGTTGCCGGCTGTAACGACAACTGTCACGAGAGTGCTGTTGTCATCCACCTTGGTATATTCGACACTTTGGATGTCTCCATTGTCAGGAGTACCGAAGATGACAGGATTGGAATCCTTGTCAACCATCTTCTCCTTCTTTGATATTTCGATAGTTGCACACATGTTTCCATCGTTGTCCTCTCCACAGATGTCGGCTGTCTGATAGTCAACGCCGTTAACGGTTATCTTGCCGAGAGCCGGAGTCTTTGACAAGTCCACGAGTCCGTAAATTGCAAGTTCCAACAAATAAGCGTTCTGGTTTGTCGTTATATTTTCGAAACGCAGCTTACAGTTTGTCTTGTTTACGTCTACGTCAACATCACATCCCTGTGCCGGGTTTGCCACGCTGCTGGATACTACGACCCAGTCTGCATCGCCATCTCCCTTAGCAAGCAGCTTCCATCCGCGGTTTCCGCCTGTTGCTCCATGACGGAAATGCACCTTTGTAACAGATGCCAAAGCAGAAGTCTCAACATAAGGATTGTCGCTCTTCGCACACATCAGCATACCGCCTGTCCAATCCGGGAACTTACCTGTATTGAAGTTAGTAGCGCCAATCTGAGTGTTGAAGATAGAGAATGTAAGATTCTCATGACTGTACTTTGTCTTCCATTCCACGTTAGTCACATTCTTGTCGTCAGCCTTCTGCTCGTATGCTCCCCATGTAGAGAAGTCTGTGCTATAGAGTTCTTTTACGCTTACGGCAGAAACGAAAGTCACCTGCACGCTGTACAGATATACTGTTGCCGTAGCAACAATCTCCACATAGCCCTTTGCCACTTCATCTGTTGTGGCACGATGCTCGTTTACATCTGCTGTTGCAGCCACACCTCCTATGGTATAAGACTGATAGGTAGGATAGTTCTCCACAACAACCACGTCGCGGGTTGACTTTACTGGTACCTGAAGCACCGTGTTCTCATTAAACTGCGCATTGTTTCTACCCACGCAATAGAGCTTTCCCTTTGTAGCATCAACGTGCATCGAAACGCCCTCCACGGTAGAAGGTATGTCCACAGTAGTTTTCTGGTAGTTTGTCGCAGCCTGGATTCCTTCAGGAAGGTCGTTCTTGAAGTCCCATTTAGCCGTAACATCTCCCTGTGCCATCGCAACGGCAGCTGTAAGGAGCATCATGACGCAGAGCGTCATCGACTTAAGTAAATGTTTCATATTTATTTTTTCAGTTAGTTTGTTAATAGATGCGCAAAGTTAACAATTTTATCACAACCAGCAAAACTTTATATATTTTTTTGCATAATTCGAGCTGTATTAGATATTATTTACGAGTTGACAAGTTGACGAGTTGACAAGGAAAATAGACAAGTAGACAAATGACGAGTTGACAAGTTGACGAGGCAAGTTGGCAAATAGAAGAAGAGCGTTTCTCCTTCCTTTGCCATACAATTTTTATATGGAAAAGTCTCTGTTTCTTAGATAATTGTTGTATTTTTGCAATTGGTTATAAAATATTGAACATCATGAAGAAACTGCCATTTATAATATTCTGCTTTATAATGCTTTGTGCTTTCGGGGCTGGCATGAACAGCTATCATAGAACAGAATCAATGATAGCAAACGACGTGAACCGTGCATTGGAAACAGCTCTCCAACAAATGCCTGGCAATGTGGTGACGACCGACACTATACAATGCTACAGAAACAGTCTGACCATTGCCGAACTGAAAGATACCGCATGTATCGTAATACGGACGGTGAGACGCAACGACAGACTGCAAACGGAACTTGTAGCGGAAGCGAACTGCGGATTCCTTACCGTACTTAAACTGTCCGACCAAAAGGCTTCCTCATCTTTGTTCTTTGTCGGAATACTATGGCTGACAGGCAGTCTATGGTATATAAAAAGAAAGAAGCCTAAACTGCTCATGCAAGGACTGTCGTATGGCGGTATCGTGTTCTGCAACGACAAGTTCCTGACCCACACCGGCAAGCTTATTCATCTTACACCCATGCAACATTCCTTACTCGAAATGTTTATGACTTCCGAGACTCACACGCTGTCAAAGAAAGAGATTTGCGAGAAGCTATGGCCTAAGAAACCGGATGCCAGCGACACGTTATACACACTTGTCAGACGCATCAAACCTATTGTTGAAGCGAACAGTAATCTGAAGATAGAATCTGACAGAGGCAGAAGTTATACTCTGGTTTACAGATAGTTAGCCTTTTGTCAGACAACTGTCAGGAAAATGTCAGACACATAAATTGGCGTTTCCGGAGTATCATCATACTTTTGCACCATAACTAAAAATGGTGCATAATGAAACGATTTATTACATTTTCTTTGCTTCTCTCCACCGCAGCAATAACTTTTGCGCAGAACGTGGACAAGTCCATCACTCTTGATGAAGTAACGGTCAGAGCCTCAAAGGTTGTAAACAAACCCGACGGAATGGTTATCTACCCTACCGATTCGCAGAGACAAGCTTCTACCAACGGCTACAGCTTTCTCGAAAAACTCACCTTGCCTAATCTCCGCATTGACAATATCAACCACACCATACCCGCCATAGACAACAGAGGAGGCGTACAACTGAGGATAAACGGCATAATAGTGGACAAACCAGAAATGACAGCCCTTGACCCGAAGGACATACTGAGAATCGACTTCATAGACAAGCCCGGCGTACGCTACGGCGAGAGTCTTGCCTATGTGATAAACATCATAACACGCAGAAATGACAGCGGATACTCTGTCGGCACGGACATCACTTCTGCCATTACCACCATTCAAGGCGACGGCATGGTATACGGGAAATGGAACAAGGGGAAAAGCGAATGGTCTGTATCGTATGACATAAACGGAGACAAGTCGAAAGGCTCGAAGATCTTGCAGAATGCCAACTACACCCTAACCGACGGCAGCATATATACCATAGAGCGAAATGACGTGGAAACACTCCGTAAATACATCTCCCATAATGCAAAACTGACCTACAACTGGGCGGACTCTACAGCTACCGTCTTCCAGACTTCCCTGAGCGGAGCATTAAACAAGACTCCAGACAACTACAGCATAAAGGAAATAATCGACGGGAACCACAGCTACAAAGCCACAAGCAGGGATGGAAGCAAGGACCTCTCGCCGGTATTGGACATATACTTCTTCCGCCAGCTCACGCCCAAGCAATCCATTATTGCAAATGCCGTCGGCACCTTCATTTCTACAAAGACGAACAGCTTCTATAACGAAGGTACACCTTATATATATAATGTGGACGGCAAATCAGCGTCCTTGCTTTCGGAAATGATTTACGAGAACCGACTGAAGCCTTTTACTCTTTCCACCGGTTTGAACTATCGCTACAAACACACAAGGAATGACTATACCGGAGATGCAACTGCCAAAACCAGGATGAACGACAACAAGCTTTATGCCTTCGGCGAGATAAAAGGCTCGATCAAGCAGTTTCAATACTCATTGGGAACGGGTGTCAGCTATATCCATTACACACAAAACGAACATACTTATAACTTCTGGACCTATCGTCCGAAGCTTACCCTGACTTATAATCCAAGCAATGAACTGCAAATGAGCTATACCTTTCAGATGCAGGAACGGACTTCACGCATTGCCATGACGAGCGATGCCGCCATCAGGACCAACAGCATGGAATGGACGGTTGGCAATCCTGACTTGAAACCGTCGCGCGACATGGAGCACCGTCTGCTGGTTTCTTACAATACCAACCGCCTGCAATCCTTCATCGAAGGCTACTACAAGCAATGTCGCAGGCCAAACATGGCACATTATGAACGAACCGACGACAATCGCTTTATCTATACCCAGATAAACCAGAAGGAGATTGACGTACTGGACATCACGGCATACGCCGGCTATTGGCTTTTGCCTGAAAAGCTACAAGTGGCTGCCAACGGAGGCATGTACCGCTGCTTCAACTTCGGCTACGACTACACCCATTGCTACACATCATGGTTCTATGTGGGCAGCATTACGGCTTATCTCGGCAAATTCTATCTGCGTGGATACATAGATAACGGCACACGCTTCCTGGAAGGGGAATCGAAAAGCTACAATGGTGCATACTCCGCCCTGCAAGCCTCATACAACTTGAAGAACTGGCAATTCTCCCTAACATGGGCAAATCCTCTTTGCAGCAACTACAAGTCGTTTGAAAACGAGCTTCTCAACCGCAATCTCTACAAGCACTCCATAGGCTATTACAAAGACAGCGGCAACTGCATCTCGCTAAACATAGTATGGCGACTGAACAGAGGCAGAAACCACCAGTCTGCGGAAAAGAGAATTAACCTCAAAGATACCGACAACGGCATCATAAAATGAATAAAAATCCGTTCGATAGCAACAGCCTCTAAAAGGCACCTAAATTCATTAAAATGGAAAGTTACCTAATTTCTATGAGAAAGTTACCTAATTTCTAAAAGAATAAATCAACCCCTTCATAAGGGCATGGTTTACAAGACATAAATATACAGTCTTAGCGCATAAGTATACGGATTGCGATTGTTTAGGTTGCTGGTTACGGTTGCTAAAGATGCTGGTTACGGTTGCTAAGGATACGGGTTACGGTACGTAAGTATATAGATAAAGGGAAAAGCCCTTATGATAATGAAGAGAAAAGGGTGGAACATCTATGCGTTCCACCCCTTTCAATTGATAAAAGAGAGATATTTATTTCATTATTGTCTTTACACATTCCTTCACATTCGTGCCTTCCACCTTGAGCAGTATCATACCCTTTGTTTTTGGCAGATAGATGCTTGTGTTGGTACCATTGAACTTATGCGTGCCGAGCAATGTGCCATCGGTATTGTAAGCACATATAGAGAACTGGTCTTTTGCCTGTGCGCCGTCAACATTTACGATAACCATACCATTGAAAGCCTGCACCAGACGAACACTCTTGCCATCGCTCTTGCTACTCTGGATATATCCAATGCCGCTTGTCTGAGTGCCGAAGGACACAGGCTTGCTTGTCAGTCCAAGTTCAAAGGCTCCGAGGTCTGGAGCTGCTCCGGTATAGCGGATGGCAGGCACTCTTACTCCCTGCGAAGCGTATCTGTCGCTCTCTTCCACTACCGTGCCTTTGTCTACAAGAAGCGCATTACCTTCTGTAGGACGCGACCACGACACGTTGTCCCACTGCAGATCTCCGTTGGCATTACGCTCGGCTATCAGTTCTGCAAAGTTGTCCTCGTTCTGCACATTTGAGGGGTCTACATTGAGGTCACTTGTAATTATCGTACCCACCGAAAGCTCTGTTCTTCCGTATTTCAGACTCTTCTCTCCCCACTTCGAAGGGTCATCATGATGACGGTCAGTCTTAAGGTTGTCGTTGATGGCTATGCAGTTTGTTGCCACCAGCTCATGACCTGTCGCTATCGGCTCATAGGCACGGTAGGAATACGGCTTCTTCAGCGTTGCACCATTAACCGACTTCAGGGCGTAGCCCGTGCAGTTGTTCATGATGATGTCGCCGGAGTTATGGTTCTGGTCGAAACCCTTGCTCGCATTGTTTACGGCGAGGCAGCGATTGAGCACCACATTCATGGCTCCCTGGTCGGAGCCACATTTGAATCCATTGCCGTTACCTTCCGTCACCACGCCATTTATTATGGCATTCTCGTACGCCAGACAGTTTTCGAAAACGATTGTAACATTATCCTCGAAGCCACCACTTTTCTTGAAGAACACGTCGTAGCCATCGTCAGAATTGTTGTATGCACGGCAGCCATAGAAATAGTTTCCGGTACCTACTGATATCTTTGGTGCGAAGCCATCGGCATCACCGTCGCCCTCATCCTTGTTCTCATAGGCATCACAGTTCAGGATATAGTTGAAGGAACCGAGGTTCTTTATCTGCACACCCGTGTCGCCATTCTTGTAGAACTTGCAGTCTTCTATGATATTGTCGTGAGCATCCTGTGTGCGGTTCTTTATGTCTGTGGCAGAGCCGCCGGTAGGTTTGTTGCGCTCTATAAGGAGACCGTTGTCGCTTGCGTTTGTTATATCCACATGGTAGAAGTGCCAGTAAGAGGATGTCAGTCTGATGCCCTGATACGGGTTGTCGCTATGTTTATGATATGGATGGTCGCAATTGATTACGGCTCTTCCGTCGAGACATACGAGAGAGTTGTAGTTGTCTGCCGTGCCGTTGCGGTCGTTGATATTTATTCGTGCTGTCGGTCGGTATTCTCCCGGTGCGAGATAAATCGTTGTGCCTGGTTCCACCGCCTTGTCGATGGCAAGCTGTATACTTGCAAGCGGCGATTCTGCAGACAGTCCGTCGTTAGCATCACTACCTGTCGGTGAGACATAGATCTTGGGACCTGTGCCGAGACCCGGTGTCGCTATGGGCTGGTCACCGGTCATATAGTTGAGTCCCGGTGTCTGGTCGTTTGGATTGTCGGGGTTGTCGGGCGACTCCCCTCCTCCACCGCCAATGACTTCTTCGTCGCCAACGGCAAGACTATAGAAATACATTCCTCCGGTGATGCCTATAACGACGTCGCCGTCAGCTATTACTTTTCCGTTTCCGGTCTGATGTTCCTTGCCTGTAGTTGAGGGGAACGTGCCTTCAAGGTTTGTCAGGGTGAGCGAACGGTTGGCGGATTTGTTGGATGTCATGTATTCCACCTGCACCATATCACCCGCCTTACAGTCGGGAATGACAAACGAAGTGGCGTCGCCAAGCCATAGGGCTGCGGTCTTTCCTCCAAGGCGTACATTACCATCCGAATGTGCTGTAATGGTGAAGAGGAGATTCTGTGTCGTGGCAAGTTCCTTGCCATTGGCTGTCAATGGTGCTTTGTCGAGAGCCTGCACATAGCAATAGCGTGATTTACTGTCGGTCTTCCAATTGGAGTCAGCGGTAATGTTGCTTACGTCTTCTGCTGCAACTGAGGTCAGATTCCATCTCTGTACAGTCTTTTCTTCGTCTTGCGCAAAGGCGGAAGTGGCGCAAGCCACCATTGCTACCGCAATAGATAAAAATTGCTTCATTTTTGATTAATTGTTTTGTTAGTAGTTATTATTGTTTGCGTGTCCTTGACATACTGTCAGTATACATGTCGACTGGTATTAGGCTTTAGCACTGCAAATATAACAATTTATCAAAAACGAAGCTCTATTGTAAGTATATTTCTTAACGTAAACGTTTTCAGACTTACCTTTCGATTATTTTTTCAACGAACTGAATATCTTTTTTCCTTTGGCGTAATATTTCCAAAGGATAGAGAAGTCGAATATTCCGTTGATACAGCCCACGGGCACAAGTCTTGTTTCCTGTATATGCCGACGGTCTGCTGTGAAGTCTTTCTTCCACTTGCAGAAGTCGCGACGCGCCTTGACAACGGCTTTGAAGTCGCCAAGACTGCGCCCGAGAACGAGCATCTGGAACGCCGCAAGATAGTCAAGGAAGAAGCGGACACGCATGACATGCGACAGTTCCTGGTCCGAAAGGTTCTTGTAGAGCATGGTGAGATTGTTTCGGAAATTAAGGTAGGTCTTCATAGGATTGCCTTTCGGAAGAGTTCCTCCGCCTACATGATACGCCACGCTATCGGGAATGCAGAAGCCGGACCTGCCTGCAAGCCGGAGCCTCCAGCAAAGGTCTATCTCCTCGTTGTGGGCAAAGAACCTGCCGTCAAGTCCTCCTGCCTTCCAATAATCCACGGCACGTATCATCAGACAAGCTCCCGTTGCCCATAATACCTCAGCCTGATAGTCGTATTGTCCGTTGTCATCCTCTACCGTGTCGAAGATACGTCCGCGGCAGAACGGATAGCCGTATTTATCAAGATAGCCTCCTGCTGCCCCGGCATACTCAAAGGCGTTCTTGTCTTGCTCCGACAAAAGCTTGGGCTGGCAGAATGCCACTTCGGAATGGTTGTCCATGAATTCCAGGAGCGGGATGAGCCAATGATGGGTAACTTCCACATCGCTGTTCATGAGTACAAACAGTTCGGCATCTATCTGTTCGAGTGCTTTGTTGTAACCTTCGGCAAAGCCCCAGTTCTTTTCCAGCTGTATGATATGCACCTGCGGGAAATGCTCCCGCAGCATCAGTATCGAACCATCGGTGGAGGCGTTGTCGGCTACATAGACCACTCCGCCGTCTTCCAATGAATATTCCAACACCGAGGGAAGATACTCTTTCAGCATCTTCTCACCATTCCAGTTAAGTATTACTATCGCTACCTTATCCATCTTCCTTCTTCATGATTAGTTATATAATCTCACACTTCAAAGCTGTCTTGTCATGATTGAAATCACCAAGACGAACACGTATCAACTGGTTGTCGAGTTCGTCTGACGACTGCGCTGCCGGCAGCTCCACACGGATATAGTTTTTGGTAAAGCCGTGCATAGCCTTGCCACGTGTGGCTTTCTCAAAAAGGACTTCCGCCTCCGTACCTATATATTTAGCATAGAAAGTCTGTGTCTTGACATCCGACATCTCTATCAGACGCTTGCTGCGAAGCTTCTTGTCCTTATCGGAAACAACATACGGAATACGTAATGCTGCTGTGCCGGGACGTTCCGAATATGGGAAGACATGCAAATGGGTGACGTCAAGGGAATTAAGGAAATTATATGTCTCCTCAAAAAACTCTGGTGTCTCACCTCTCGTTCCTACCATAACGTCCACTCCGATAAAGGCATCAGGCATGTATTCCTTTATCAAATTTATCTTATGTGCAAAGAGGGCTGAGTCATAACGACGGTGCATCAACTTAAGGACTGCATCCGAACCACTCTGCAAAGGTATATGGAAATGAGGCATGAAAGCACGGCTATGGGCACAATATTCTATAAGCTCGTCGGAAAGGAGGTCTGGCTCCAGACTGCTTATACGATAGCGTTTTATCTCTTCCACCCGGTCGAGAGCCTTCACTAAATCGACGAAGCTTTCGTGGGTCGTAGCACCAAAGTCTCCGATATTCACTCCCGTGAGGACTATCTCCTTACCTCCCTCTGCCGCCGCCTGACGTGCCTGCTCTACAAGCGAAGCTATGGAAGGGTTGCGGCTGAAGCCACGCGCAAAAGGTATGGTGCAATAGGTACAGAAGTAATCGCAACCGTCTTGTACCTTAAGGAAATAACGGGTTCGGTTGCCACGAGAGCAACTCGGAGCAAAGGTCTTTATGTCTTTTGTCTTTACCGAATAGTGCTTATGGAGCGACTTGTCGGAAACCGCATCATCAGAATCCGGTTGAGCCGTGGTCCAAGCATCGGAAAGATACTGTATGAGATTGGCTTTCTCATTTGCACCAAGCACAAGGTCTACACCCTCTATCTTGCTTATCGTCTCTGCCTCAAGCTGGGCATAGCAACCTGTCACTACAACGAAAGCCCCAGGATGCTGGCGCACCATGCGGTGGATGGCCTGACGACACTTATGGTCGGCAACCTCAGTAACGGAACATGTATTTATCAAACATATATCGGCTTTATCACCTTCTTCCGCTGTGCTCACGCCCATGTCCTGAAGAAGTCTGCCAAACGTAGAGGTTTCAGAGAAATTCAATTTGCAGCCAAGTGTGAAATATGCGGCTTTCTTTCCCTGGAATACTGAAGAGTCTATCATATTATCTTTTATTTTGTTTCTTAGAGAAGCCTTTCGTCTGATTAGAGAAGCTTACGCCCGACGAGTTTGTTTTTTCACCTTATTATATATATAGCACGTATTCATTATATATATAAAGATGCCTTCTCATGCTGCAAAGGTAGTGCAAATCGGACGGATAGCAAAAAAAAATCATTTTTTTTATATTCATAGATGCTCCTTATTCTATTTTCTGGCAATGGAAAGCCACAAACATCAACAATCATAAACATCCATTATATCAAAAAAAAGGGCTTTGTAAAGGCACACAATAATGTGTTTACTTTATTTAACATTACAACAAACTTTGTATCTTATTGATATATAACAAGTTATAAAAATGTTACAAAATAAGAGCAAAAAAAACACTAAAAAAGAGAACAACGTATCAGAAAATTACTTACCTTTGCAACGTTTTAATAAACAAATGATTGTTTTACAGATTTAAAAAGCAAAGAAAATGAAAAAATTGGTTTTAATGTTCGTAGCTATCGCAGCTATCTCTTTCGCATCATGTGGTAACAAGACAGAGCAGTCTAACGCTGCTGATTCTGACACTGTAGCTGTTGATTCAGCTGTTGATTCAGCTTCTGTTGACACAGCAAACGTTGACTCTGTTAAGTAATTTTGCGAAAGCGAACTTAAAAAGAGAAAGTAAGTCGTGGGACTCAGTCCTGCGACTTTTTTTGTTTATATACACCAAGCATATTCAAAACTACAGAATGACCTTGCAAGTTGATTTTGAACAAAAAAACGAGTAGACAAGTAGATTAACCTTACTCTTTCAAGAAGGCAGTCTACCTTGTCTGCTCGTCTATTCCGAAACTAAAATCCTTGTCTACCCGTATACCTTTAAATCAATACACACGTGGACCAAAGATTGTTGTACCTACTCTGACCATTGTACTACGACACTCTACTGCTATCTTATAGTCATGACTCATTCCCCATGACCGCTCACAGAAAGCATCATCATCCGCAAAGTATTCAGCCTTCACCTCATCAAAGAAATCGGCAGCCTCCATAAACTCCTTGCGTATCTGCTGTTCATCATCAGTATTTGAAGCCATCATCATTATACCGCAAATCTGAACATTATGCAGCTCACGCCATTCTCCTTCCGCAAGAAGCTGACGACAGGCATCCGGAGTAAGACCATATTTCGTTGCCTCCTGAGCTATATGAAGCTCAAGGAGCACCTTTATCACCCTATCATGCTTGGCTGCCTGCTTGTTTATCTCCTTAAGGAGTTTTAACGAATCAACAGCCTCAACCATATCAATATACGGGGCGATATATTTAACCTTATTAGTCTGCAGATGACCAATAAAATGCCATTTAATATCCTTTGGCAGTGTTTCCTGCTTTAATTTCAATTCCTGTTCATGACTCTCTCCAAAGATACGCTGCCCCTCGTCATAGGCTGCCTGCAGATATTCATTGGGATGAAACTTGCTTACAGCAACAAGACGCACGCCTTCAGGAAGATTACCTAACACGTCATGAAGATTTTTCGCAACATCGTAATTCATAACTCCTCCATTTTTGTCTTATTATTCTGCCGGTGCAGCATCCTCCGTTGGAGTATCGTTCTGCTCATACTCCGGCACATCGTTCTGCTCCACCTTCTTTGTTTTCATATCCGCACCATGCTCAAACACGTCCATTATCTGCGTTTCGGCAACAGAAGCGATTGAATAGTCAATCATCGTCTTGCCCATCACCTCGTCTATATTGCGAACCGCACCATTGAACGTAGCGGCATGAACAAGATAATTTATATTGCTACGCTTCTCTTTCTCCGTTTTCTCGTCAATGGTGATAAACTGCAGTTTCGCTTTATACCAACGGTCTGCAGCCGGTTCATCACTGAAGAAGATTTCACCGTAGGGGGCTTTCTTAATGTCGCGCACCTCAAATTCCCCACTTATATAAGACGACATTTCTTCTATGATTGCTGACTCTGCCTCTGTAAAGGTCAGTGCGTCAACGACATAAAGTTCTGTCACCTTCTTCTGCATTCCGTCTTCCATCATCTTTTCATAACGGATCTTACACTCAAACCATGTTGTTGTTCTTGTTCTCATCTTTATATTATAATTATTTTTTTGATATTTCTTTTCTTGATTTTTATCTTTGATATTATCTTTATCTACATGACATTGGAGCATCTGCCTTATCTGCATCCCTCTTATTCTCTTATGACAGCAGCAGACCCAAAGACACCGTCAGTCCATAAACGAACATATTGCGAGCCGTATCAGCAAGCACAAGGTTCAACTGCCGCCCCTTGCCTATCTTCACCATACGGCGGTATGTGGCTATATGCATTATCATATAAACAGTCGGCAGCAGCGGTGTCCAATATTGCCCATAAACAGCAAACACCACTCCCATCAAGGAAGCTATAATGCCAAGCCACAGATAAAGGAGTCTGCCATTATCCGCACCTATCATTACTATCAGCGTCTTCTTCCCTGCACGGCGGTCATTGTCAATATCCCTGTAGTTGTTTACCACAAGCAATGTGTCTATAACCAGTCCACATGCCAACGAAGCGAGGAATACCATCCATGTACATGTGGCTGTCTGTAAATAATACGTTGCGCAGACAGGCACGATGCCAAAGAACACAAGTACGAGCAGATCGCCAAACCCGTGTGAAGCAAGAAGTGTAGTATAAAGGAAACAGAACACCACGCACAATGCACCTACAAGTATCATCTCCATACCACCATAAAGGACCAACGGCAGACCAACCATACATGCCAACGCCGTGGTAAGAATTATTCCCCAACGCATCTTACCTATTTCTATCCATCCCATCGCACAGGCACGGGCTGGTCCAAGACGTTGTTCATCATCCTTGCCACTAACGAAATCAAAATAGTCGTTTACAAAATTGGCATCAATCTGCATTATAAAGGCAAAAAGGACACACAAAACCGCCGGCAACAGCTTAAAGTCTTCAGCACCGACAGCAGTCCATGCCAACGACAATCCTATCATCACAGGAACCGATGCCCCGGTAAGAGTCTTCGGGCGAGAAGCCAAGACCCATGCCTTTAATGAGTTTTT
>ENA-ORRO01001374-ORRO01001374.1-human-gut-metagenome-genome-assembly--contig:-NODE-1374-length-17432-cov-47.575588_pt1 | contig 17432 bp, 14 predicted proteins | sample MGYA00242176_ERZ509136 | MGnify/ENA primary metagenome ERZ509136 (study PRJEB26280, sample SAMEA2338644) | human gut metagenome | biome: human gut; feature: human-associated habitat; material: faeces...
TGTCAGTGATGATGGCTTTCGAGAGGAGCCAGCATTCGACAGAGCTGCCCAGGATGATGGCAGAGAGCCAGCCGATCTTTTCGCTGTAGACATGGCGGGCAAACCAGTAAGTGAAGAGGACGGAGGCACTGCCGAGAAGGGCGGCGGGCAGGCGGGATGCCATTTCATTGAAGCCAAAGAGCGTGTAGGAAAGTGCCAGCTCCCAGTAGTAGAAAATCGGTTTGTCGTACCAGTAGTGTCCGTAGATCTGTGGAGAGATCCAGTCACCTGAGAGGACCATTTCCTTGGCGGTGAGAGCGTAGTTCGACTCAGCGGTGTCGGTGACGGGAAGGAGCTGGTTGCCGATGAGATAGAGAAAGAGGGAAACGAAAAGAAGCGTGAGGTAGGGGTGCTTGCGAAGTGTGGTATACATAGGGCCTCCTTCAAAATAGGGAATGTCTATGGCTATAGCTTACCTGCAAGGCTTTACAAAAACGGTTGGAATGCTTAAAGGAAAGATAAACTGTGAGAATGCCAGTTGCCAGATGAGACGGGATTGCTTATGATGGGAAGGAATAGTTTCAGGCTTATGGTGCCATCATCGCATAAAGGCACTGCGGAGAAGGAAGAGCGTCGCAGCATGCAGCCCCTCGCCGGGAAAGCAGACCGTCAGCTTCAACGGGGGCACCCATCACAAAATCCGGAGATCCTGAGACTTGAAGGAGTTCTTATGACGATCAAGAGAAGTCTTATCCTATCGCACGTCTCGATGTGCATTTTGCCATTCTTGATGACGTTCTTTGTACTCGTGTCCTCTTTTTGCGGACTGTACCTGTATGCGAAGAGCGGGAATCATGTGATGGCGGAGAGTGGTTTCCAGTTTCAGGTCATGAGTCAGGTGGTCAGGACCTCGATCTTTCATCATATCCGGCACTCGAAGGAGCCGCTCGAGGATCATTGGGTACTGGATATCCTGGATCCGATCCAGTCGTATGTGGTGCTCTACCGGGATGGAGAAGTCATTCTGCAGTATGGGAATGATACGTATCAGCAGATGGTAGAGAACCTCAAGCGGCAGAAGGTGCAGCAGGAGCTGGATGATGGAGAGGTCAATGGGACGTACAGCGCTACGCGGATGGGGCAGTATTCTTTTATGGAGCGTAACAGGACCGCCGGGCATGTGTACCATCTCTACATGCTCTCTCTCAAGCCGGTAAATCGAAGTGATGCGGCGATCGAGGCGGCCTTTCATGCGAGCAATCGCTTCATCGTGATCTCGCTGGTGATTTTTATCGGTCTGGTCTCCTATGGGCTGTCGCGATTCATCGTCCGGCGGATCCTGGTGCCTTTGCAGGAGCTGGAGCGAGGGGCCTACGAGGTGCAGCAGGGAAATCTTTCCGTCCGTCTGTCCCACGAGGGGAAGGATGAATTTACACCGGCACTGTCGGCGTTCAATCTGATGGCGGAGAAGCTCTCTGCGTCGCTTCGGGAGAGGGAAGAGGATGAGGCGCGCAGGAAGGAGCTCATCGCCAGCATCTCGCATGATATCCGTACGCCGCTGACAGCGATCCGCGCCTATATCGAAGGGCTTCTTGACCATGTGGCAGATACGCCGGAAAAGGAGGAGCATTATCTGCGCGTGATCGAGAAGAAATCGGAGGTCTTGGGACGTCTGATCGATCAGCTGCTGCTTCTGACGAAAATGGATCTGGGAGAGAAAGCGCTGCCGCTTGTACCGCTCGACCTTTCGAAGCTGGTTACGGATTTCATCGATGAGAATCGGCTTCTCTGGGAAAAGCAGGGGGCAGATTTCCGGATCGAAAGCAAAGGAACGCACAGAATGGTGGGGAATACGCTCCTCGTGGAGCGCATCTTGGAGAATCTCATCACGAACAGTATTCGGTATAAAACAGAAGAGACGGTGCGGATCGCTGTGACGGTGGAGACGGTTGCTCACGAGATCCATCTCTCGATCGCTGATGATGGGGTCGGCGTACCGGAGGAGTCGCTGGCTCGTCTCACGGAGGCCTTTTATCGGACGGATCTGGCGAGAAGCCATACGGATAAAGGGAGCGGGCTGGGGCTTGCCATCGTCAAGCGGGCGGTCACACTCATGCATGGCACGCTGTCTGTGGCCAATCGAACACCGCACGGACTTTTGGTTCAGATTTCTTTTCCGAAGGAGGAAAGGTCATGACACGTATATTGATCATCGAAGATGATGAAGACATTGCTTTTATCGAGAAGGATTATCTGGAAGTCAGCGGATATCAGGTGACGGTGGAAATCAATGGGATAAAGGGGCTGACGGAAGCACTGACCGGCGAGTATGATCTGATCCTTCTGGATGTCATGCTGCCGGGGATGGACGGTTTTCAAATCTGTCGAAAGCTTCGGGAGAAGCTCGATATCCCGATCATGATGGTCACGGCAAAGCGGACGGAGATCGACCAGATCCGGGGGCTGGGCTTTGGTGCTGATGATTATATCGAGAAGCCCTTCTCTCCCGGTGTGCTGGTCGCAAAAGTGAAGTCGCAGCTCTCGCAGTATGAACGGCTGAAGGGAAAGCTGAAGAGAGAGCAGCGCATCACGCTCGGAGATATCTCGCTCGAGCAAGATACGCACCGTGTCTTCGTGCGTGGAGAAGAAAAGGTGCTGCCGAATAAGGAATTCAAGCTGCTGGAATATCTCATGCTCCATCCGGATGTGGTGTACAGCAGAGAAACTCTTTATACGCGCATCTGGAGGATGGATTCGCTCGGCAATACGGCTACGGTCCCTGTACATATCAATCGCATCCGTGAGGCTGTGGAGAAGGATCCGGCTCATCCGAAGCATATCCTGACCATCTGGGGCGTGGGATATAAGTTTGTGCCGTAGATTGGTGACTAGTGACTGGGGATTAGGGGATTAGGGGATTAGGGGATTAGGGATTAGGGATTAGACTGGAAGATATTAGACTACAGATGTTTGAATGCAAACATGATAAAAGGCCCGTGATTCTCAATCAAGAGAATCACGGGCCTTTTAGTCTGAAGTCTGAAGTCTGAAGTCTAATGTCTAATGTCTAACGTCACCCGCCAACAACCATTTCCTATCCAATCGGGAACAGGACACGTGCCAGATAGATGACGCCGGTCATGGTGATGCAGGAGAGCAAGGTGCTCATCATGACGAGCTCGGTTGCGAAGTCTTCAAAATTGTGAAATTCGACGGCGTAGAGGACGGAATTGACGGCGCCGGGGACAGAGGCCATGATGAGGATGGTCTGCTTCAGGACAGGGGACAGGTGAAGTCCTGCGAGGTCAGAGAGCAGAAGGAGAAGGTAAGCCAGAAGCGGAGCGATGACGAGGCGGATCGTGCAGCCGGCCCAGGCATCGATGTCTCGAAAGACGATGGTACTCCGATGGATCTGGATGCCGAGGGCAAGCATGACGATGGAGACGAGGGCATTGGCACAGTTTTCAAAGACAGGCCAGAGAAAGACCTGTGTCATGTCGAAGCCGGAGAATTTGATGGTGAAGACGGCGACGAGTGTGTAGATGACGGGCATGTGGAAGATGACGGAGATCGCATCGCGTGGTGTCAGCTTCCCTTTACCGGCCTGATAGAGGCCCAGTGTATTCAGTGTCATATTCATCTGTACGAGGAGGATGGTGGCACAGGCGCTCGCCTGTGCGAGGTAGGGCGTCTCTCCATCGATGACGTAGGGGGCATTGCCGAAGACGAGGGCGATCAGGGCGATGCCGATGTTTCCGTTATTGGAGAACATGGTGCCGTTTTTGAGGCATTCGATCTTCCCGACGGGCATCCCGCGGAATTTCCCGTAGGACCAGGCGGCAAGGGCGATGAGGAACATCTGGACGAATGCCATCAGAAAGACGTTCAGGAGTGTCATATCGATCTCTGCGACGTAGATGCTGTAGAAGATGAAGCTCGGGAGCACGATGAAGAAGGTGAGCTTATTGAGCGAGATGACATCGAGATGGTATCTGAGATCGAGCAGGTAGCCGATGGCGACGAAGACCAGAAGCGGCACGATATTATCGGAAATGATTTGCAGGAAAGCCATGTCTGCCTCCTTACATGGAAGCCGGGAAGAAGAGCCGGCAGAGGAAAATCACAAGGGGAAGGGTAAGGATGGAAAGTGACATCTGCGTCATCAGGGATCTCTGGAAGATAGACTTCTGTGCGCTGGTGGTGCCCACCATGGAGAAATCCATGGCGCAGGGGATGGCGGCAAAGAGAAGAAGGATCTCTTTTGCCAGGTCATCCATCGAAGGAAAAACGGTGAGAAGCCCCAGTGCCAGAAGCGGCGATACGAGGAGCTTCACCAGTGCGGGAAGGAGGATGTCTTTGCTGACCGTGAAGCAGTGGCTGCGCCGGATCATGACGCCGGTCGTGACAGCCGTCAGTACAATGAAGGCGCCGGTGAAGTGGTGCAGCACGGGATAGAGGAAGGTGCCTTTCAGCGGGATGTCGAAGTGCGCAGCAGCAAAGGCAAGAAGCGCGCCGTAGAGGACAGGGGTCGTAAGCGCGCGAAGCAGGAGAGACGGGAGGGAAGAGGACTCCTTACTCACAATGGCATGTCCGACCGTGCGGAGCAGCAGGTGGGAAAGGGTCATGAGGAGAGACAGGAGCGCGAGCGCTTTCGGAAGCTCTGCTGCTTCTCCGGCGGAGGCAAAGGGCAGGTGGGAAAAGGTGAGGTAGGTGAGGACGCCGCCAAGGTAGCAGACGTTCGGACAGGAGGCCATGCCGCAGATGGCCTGCCGGAGCGATGGCTCTTGGGAGAGCCCTTTGGCAAGAAGCGCTGACAGCACGAAAAGGATCGCTGTCAGAAGAAGCGCCGCAGGAAGCAGGAGGAGATCAGAGGCGGCAGGCGGTACCTGATACAGGTTGAAAAAGACGAAGCAGGGCAGTACCACGCGCGTGATGACGATCTCGTAGGTCTTGACCTCGATCTTGAACTTGCCCGCCAGAAACCATCCGCCGCCTAAAAAGACCAGGATGGGGAGCACGTCGAACCAGATGATGTAAAGAATATCCATGGAAGTCCTTTCAAAAGTTAGAAGTGAGAAGTGGTGGAAGGGGCGCCATATGTATAGAGCTTTCCCAATATTCCTCTTTATATAAGATCCGCAGCACATTTCACGATAAACAAGCAGCAGACTATCAACTAGTTCATAGGAAAACGCAAATACCAGTTGATAGTCACCAGTCACTTGGTTCTTCAAATTCCTAATCCTAAGTGATGAATCACAATTTTTTCCACAGGAATTTCCCCTTTTCCATCAGAGAAAGTCCTTTGAGGCATTGCTTCCTTGCTTCCTTCACGATGGCAAGGATGTCGGCCTTCTCACTTTCTGTCAGCGGTTTTCCCGAGAAGCGGGCGGTGACCAGAAGGTCCAGCATGAGGGCGAAGGGGGCGAAGCGTGGGTCTTTGGTGAGAGCAGATTTCCTGTCTTCGTAGGAGCCGCGGGTCGGAAGACCTGCCCAGCGGGAAAGGCGTTCCGTGTAGGCGATGAGGCCCTTGAAGTGGGCATCATCCGTGAGTGCTTTGGCGAGGAGGCGGGAGGCGGCTGTCATGCGGTAGAGCGGATAGGCGGAAAGAAGTGCAAGCACGAGCAGGACGGTAAGCAGTATCGGGAGAAGCGGGCGGGAAACGGGGGCGTCCGGCGTCCTCGGCTGGGAGAGCGGGGGCTGGCCCTGCGGCTGTTGCTCTGGTTGCTGGTGCGGTTGCTGGTGCGGTTGCTGTTGCGGTCGCTGCGGCGCAGGCGGCTGCTCTTTCGGTGCTTCCTCACGTGCGTTTTTCTCGTCAGCCGGTTTGTCCGGCGCGCCCTGTTCATTTTTCTGCTTGTCGGGCGGGATCGGGAAGGGATTCGCCGCTCCCTCTTTGCCCGGGGTCATTTCACAGGGACGCCAGCCGAGGCCATCGACATAGACTTCGACCCAGGCGTGGGCGTGATGATCATTGATAGAGAGGGCGTGGAGCCCTTCCCTGGTCAGAGGGGCATTCCGGAGATCTTCCCTGTCTACGGAAAGGCCGACTGCATAGCGGGCCGGGATCCCCGAGGCGCGGAGCAGCATGACGGCGGCAGAGGCAAAGGAGGTGCAGTAGCCCTTCCTGCTTTCGGTCAGGAAGTAGGAGATAAAGTCTTTATCCGCGGGAGTCTTGCCCGGATTTTTCGTATAGGTGTAGTTCGTTTCCAAGAAATGGCGGATAGCGTCGATGCGTGTGCGTTTCTCGGAAAGGCTTTGTGCGGGTCGGATCTTGCCCAGCGAGGCGATGGCGTCGCGTGTTTCTTCCGGAATGGTGAGGTAGTGCGCGTAGACGAAGCGGCGGTAACGCTTTTCCGCTTCGAGATAGGTCGTGTAGTAGGGGTCTTGGATGGATTCGCGGGCCATCATCGAGAGGAGCGCACCGGCAGGGAACTCCCATACGTCGGTGCTGTAGGCCTTGCCCTCGCGGGAGATCGGCGAGCGGTCATACTGGAAGTAGGGACCGCCGAAGTCGGCATCATAGGGGAGGAGCAGGAAGCGGCTCTTTTCGTAGAGGGCAGCGAGGGTGAAGGGCTTCTTGAAGGCGGAAAGGTCATTCTCTTTGGTGTAGTTCAAGAGCTTTTGGGAGATCGATGGATTTCTGGCAGCGACCTCCATGAGCCATGCACCTTGGTCGTACCATTCGCCTTGGTTCTTGGCGAAGAGGGCTTCTGTCCCGTCGTAGGTGCTGTCCGGGAAGTCCTTCCAGCGGCTGTCTTCGTAGAGGCCACCGGTCCAGCTTCGGATGTAGAGGTGCTTATCGCTTGCCGCTTCGATGTCTGCGATGACGCGGCCGGTATAGCGGATGCTGGCGCTGCTGCCGAGGCGCTGATGTCCGGCGGCACCCTTCATCATGCCCGTGTAGGCATTGCCGGCGTGGAAGATCGGGTCATAGGGGTCAGTCCAGCCGATGATCTTCTCCTGCATATGGGAGAAGATCGCCGGCTGCTCATACCGGCTTTCCGGGAATGCAAGGAGAAGTCCTGCGCCCAGAAGCAGGGTCAGAGCGAGGGTGGGGATCTCCGGCATGCCGAGTCCGTGGTTTTTGAGAGAGACAAAGACGGAAAGGCCGTAGGAGGCGCAGCAAAGAATGGCGAGAGCGGGCGGGTTCACGCCGAAGTAGAAGCCGAAGAGAATGAGGAAAAAGGAAAGAAGCGCTGCCATAGCGCGGGCCGCTTTCGACCATGCGCCGGCCGTAAAGAAGAGGGAGAGAAGGCAGGCGAGCCACCCTTTGGCAAGAGCCGGGCTTGCGATGGCTTTCGCAAGCGGTGCAGTCATGTCAATGTCATATGGCTCTTTGAGCGTATCGACGAGAGGAATGAGCGCAGAGAGGAGGCTCGAAAGGAAGGTATCTCTCACAAGGAGCGGGAGCGAGAGAAGGAGGAGGGCAAGGAGCGCAAGAAGCGGCAGATGGTGACGATCGGGCAGTCTGGAAAGAGCGAAAGAAAGAAGAGGCGCAAGGAACGCAGCGCAGATCGCATAGGGAAGCGCACCGCCACCGAAGTAGGAGAAGAGTGCATAGGAAGCACCGAAGGCACCGAGAGAAGAGAGGAGGCGTGTCATCATGCTTCACCTCCCAGCGCGCGGGTAATGGCGGCTTTTCCGGAAAGGGCAGCGCCCTTGGCATCACGCACGCACCAGATGGAGGGGTGCAGGACAGGCGAGACGGCAGGCGTAGGATTTCCTGTCAGGTAGCAGATCGGAATATACGGAGAGAGATGGCTCGTCTTCAGCGCGTCGCCGCCGCCCTCTCCCAGGAAGGTGGTGACAGCCTCTTCCCAGCCGGCCTTGTCCTTGACGGAGGTGATGATCTCCTCGCCATGGATCGTCATCCACGCGAAACGAAATGGCATACGCGCTGCCGTGAGAGCGAGGCCGCAGGAAAGGAGCGCATCGGCGAGAAGATCCCGCAGTGCATCATTCTCTTCATAGTCTGCCGCGAGGATAAGGCGCGCATCGTCTGCGGGCATGCGGTCGCGGACATAGACATCCTCTGTGCGGGCCGTGACCTTCCAGTTGATGAGGCGGGGATTATCTCCCGGCTGGTAGGGCGTCGCGCCGAAGTATTCCACCTCTTCACTGCCGGAGAGTCGAAGGAGACTCTTCAGCGTATGTGCGTAGTCACCCATCGGACGGGGCAGGACGAGGAGCGTGGCGGCTTTCGCGTCTTTTTGGAAATGGAAAAGTCCAAACGGGTCTTTCCAGGAAAGGCGTGGCGCGGGGAGCGTGATGCGTCCCGCATGCGCGGTGTCTACCCGGAAATAGAAGCGTGTCTCATCCTTCTCTGTTTCATAGCTGTCGTATTCCTTCCCTGCCATCGTTGCCGTGAGCGAAGAGACAAGGGGAAGGAAGCGTCCTTTGGCGGTGAGGCATACTTCGGCGGCCGCTCCTCTATGTGTGCGGCGCGGGGCAGAAAACGTCACCGATACCGATCGGCGCGCCGCATATCCCAGAAAAAGCGCAAGGAGCGGCACCAGAAGGAGCGTGGCGGCGAGCAGGAAGGCTGCGTATAAGTCGTAGAGGATCATCAAGAGAAGGGCGATGATGACAAGAAAGAGATAAGATAGATAGTTCATAAGATGTACACTGCTTTACAGGGTTCAGGGTTCAGGGTTCAGGGTTCAGGAAAATGAGGAATGAGGAATGGTGGTGCGGCGCATAAAAATATAGAAGCGCCGCGGAGTATATATGGGGCGATGCCCGAAAGGAAGTGGATAGAAGGTTTCCCGTTTGAGAGTACCAAACATCGCTTGCTTGGTCGCGAATGACAAAGATTTCTCGCTTACGCTCGAAATGACGATACGAGAGAGTTTCCTAGTCCCCAGTCACAAGTCACTAGTCCCCAGTCACTCCTAATCCCCAATCCCTAATCCCTAGCTACTAGTCACTAGTCCCCAGTCACCCGCTATTACACCAGCTCCGGCATGGGGACGGATTTCAAAATATCATCGAGCACGCTCGCTGCGGTCTTTCCGGCAAAGCGGGCATCGCCGGAAAGGGTGATACGGTGGGAGAGGGTGTAGGGGGCGACGGCGAGGACGTCATCCGGGGTCGCGTAAGCTCTGCCCTCCATGAGGGCATGGGCGCGGGTCATGGCGGAAAGCGCCATCGTGCCGCGCGGAGAGATACCGAGCGAGATGTCATGGCTTTCTCTGGTAGCAGCAGCGATATCCACCATGTAGGCGAAGAGGCTGTCTTCGACGTGGACCTCTGCGGCTTGTTTTCTAAGGGTAAGAAGGTCGTCGGGCGTGATGACGGCGCTAAGGGACAAGGCGGCGCTCCGGCGGCTGCCCTTCAGGATCTCGATCTCGTTCTCACGGGACGGATAGCCGACGGTGATGCGGATCATGAAGCGGTCGGTCTGCGACTCGGGGAGCTCCTGTGTGCCGGAGGAGCCGAAAGGATTCTGCGTCGCCATGACGATGAAAGGCTGCGGGACGGTGTAGGTCTTGCCGTCGACCGAGAGGCGCCCTTCCTGCATGACCTCAAGGAGCGCGGACTGTGTCTTCGGAGAGGCGCGGTTGATCTCATCGGCGAGGAAGAAATTCGTCATCGCGCTGCCGGCCACGTAGCGAAAGCTGCCGGAGGCTTTGTCATACATGGAAAATCCCGTGATATCCGAGGGGAGGACATCGGGGGTGAACTGCATACGCTTGTAGTCAAGCCCAAGTGTGCGGGTGAAGGCGACGGCCATGGTCGTCTTGCCCACGCCGGGGATGTCATCGATCAGGATATGGCCGCCTGCCAAGATGGCGGTCAGTATACGGCGGAGTACATCGTCCTTGCCCAGGACGGCTTTGCCTGTCTCTGCGAGAATGGCGTCTATGGTTTCTTTGGTATTCATGAGGGCCTCCTTTATTTATACCCTACTATTATACAACGATTGGGGAAGGGGGCTGCGGCACATCCGTCTGAAGCCTGATTTCTGAAATCGAGCGGTGTAAGGAAGAGGGGGACGAAGCGTTTCCATAGTCACCAGTCACCTCACATACCTTCTTTTCACAAAACGGATAAACTCTTCGAGCCCATGAGGGAGAAAGATGCCCTTCTTCCAAAGGATGCCAAACTTGGTGCTGATTTCCGGCGTGACCGGGATGCGGACGAAACGCTCCTCATCGATGGGAATGGACGAGTAGAGAAAGGCACCGCAGCGGCCGCTTTCCAGATAGTTCATCATCGTCGTCAGCTGGCTGAGGTAGAGCTTCACGCGCGGCGTGAGGCCGAGGGCGCGGAAGGCGGCGGTGATGGTGAGTGTCTGTACCGAGTCCATGTGGAAGAGGAGCAGCGTTTCCTCAGAAAGGGCAGGCAGGCTGACGGATGTCAGATGCGAGAGGGGGTGATTTTTGGAAACGCAGTAGACATAGTGATCCTCTTTCATCGTATAGTAGTGGTACTGCTCCAGATTATATATATCGAGATTCCCCAAAAGGATGTCCAGTTTTTCCTCCTGTACGAGCTCGGCGGCGCGGTGGGAGGCGCATTCGGAGAGCTCGAGCGGGACAGGACATACCGCTTCGAAGGCATCAGAGAGCGCGGGAAGGAAGATGGTGGACAGGATCGGAGGAATGCCGACACGGATGGGACGCACGGAGAGTGCGGCTTGACTGAATTCCTCCTGCATATTCCTCGCGCGCTGTAGGAGGTCATTGGCTCTTTCATAAAAAGCGGCGCCTTCTTCCGTAAGGTGGATGCGGTTCGGCGTGTGAAGGAAAAGGGAAATGTGGAACTCTTTCTCCAGCTCATGGATGGCGGTGGAAATCGTCGGCTGAGAAATGTAGAGGGCTTTCGCCGCGCGGACGATGCTGTGATAACGGCAGACGGCGCAGAAATAAGTGAGCTGCTGTAAGGTCATGGGAAGACTCCTTTGGGAAAATTGGGGGGAGCCCGTAGGGCGTAGCGCCCCTTTTGATTGTGGATGAAAGCTCTTCTCGAATGAGGAATGAAGGTGGCGGCTTCGCGCACCGGTTTAGCCTTCCCCTCAAGGGGAAGGTGCCCCGAAGGGGCGGATAGGGTACCTGCGGCATGAAAGACAGATGAGCAAAATGGAAAATGCGTCTGCAAACATAGTGACACTCACGTAAGCACCCGAGCACCGCTGGCGCGGTCCCCCTTCCTCATAAGGGGAATGCTGCCACCACAACCCTGAACCCATCAACCTGAACCCTGAACCTTCATTTCTTTTTAGTATAGTTTTTTCTGAAGCTAACTTCAATATTCCGAAATTTATTTTTATCTGGAAGAGGACTATACTGCAGACAGTCAAGGGGAGCAGTGAGAGCTTCCTATAAAGTAAAAGGGTCAGCTGAGACGCGAAAAACTGGCAGCTGATCGAAGGAGGATCCAAATGAAAACTGGAGTAGAAAAACTGACCGATGTCATGGCTCATTTTCTGGGACATACCGCCATCCGTTTGCCGGATGATGTGATCGCGAAACTGGAAGAACTGCGCGACAAAGAGGACCATCCGCTTGCGAAGGTCATTTATCGCACGATGTTTAGAAATCAGAGGCTCGCCGAAGAGCTGCAGCGCCCGTCCTGTCAGGATACGGGTGTCCCGCAGTATTGGGTACGCTGCGGCACCGCATTTCCTTATATCAATGAACTGGAAGACCTGCTGCGCGAAGCCACCGTTCAAGCGACCTTTGAGACGCCGCTTCGCCACAACTCGGTTGAGACTTTCGATGAATACAATACAGGCAAGAATGTCGGCAAGGGGACGCCGACTGTCTGGTGGGATATCATCCCCCATTCGGATCAGTGTGAAATCTACACCTACCTGTCCGGCGGCGGCTGCTCGCTTCCCGGCTGTGCGACCGTGCTGATGCCTGGCGAAGGCTATGAAGGTATTGTGAAATTTGTCATGGACCGCATGACTTCTTATGGGCTCAATGCCTGCCCGCCGCTCCTGATCGGTATCGGTGTCGGCACCTCTGTCGAGACAGCAGCGCTGAACTCCCAGAAAGCCCTCATGCGTCCGGTAGACAGCCACAGCGACAATCCAAGAGCTGCCAAGATGGAGAAACTCTTAGAAGATGGCATCAATGCACTCGGCCTTGGACCGCAGGGCATGGGCGGGCACTACTCTGTCATGGGTGTCCATATCGAGAATACGGCACGCCATCCATCCGTCATCGGCTGTGCGCTGAATGTAGGCTGCTGGAGCCATCGCCGCGGTCATATCATTTTCGATAAAGACCTGAACTTTACCACCGATACCCATAGCCATTTCGTATATGAAGAGAAATAAGGAAGGGAGACTATCATGGCTGTCATCGTGAAAGAAGATAAAAAAATCCTGGTTACTCCGATTTCCAGAGAAGATCTGAAAGATATTCATATCGGAGACATTGTGTATCTCTCCGGGGATCTCACCACCTGTCGTGACGTGGCTCATCGCCGCGTCGTCGAAGAAGGACGGGAGATCCCGGTCGATGTCAGAGACGAGGCCATTCTCCATGCCGGACCGATCATTCGACCTCATGATGACGGGACTTATGAAATGGTCTCCGTCGGCCCGACCACATCCATGCGTATGGAGAAATTCGAGTATGAATTCATCAAAACGACCGGCGTCCGCGTCATCGTAGGCAAAGGTGGCATGCGCGAAAATACCGAGCGCGGCTGTAAGGAATTTGGTGCGATCCACTGCGTATTCCCTGCGGGCAATGCCGTCGTCGCTGCCAAAGAAGTCGAGGAAATCGTCGAAGCCCAGTGGAAGGATCTGGGCATGCCGGAAACCCTCTGGCACTGCCATGTCAAAGAATTCGGCCCGCTGATCGTATCTATCGATTCGTATGGAAAAAACTACTTCGAAGAAATGAAAGTGGAATACAACAAGAGAAAAGAAAAAGAAATCGAACGTATCAGCAAAGAGGTCGGATTCATTAAATAAGAAGAAAAGGCAATGTGAAATAACGATCATCTCATTTTCGCTTTCAATCTGCCGCGGGGACTTGCAGCTCTCATAAGAGTGACTGGGAAATCTTATCCCAGCTGTCTTTCATGCCATAGTCACCCTATCCGCCCCTGCGGGGCACCTTCCCCTAGAGGGGAAGGCTGCGATACGAGAATACCATCTTCTAAAAAAAGGCGGCGAAGCCGCCACGAGAGCCCTGAACCTTGAACCCTGAACCAAATGAAAGCAAAGTAAAAAGGGGCTGTGAAGAAATGAGGATTCATTTCTTCACAGCTCCTTTTTTGATGGTATTAAACGTTGTTTGTTGTGATTCAAATAACCAACAGCAAACAGCCAACAACTAACGATGTAGGAAATAGGAATGATCCAATGGATGCTATTTCGGAAATGTACCCATTCCCCATATAGCGTTTTAAAATGTAGTAATCAGTCGGTTTAGGCATTGACGAAACCGGGGGGGGTACTGTCTAAACTGGAAATTAAACACTATTATTCACAGGCGGAGAAAATGGAAAGTGAGAAAAGAGATATTTTCTCAAATCATGAAAAGGAAAGTTTCCGGAGTGGATAGTGTGTGGGAGGAGAGGCATGCGTATGGTATGAAATGTCAATGGTGCGAGAAAGAGTTTACTCCGCTAAAAAGTTGGCAGAAATATTGCTCGCCAGCCTGCCGTGTAGCTGCCAATCGGAAACGACTGCCCAAGGATGAAGTACATACGCAGGAAACCGTACTCATTCGTTCATTTCGGTGCTTGCAGTGTGAGGAAGTGGTCAATGTCTACGATCCATCCGATAACCGTTTCAAATTTTGCTGTGTGCATTGTGAGAAATTGTACTGGAAACATCCGGAAAAGAAAAGGGAAAAAGGCATTCGACAATTCCAGTGTCATGCTTGTGGAAAAAACGTCATTGTCACGGACCCTTTGGACAGGAGGCGTTTCTATTGCAGTGAGACCTGTCGGGAAGCCCAGCACAGAGCCAAACGAAAAGCGATTCGAGCAGAAAAGTATCAAGGGGTTAGCAGCTAGGGATTAGAAATTAGGAAAAGTATGATTCCAATCCTAATCCCTAGCTACCAATCCCTAATCTCTATAGTTTGAAAGAGGGGGTATATCATGAATCATATTTACAAAGTCATTTGGAATCATGCGAAACATTGCTATACCGTAGTTTCTGAAATTGCTAAAAGTCATAAGAACTCATCGAATGGGGGGAGCAATAAACGTAAAATCTCATAGTGACTGCAAGTTTAACTAGACCTTGCAGTCACTATGAGATTTTACGCGCAAGATTTCTCTATCTAAAGTCTAGCAAAAGGCGGTTCTACATGTAAGTGCTACTTTTACCGCTAATCCGGCACTTACTTTGAGAATTACCGTTCTCTTTTTAATTACCATGCAGGTCTTGCCGGGGGACTAATGTGCTAAAATTTTATTTCTTATAGTCCAATATAATGACTGTACTTTATAATAAATTCTAGAGAGAAGCAACCTATCATGAAATCTAAAAAAACAAACAAAATTCTCTTATCTATATTGACCGCGAGCCTCGCCTTTGCCTGTGCAAGCAATGCGTATGCAGAAATTAACGAAAGGCCTAAATTTGATGCAACTTATGACGAAAAAGTGGTTCTTGACTCTGAATGGCAAATATTTCCAAATGAATATACTGGTGCAGAAAAAAGAAAATATACCTTCAATAAAGGATTAACTGTTTCTCCTAATGTCAGCTCTACTGGTAATGCGATTTATCTTTTGGAGAAAATAGATGTCGATTTTGAATTAGGCAATGGGAGCGAAATGAATTTAAAGTCTTCTGGTGGAGCTTTACAAGTTAGCCCTAATTCAAAATTAACTATTAACGGTGTTAACAGTAATCTTTATTTCGGTAATAAGAACTGGAATGAATATAATGAAGCGGCAACCATTTGGATGGATGAGGGTTCAAAATTAGAGATTCATGCTGGCAACCTTACTACTTCCGGTGGTGCAGAAACCAACCTTAAATTATTTGATAATGCTCAGGCAAAGATTAACTTAACAGGTAATTTTACCTCTGACGCCGGCGGTACAGCAATTGCAATGGAAAATGATTACCGCAATTCTGATACCAGTCTCAGCATTCAGGCTGCTAATATAACTTTGGGAACAACTGATCTGGAAACGGCCCGCAGAAAGGCTGGCTTATATCTTTTAGCGTATGAAGAGAATGGTGATAATAAATTATCCGTTGACCTCCATGCTAAAGATACCTTGAAGATCAGTGGTTTTGCTAAAGGCATTCAAACCTTCGGAAGTCCCTTAATTAATTTGAAAGGAAAAGCTATTATCATTTCTGCTGAAAGTGATAGCCAAGGCAAAGGTTTAAGTTTGGATAGCTATCAAGCTATTAAGCCCTCAACATTAAATGCTGAAGCCGATAATATAAGCATCTCTGGCTCTCAATATGCTATTTATTCTAAAGACAGAGCTATTACTAAGCTAAACGCTACAGAAAATGTAAAACTTTCCAGTTCCTATATCGGTATCTATGCCAAAGATAAAGCTGATACTCAAATAAAAGCAGCAGACAATATAACTGTTTCGGGTTCCTCCTGGGGAGCTATTTACAATGAAAACGGTGCTAATACACAACTCTATGCTAGCAAAACCTTAAATCTGCTCTCTGACAAATGGGGCATTGTTAATAATAACAGCACCGTAAATGCTCAGGCAGAAAAAGCTATTAACATCAAAGGCACTGTCTGGACCAGCGGTGGCAACATTATTGTTGGTAAGGATTCAAGCACTTTGCAAACTGTGATTAATGGCGATTTGACCGCTAAAAACAATGGTTACATCAGCGCCTTTGTCAGCAATGCAGGCTCCAGCCTTATTGGCCATACTAATGACAGCCATTGGAAAGATACAGTAACAAGAGATGCTGCTGGTACTGGCATTCACATGGTACTTAATAATGGAAGCGTTTGGAATAATTTTGATCATGATTCTACTATTCAATCTCTCGATACAAGCAATGCGAAGATTGATATGCAGGATAGTCATTTCAAAGGTTTGTTCATTGGCACGTTAAAAGGTGATAAAAGCACTTTTAATATGGACATCGACGCAGGCACTAATACCAACAACAGCGACCGTCTGTACATCGCAGGCACTCACACCGGCAACCATTACATTACGATCAACAATGTTAATGCAGATGGCAATACTGACGGCGCAGCCGGTACGGTTCTTGTAAGCGTAAAGGACGAACAGGGCAAGTTCCTGGCCAACGATAAGGAGAGTTCTCTTTATTGGTATAAATACACGCTGGATCATCAGGATAGTACTACAGACGGCTATAAGACCGACTGGTACTTGAAAGAGGTAGAGATAATCCCTGCTTATCCACTTAACCCTGCAAATCCCAGGCCGACAACCAGCGTAGACGCAGTAGATGCAACCCAAAGACTGGCTTTTGCCAACTGGGTGGAGGATGACAAGCTTATGCAGCGCATGGGCGACCTGCGCCACGAAATCAATAATGAGGAAGGTGTTTGGGTGCGCGTCAAAGGTGGCAAATACAGCGGCGATGGCTTCAGCAACCGCCACACCATGTACCAGCTTGGCTATGACGATGTTGTAAAAAATACTGATAAGCTGAAGCGGTATCAGGGCGTAGCCTTCTCCTACGATGACGGCAAGAACAGCTTCAACCGCGGCAGTGGCAAGCTGAAAGCCAAATCTATCGGCTTCTACAGCACGGATATACGCAATAAAGGCCATTATCTGGACTTGGCGCTTAAGATTTATGATGCAGACAGCGACTTCACTGTGTTTGATACCGAAGGCAAGAAGATTACCGGTGCTTTTGACAACTCTGGTATCAGCCTGAGTGCGGAATATGGTCGTAAGAAGTATCTTGACGAGCATTGGTCTATTGAACCGCAGGCACAGCTGACCTTGGGTTATTTGGGCGGTGCAAGATATACCACCAGCAATGGCATCCATGTAAGCCAAAGTGATCCCAACAGCGTTTTGGGACGTATCGGCTGCAACTTTATGTATGATATGGACGAAAAGAACACTGTCTACCTGAAGGCTAACTGGCTGCATCAATTTGCCGGTAATTACGGTGCTACCTTGACTAACGGCAATGACAGCCTGCGTATTGATAACCATGACCATGAAACCTGGTTTGAATACGGCTTGGGCTTCGCCTGCATGATTGGCAAGAACAACCACCTGTATGCAGACGTAGAGCGTTCTACCGGAGGCAGCCTGCGTAAGGACTGGCAGTGGAATGCCGGTATGTTCTGGACGTTTTAAGCTGATGTAAACTGGCCTTTATTATCTACAATATCATTCAATAAATAGTGAAGAAAAATGCGTAACAGATTTTCACGTCTGTTGCGTATTTTTTTACGCAAAAGAAACGAATCACCGGTTCTACAGCTATCGCATAAAACGGCAGGGGCGGAGCTGGTCCAGCGAAGGAATGGAGTACATGGTCTGGGTAC
>ENA-ORRO01001385-ORRO01001385.1-human-gut-metagenome-genome-assembly--contig:-NODE-1385-length-17334-cov-3.079345_pt1 | contig 17334 bp, 17 predicted proteins | sample MGYA00242176_ERZ509136 | MGnify/ENA primary metagenome ERZ509136 (study PRJEB26280, sample SAMEA2338644) | human gut metagenome | biome: human gut; feature: human-associated habitat; material: faeces...
ACCACCTTGGGCACTATATGAGGTATTTATAAAATATGAATATTCACCATCCACACCATTTGAATCTAAACTATTATTCGATTTACCCTGTCCTATTTTTACTGTTAATTTTTGTCCAGGAGTGACCTGTATCCCATAATATACTTTTGTATATCCGGCTCCGCCACCTGCCCCTGGATAATAACTACCGCCACTACCTCCACCTCCGCCTGCTCCAACTACAAAAGCATCGATAGATATGCATCCGGAAGGTACTATAAATGTCCCGGAAGATGTTAATTTTTCTACAACTTCAATTAAAACCTTTTTCCGTCCCATCGTCCTTCTTCTCAACATATCAATCCTTCTCTTTAACGGTTATTGAATACATGACACCACTCGTAGCGATCTTCAAAATGGACATCTCGAAAGGCACGCCGGAAGTAGTGGTAATAGAACTACCGGACATTGATCTAAAACTGCCAGTAGTAGGGATAGGCTGCGTAAAAGAAGCAGTAGGATTACAATCAAGGTATATCTCTTCGCCTACATTCAGTGCCCTTGCAGACTCATTTATCGATAGGTTTGAAGCGGAGGATAGGGTAGCCTTAACCAACCTCTTGTTTGTTGGTATATTCGCAAGAGTTGTGACAGCATTACTCCCTGTGCCGAAGTTTACTATATCATCCACCCTCTTCTTGTCCTCCGCCGACATATACCCCGCTGTGGCGGAGGTGGCGGTAGGGGGAGTGCGGTATTGACCGTTGTCGGAGAGGTATTTTGTACCATCACCGTTATTAACAAGATTCATGGAATTCCAGGCACAGACATATGTTTTATCGTCTGTATAAACGGAAATCCTCTTTACATTTACTACTAAATTTGCATTTAACTCAAAGCTATTAAGTCCAGACATATTGATAGTCAACCCATATGACTCTTCATCCTTTGTCATACTAAAAGGGAAATACACAGTGTTAACACGTGCTAAAGACACTCTATTTTCATAAGCATCAACTACCTTTTGATAATTTTCCTCAGATAATGCACCACTTTCATTTGGAAATAAAGTTGTCAAGTCAAGGTACTGATTGCTCGCCACTATCTCCGACCACGCCCCATTGTTACGCCCGTAGGTTTTTCCGTCCTTTGGAGCATCTACCGTAATAGCCGCATCTTCTCCTGCTGGGCCTTGCGGACCTTCTGGACCTCGATCTCCTTTATCGCCTTTCGGGCCCTGTTCTCCCGTAGGACCTTGAGGACCAGGGTCGCCTTGAATACCCTGTAAACCTTGAGGACCTATATCGCCTCTTTCACCTTGAGGTCCTTGAGGACCGGTATCACCTTTGTCACCTTTTGGACCCTGAGCACCTTGAAGCGGACCATTGTTTTTCCACACGGAATTGATTGCATCATAAATATAAATGTCGTACGGAGCACCTGTACCAACTCCATAAGCATCACCAGCTTGTGGGGAAACTATTGTAGACCCTAATTCTTCCTGCGTGCTAAAATATCCAAGTACCTTAAAACCACTTCCCGTATCTCCTTTATCGCCTTTTACTCCCTGCTCGCCTTTAGGCCCAACAGGGCCTTGTGGACCAGTTTCGCCAATAGGTCCCTGCGGGCCTGTTTCTCCTTGAATCCCTTGTTCTCCTCTAAGACCTTGCGGACCAATATCACCCTTTTCACCTTTCAATTCTGCCTTATCTTCTTCCGTCAAATCAGAAAAATGCAATTTCAACTCGTCTTTCTGTTCCGGCGTTAGATTGGAAAACTTCAACTTCAAATCATCGTAAGGGACAAGTACACGATAAGCTGTATCTTCTTCACTGGTGTACTTCCATTCAATGCCTGTGCTACCGGTACGGAAAACAGGAGTATCACCGGCAGTACCTTTCAGATCAGACAAAGCAACAAGATTCTGCCAATTACCGTCCGTATAACGCCATTGGATATAGGTTTTATCCTGATTTACCTGCAAGAATACTTCACGTCCATCTACACCCTTCAAGACAGACAGAGCAACACGTACAAGCTTATATGTGCTACCCAACACCTGAAAGGCGGGAAGAGAGGATACACCGGTAAGTGAACTTACCTCTTCGTACTGCCCCGGATCTTTCGCCGTAGACGCAATCAAATCCTCCACCGCTGCCGCAATCTTCTGCAAGTCTTCCGGCGTGATCGTTGTCCCGTCTGATAATATGATATCTCCTGCTGCCATAGGTGTTAATCTATTTTATTCCTCTGTTCAAAAATTGATTTTGCATCCGCCAATGCCGCTGTATATATAGCCTCGCTATCAGCATCCGGTATAGACTTGTCAAATGATATATTCTTGGTCCCGTCTGCATTGATGATTATGTAGCCGAAACGAACATCTGCCTTCTTGACTGTACCCGTTACCGACTTTACGTTTTCCCCTTCATCCTGTGTGATATTGTACTGTACTTCGTAACCTGCCACATTGTTCAGGTATGTGCTCTTGACCACTGATGATACTTGTTCGAGTGCCATAACTTATTCCTCCTTATCTTTAGTTTCCACATCTGTCGTTCCGGCTTCAACAGCCTTTGCTATAATGATTTTAAACGACGTACAGATTATTTTCATCATCTGTTGATAGTCATTATCTGATATTTCTATTGCCCCCGTTGAATGGTAGATGATATGTGCCAGATCATACATCGGAACGGATTCTGCGCTCTTGATTATCGCATCTCCAATTTCATGTGTCAAATCAGCCTTCTGAAACTTATCTACACCATATTCTACATTTAACTCTTTGAAATTTACTTGTTTCATAATGATTTGTTTTTTTAATTATTTATCCTAATGAAATTTTTAATATATTTCCATCTCTCCAAACCATTCCCAATGATTTTGGATCTATGGTTGGAATTGAAGTAAGAATCAATCCTGTTGATAACGAACTTAAAATTTTTCCATTAACATCATGGACGGAAAATCCTGCTATCCCCATTGAATACCTGTATACTGTAGAACCAGAACTGCTATTTCTCAAATACATGTGTAAAGCTGGAATTGACTGATAACCAGAAACATTATCAAATTTAAATTCAGTCACTAATGAATTAGAATTATTAATCATTTTAAAACTTCTTTCTGAAGGGTCAATAACAAATCTATTTCCATTATTTGATGATTGAATTTTTCCAGTTATAGATAGATTCCCACCGATATCCCAAAAAACATTTTTCTTAGCTAACCATCCCGCACCATCATGCCCCAAACGTATAGCAGAATTTGCTCTATCTTCCCATGAGCTCCCCGCCCAAAATGCAGGACCTGTAATATCAGGAGACATACCCGCTAAACAGACAAAGGATGAATTAGAACCAGATCCCATTTCTATACGCCTATTTAACCTCATTTTGTTTGATCCAAAAGAATAAAATGCACCGGTTATATCTGTCACGGAATCTAATTCACCTTCAACACTATCAACTCTATTCCCTAAATTATTTATATTGATATTTAAACCCTCTGCTGTTTGATTAACAAAACTCTCACTTGCAAGTCCTTTTACAGAAGATGATATCTGGCTACTTGTCCAACTTGTTGTAGCATATCCAACTAAAGCTCCATCAACATAAGATCCCACCTCGGTTTGTATTTTACTACTTGTCCAGGACTGAGTAGCGTAATCCCTTCGTACAACTTGCTGGAATTCGTCATATTCTTCCTTAAACGAAGTAAGTTCAGCTTTATCCGCCTTTAAAGATAAAGAGGTATCATATTTAGTATAAATTTTACCGGTCTCGGCATCAACATAATCTTTAGTTGCACGTAACTTAATTTCTTCTTCGTTTTGTGTGATTTGAGTTTGTAGATGTACAATAGCATCCGCAATCTCATCAGAAAACAGCCCTACACCATAAATAAGTATCTCACCAGTGAATCTCAGTTCAAAATCACCTTCCCCGTTCCATTTCCCGACCTTAGACAACTTTTGATAGCTGTCGCTTTCCGATAGCTGCTCTTCATGATACAACTCGGTTCCCGGGATACCGAAACCGCAAGAACCGGGACGGAGCACCTTATAGAACAAAGAGAAAGAATACGTCTTTTCTTCTTCTTCCGTGTGATCCGGGATATTCATTATAGCATTCTGCTGAAGGATATACGTGTTCCTTATTCGCAGAACGTTTTGACCGTTGTCATTATAAATATCGGCAACTTGATCCTTTTCTACATAGAAGCTACCATCCAGCCAAAGATATTCTCCACCTACGTTGATAAAATGAACGTTATTTGCGGCTGTCCAATAGTTTGTATTCTGGCTGAAAGAAGAGTTTACAAGGATGTTACCACCTTCTGCGGATATGTCGTTACGGATACTATCAATAAGGCTTTCAAACTTGCCGTTCATGGCAATAAAGGTCTGCTCAATGGTATCTCCGTTTTGTAAAACAATAGTTGAATTTTCAAAAAAAGCTCCACGGGCATATAAACCTACTTGCTCGGTCAACTGTATGCCATTCTTTGTCCTCACGCCAGCACAATTTCCCAAACGAGCTAAAAGGCTATCGTCTGGATTCGTTTTCATGCCATATATGGCACTTATATGAGGAGTTCCAAGTTCATCTATAGTTGTTATTTTGACTATACCTTTCCTTGTTGAATCCGTAGCGGAGTCTACACGAGTTAAAACATCTCCTTCTGCGATTTGGGACAGATTTCCAACAAAATTTTTAAATGTAATCCAATCCAATCTATCTTCTCCATCGGCAAGCGGTCCAATACCAACTTCTTCTACTTGAAGTTCATACTGTTTCGTAATATAATAGTCATTGTCAGAGGAAGGTATTCCGTTATAACGTTGCACTTCCAATAAATCACCCGGCCTAAAAGGATTGTATAAAATGCCAAGTTCTGTGTCTAAATAAAGACGTCCGGCTGCCGAATCATAATAGGCAACCTTCATTTGGCCGGAAAACATAACATTATCATTCTCGCCTCTCAATTGAGATATAATCATCTCATAGAAACGAGCACTTTTTCTGGCTACAATATCATCTATTTCAAGGCGATATCTGGTTTCTTTTACTCCTGCGGAATTAGTTATCGTATAAGGGGATAAATCCCATCCTGTTCCTTCGGGGAAACCTGATATAAAAGAAGGAGACCCCATACGCCCCCCTATATAGATATCACTCCTCACACGAAGCGAATCCAATATGGCGGCGCCCGTACTCTGGATCTCCCAGCCTTTACCTTCCCAGCCGTCTATGAAAATGGAAGAGCCGATCTTCTTGTCAAAAAGTATATTCCCGTGGGCGGTATCGTCGATATCTTTGCGAAGATACATATCACTTATGTCTACATAAGCCTTATTTATCTCATATAGTGTACGCAGTGCTGAAAATACATTTTCATCTGAAGCAGCAGTAGCATCATCCTTTTTCACGATATAAACACCAAAGCCGCCACCTTGATTCACATAAGTATTCCCTTTAAACTGAATATTATCTAACTTTTGTTCCAGTTCCCCTAATCGGGAATAGGCTGCACTTTCCCCGATTGTGTATACAGGGGAATCGTAGGGGATATCCAACTTCTTCTCAAAGCCGATTACACGAGAGATACGACCGTTCTCAAAATACGCCTTATTTATAAGGTTTACTTTCTGCCCCGGCAACAGATTGATTTCTTTTTCTGGATTTAACAACCCATTGTTTTCATCATAACCGGAAGCCCGGTAAGAATTAAGACTGCATGTATATGTCGAAGGATCAGAAACGACCTTGTCCTTATATGCAATCGTTCTTTCCAAAAGTTCCTGTTCAGCCTGTGGAATTAGAGCGTCATTTACATAACGGGTATCAAAATTGTACAAGATATATTTATTCCCTATACCTGGAATAAGTGGGCTTTCTGGCAAAGTCTGTCCATAAGTATCATTGCGTACTATTTCAAACACTTGCGCTTCCGGGTTATCTTCCGGCAATCTTTCCGGGTTGAATTCCAAAGCAAAATCCATTCCCGAAAGGGGACCAGTCTGAAATATGACGTGCAAGTCCTGTCTGGGAAGAATATATTCTTTTTTAAATGTCAAATTCGCATCCTTGAACCGATATACAGTGAATGTGATAGGATCGCCAGAATCATCCTCATCCGTGATTTCCTTAGGAATTACTTCAGTTATCGTTCCGGTCACACGAGGATAGATGTCCTCAAAGATAATGACCGCTTCAACAACCTGCTCTTCCTCCAAGCCTTCGATAACATCCACATACGGAGTCCCAGCAGGAAGCATCAGTCTTTTTTGGACGACACCCTCGACGACTGCCCCCGTTTCTCCTTTCCGATAGTCAGAAGGGAGATTTCGAGACGATCCAAAAGCATATAGTCTTGTTGCAAAAATATCCTGACTCTGGCTCCTTGACATTGAAGATATTTCCTTCCCTATTTCCAAGTTTACAGGTTCCCCATGTTCCAAATGTCCAAGATATATTTTATCCCCATCAACCCACCATTCACATTCCCATGCCTCCGCTATTTTTGTCAGAGCATCTATGATGTTTGTGTTGTTATACTGCACAAATTTAGCTACAGGATCAACAGTGCTATCCACTATAGCTTGATATTCCTTGCCTTTAAAAGTAAATCCTATTGCACGGAGATTGGAAACGACAATGCTCAAATGCGCTTCCGGGGAACGGGTAAGGCTCCAAGATGCTTCTTTATTTCCTTGTCGATCATAAAAAAGTATATGATTCTTCCATCGATAATAATGTGATTCTAGCCTAAGTGTATAATCATATCCACCATTAGAAGTATTAAATGTTGGGTATACTTTATCTGTTATATAATAAAGTGAGCCTTCATAATCCACATTGTCGCCTATCTCCAATTGTACCGGAGTTTCTAAAGAGAATACAATACTAATATAATCCTCTTTCATCAGTTCAAATCGATGTAATGAACTCGATCCTATTGATACTGACAACTTGATTCTGCCTGATATGTCCCTTATATCAATCATATGTTCAAAGTTCAGGGATAAAAAAAGGAAGTCCAATTTTCTGAACTTCCTAAATACGACAATAATATGATTGTCGTGAATTAATCTCTATCATCAGGATTAGGCTCTTCAAACTTAACAGATAACCGGCTGTTCATACGCGACCTGTCAAGAGCAAAACTCGTAGATTTTTTATGAACAAGAATAAAGGACATGCCAATAGCTGGAACCCGAACTATAACTTTTCCCTTCTGGAGTTCCGAAACGAACTTTGCATAATTGGACAAATATTCTTCGGGAGTATCGCCGTGAATATTAAATGTCAATGTCACATCACGACTTGAAATTTTAGGATTGTTATATATTACCATCTTCCCGTTTTCAAGGCGGCTTTCGCTTTCTATAAAATCCTTATTGCCGGCAGGAGTAAGAAGGTTCTGAATAAAGCTTTCCCCCATAGCAACCCTATATGTTCCCCAAGCATCATTACTGTTTATAAATAAGTCTCCCAACATAATCTATAATATTTTTGCAGTTCCGTCATTTATAATATCGACTTCACATCCTCCGATATTTACAACTAATATCACGGAATAGTTAGTTGCTTCTATTTTAGCCTTTCCCCCGTGCATGAGCATTACCTTATGAACCTTTGTATTATCATCATAAGACAAGCTCGCAATGGTATTTCCTACTACTGCAACATTCGGTTTATTGCAGAGTTCAATATATCCACAATCCACATAAACCCCAAACGGTTTCACATTCTTGGCCATCCCCCTAAATGATTCTAGGGGTGGATAGTTGTTATGTTCGCAAAACTCCCGGCCTTGTGGGGAAAAGAAAAGCCAACACAAACTTTTCCAGTCTGTAGCTTTTCCTGACTCACAACAAGCACCTAAAGAGATTGCTTTCTGCATTATATCATGAACTTTCATACTATAAATTATTTGTATTGTTTTCTATCTTTGTCAACTTGGAAACTACTTCTTTTAATTGCTTTACCGTATCTCCGGTATTATCACTAATTTGCTGCAATTCTATATATATATTAGCCATCATCACGCGAGTTTCATCTGCAATATCATACAATGACGCAATTCTTATATTTATCGAATCAATACTTGCACTTATATACAGCAGATTTGCAATCTGGTTAGAACTCTGCAAATACAAAAGAATTTCTTCCCCAATCATTTGCAAAGCCGTAAATCGCCCATTCAATTCATTCGCTGAATCTTGAGACATTACTTCAAATCCTCCGCTTGTTGCCTGTTGCTCATATTTGCTTTCATCCTTTAGCCATTTGCCAGAATTTTCAAATATTTCTTGTGCCTCCTTGTCCATCTTTTCCTTCAACTTATTCAATTCGGCTTCTTCCCATGGCGACACGATACCATCGGACATATAGTCGGCCAACTGCTTCATGAAATCTTGAACCGAAGGAGACAGCTTCTTTTTTAAAAACTCTATGATAGCGGTTTTAATGAGTGTTTGAACAGCTTTAGCGGATGATTCTGCGGCATTTTCTCCTGTAGCCCATGCGTCGGCATAGGCCTTAGCAAACTCATCAATAGCGGACATAACATCTGTCCCAGTGATGGCCTCTATCGCTTTTTCTTTATTCTCTTCAAGTTGAGCATTAATATCGTATAATTGCTTCTGCCACTCTTTTATACGATTGTCATCTGATTTTTTCTTGTCTTGTTCTTCTTTGATTTGTTGCTGAATAAGAAGTTTTTGTTGCTCAAGAAGTTTATTTTGCTGATCTATTAGTTGAGAAGCATCAGTCGAATAGGCTTTTTCTATAGACCTTCCCAGCTTTTCATATGACGCATCAAGTACATCAATCTGATCCTGTAATTTCTGGATGCGCTTTTCATTTTTTTTATCATGAATTTTAGCGATAGCGGAAGCCAAAGAAGAAACGACGCCAATAGCTGCTCCGGCTGCGGCTCCAATGGGGCCAAACATTGCTCCGGCTTGCGCTCCTTGCATTGTCGAATTAACAGCATCCATTGCGATATTCAAACCTTCAGCTATACCACTAAATACCCCACCAAACGAGTCGCCCAGCTTGCCAAATGTATTAGACAAAAATTGGACCGAAGAAGTAACCTCATTTACACCTTCATTTATAAGCTGCAATGATTCCGTTAATTTCTTAGGATCATTCCCTGCGGCGAAAAAACGTTTTAAGCCTTGTGTTACTTTATCAAATGCAGGCTGTAAAGTCTCTGCTTGATCTTTTACTTCCCTTAGCGATTCACCGGCCTGCCGTATAGCTTCTGGTGCTTCTTGCCAGCGTCTAAATTCATCTTCTGTTATACCTAGTTTTGAGCCAACAGTTGCGTCCCATTTACCATTTTTGATAAAATCAAGTGCTTCCTGACCTTTTGAAGCAAGTTCTTGCAGCTCCTTCAAAGATTTATCGCGCATATCTCCAAAAAGAGCAATAATAGCATTTGAAGAATTTTTGGTCTTAATTTCAAGATCAAGCAATTCTTTATCCCATTGCTTACCAAGCATCAATTTTTCACCTTCAGTTTCAGCATCAGCGATCTTTTGACCATATTCGACTGCAAGAGCCATTTTCTTCTCCTGGTAAGAACCATATTCTTTCAAATAATCATTCATAGCCTTACGCTGGGCTTCAACCTGCTCATATTCCACTTCTTGAGTAGAACGCATACGGGTAGTTTTTGCCTGCGTAACGGCCGTTTTTATTTCAACAGTCTGCTCTTGCGTCAGTTTTCCTCCTTGCGCCTCCCTCCATTCTTTCTCCTTTTTACGGATAGCCTCTATTTCACGATCGTAATCATATTCTATTTGGGCAATGCGCTTATCGGAACCTTCCTCCATCAGATCAATCCGGGATTGCTCGTTACGACGTTGAAGTTCTAATAGTTCGTTATTTATTCGCTTCTGAATCTTCTTTTGCTCTTTTGCTTGCTTTTCGGCTTCTTTTTCTGCGGCTTTATTTTGTTTATCATAAGAATCGTAAACGTGCAATTGCTTGGTTGCTTCTTGTATATTAGCTCTTGCCTCTTTATATCTTCTCACGGTTTCCTCATCTATCCCCTCAAATTTCCCTGCGTCAAGTAATTTCTTTTGGTCCGCAGCTATTGAATTTAGATAAGATTCCGCTTGAGACTTCATCGTCTCATAATGTTTCTTATTCTCTATTATGGCTTGGTCTGCCTGTTCTTTGTCAAAGAATGGGTTATATTGTTCTCTGATTCTTCTGACATCATTATTGTATTTATACACTTCAAGCGAAAACTTCTTCAACTCGTTACCTAAGTTCGCTAAAGCAAGAGGATCTTTAATTTGGTACTTATCTCTTATTTTTGCGATTGCTTTAGAAGCTGCTTTTATAGAATTTTCTCCTTGATTGTATGATTCCTCTATTGAATCCCTAAAACCTTTTACTATTTCAGAAGAAAGTTGTTGATTTGCTATTCCGTATGTTTTTGACACGGATTTCTCCAAATCATCCATAATTGATACTTGATTCTTAATACTATCTTCTGTCGCTTCATCAATCGCCTTTTGCTGGACCTTTGCTGCTGTAGCCTCTTGTATTGATTTTGTTACAACTTTATAAGCATTGTTCAATTCATCTAAAGACGACTTTTCTGATAGTAGATAAGGCAAGTATTCCCCATACGCTTTGTTTATCTCACGTATGGCATTCGCCCGTCCTTGTGTCCCTTCTTCAGTACGTTTAACCGCATCGAACAATAATTTAGCATTGGCTTGTCCTTTTTCTACTAAATTATTAAATTCTTTCAATGACTCATTCAACCTCTTTTGCGCTGTATCAGCTCCAAACAAATTCTTCGTCCATTCGATAATATCCTTTCCATAGACAGACAGCATTGTTATTGCAACAACAAGTGCTGTTTGCCAACTGAAAATAGACGAAATTAACTGTTTCCATACTGGCGCAACTTTAGCTACATCATTGTTCCCGGCCGCAACAGCCGCTTTAAAAGCCTTGTATTCTGCCGACGCTTTCTTTAACTCGTCTGCAAGCATAGGGAGGTTGTTTGATATGGCCAAAAAGAAAGTATTCCATCCTATAGCTAAAGATGGCAATTCTCTCGCTACTTGTTGTACCGACATTCCCAAACCATTCCAGGCAGAAGCGTAGTTTCCTACATTTCTTTGATATCGGCCGGTAGCCTGTTCTGCCGCACTAATCTCGGTATTCAACGACTGTATCTGCTTTTGCAAATCGGTTCCGATCGCAGCCTTTCTATCCGAAGCGGAAAGACGATCATATTCTGCATTAAGTAATGACAACTGTTTTCTCAGGGAAACAAGAGAATCCGCTGCCACCCCTTCTATTTTTATATTGTCGGAATATTCTTTTCTGAGTTTTTTTAGAGCCTCATTTTCTATTGTATATTGGTGAGTTATTTCCTTTAATTCAGTCAAGATATTTGATCCCTTTTGCCCCCTCTTGTCTATATCAGACAATGCCAAATAAGACTTATTTAGTTTCTTGACATCTTCATTTAAGGCTTTGACTTTCAGCTGTTGTTCAACAAATACATCCGTAGCATTATTAAGCTCCGATGCCATCTGTCGTGCGCCTTCCATTACTCCATTAGATACATTAAGCTGATCTATAATACGTTGATAATTTTGAACCTGCTGCTCATATTCTTTCAGTTTTTGTGTCGATTCCTGATATTTCTTATTTAACTCTTCGAAACCCTTCATGTCACCAGCAACATTAAAGTCTTTAAGAGCCGTTTTCAGAGCTTCTACCTCTTCTCTGAGTTTTTGCACTTCTTGCCATTTGGCAGAAACATCAAAACTAAGTTTTGCCATAAATTACCCCTCTTTCTTTGTCCGGTTCAATAAATAACGTCCGTCTCGCTCGATAATCAGATCACCTGTGACTTGGTGTAGAATATCCTTTTGCATTAATAATAGATTTCTATATGGAATACGATACACTATCTCATTATAAGTTAGCTTTAAAGTTTCCATGAATGTGGCAATTTGCCCTATCATTGTTTCATTGCCTATCACTTTGGTATCGCCGCCATTCTTGCCACGCTCTCGGCTAAGGCGGCACAGACGAAAAAATCCTCTGCGGAGATTAGATTTATAACCGTTTCAAGTGCTTCTTTCAATTCCTTCATTGTCGCATCTTGAATCTCCGTATATTTATCCGGATCGTCAAAAATGAAAACAGACAATCCCTTTAGCAGATTCTCCAAATCTTCTTTTGCTTTACTCAGTTCTTCTTTACCTGTTGTGGTACGATCTATACAAGACAGATATTTTATTGATTTACATATAACAGCTATTGTAGGAGACTGAATGGTATATGCTTTACTTCCCAAAATGACGACTTTGAGGTCATCGCCTAAAATAGCGTTAGCGACTAAATTTGCTGCTTTGTTCATTGGATATTCATATTAAGCAAGAAAGGGACGGGCAGAATGTATCCGCCTGCCCCTTTCTGTTGTGATTCATTAATGGTACTTTAAATTCCCTTTAAAGTCTTGCCTTCAACATCAAACTGATATTCGGATGCAATGGTAGTTGAAACCTTCAAAGGAATGGCTGAAATAGCTAAACCAACGGCTCCATCGGTAGACGCTCCGCGCCCGATAACATTTGCTTTAGGGAAAATAATCGCTACATTATCATTAGATACAGCAACAACGCATTTATAACGCTGTTCCCCTGAGTTTCCTCTTTCCCAGCCTTTACTATCATCTAAAGGTTTACCACCCATCAATTCCGCCTTAGTGTCAAAGTCATAGGCGCCAATCGTCCAGTTTAGACTTACTGATCCTGCTTCAAAAGATGATCGGTATGTCTGTCCGGTCAATTCGTCCTTATACTCTGTTGTTGTACCGTCCTCTTCGGTAAACTCATATGTACCTTGATGTACATTGGGAACTTCTTTGAAAGAAGTAAACAATGATTCAAGTGTTGCATAAGTTGGAGCTGCTTCTAATGGCTCTCCATAAAGAATTTGCTTTACTCCAATCACGGATACTGTTCTTCCTGCCATATTCTTATTCTTTTACATTTAATACTTGAAATAATATTCTCACATTTACATAGAAACATTTTAAATCCCTGTTTTCTTCTATCCTTGTCGTATCGACCTCGTATGTATAAGATGTACCGTCGTAAGTAGAAGTGGAATGTAATTCCTTGACAGCCAACCTTTCTAAAGCATTAAGTCTTGTAAGAGGAGCTGTTCCTTTACGATCAAGATAAGGAATACAGATATTCACATGAACAAATCCTGCTTTCCAATAGGTGCCCGGCTCTACCGAATTAACGATAATAACAACCCGCTCGGACTTCACGTCTCCTTCGGGAACCGCTCCGTCTTTATACACCTTCTTGATTCCCAGTTTTTGGGCATCTTTATAAAGTATAGTCTGTATGTCTGTTGTAACTATCATTGCAGCATTGTCCTTACTGTTATCTCTGCATCATCAATCACACGTAATCCCTTGCTATTGACAAAACTTGCATAATCCATACCGGCAACGACAATAAGTGTGAAACCTTTCGATTTACAGGCAAGGCTTCTCGCATATTCAAGACCTTGTCGGCTTCCATCACTACCATCGCCGGACTTACCTCGCGCCCAAAACTGGACTGTTTTCTGCGCTTTGGTGGTGAAATATACCTTTTCGTAGTTTTCTCCACGTCCCTGAACCTGCTTAAATCCTCCCTCTTTGATTATCTTTCCATCCTGAGCCACCACATAGCCTAACGAACTGCGTAGATTTCCCGTAATATTGTTATATTTTCCTTCTCTAACAGCCGTTTCATAAGCCCTTTCCCCCATCTCTACAAGATGAGCGAATACTTCGCTAAAAACTTCTTCAAAGAAGTTATCAACATCTGAAAAATCATATTTAGCAGTAATTATTCCAGCCATATTTGCCCATAGTTTAGATAATCCGTTGTCATAGGATTGATTACTATCCCCTCACCACGAAGAGAACCGTCAGCATTCAAAACACGAACGACATCTCCGGCATTAATTTTTACCTTTTCTGTCACAACACGATATTTGTAAGGGTAAGTAACACCATTAACTGTATAGGCACGGTCAGCACTCTGATCGTAACATTTACACTTACAAACTAGCTCCCAACTATATTCGCCTGTACCCTGAATAGGATTGCCATCTTTGTCGTATTCGTATTCCTTTACGACTTTCCTTTCTAATATGTGAGGTGCATAATACATTACCAATACATTGAAGCGTCAGAGATTCTACTTGATAAAACATCCTCTATGCCTAATTGCTTACATAACAATGAATAATACACTTTGATACCGTCCTTATCCCAAGAAACAGAAAACCCACTCTCATTAACAGATGTAGGACGAGCCAGCAATGATGGAATAAATTCGGCAATAGCCTTATTTACTTCATTTATATTATCTTGAGCAATCTCACTTTCAAGTGATATAGAACTATTCAAAGTTATATCCACAAGATCGGCCTCCGACAATTCAATGCCGAAGGAGCCGATCTTTTGTGTTATGTAATCAGCGATTTTCATTATCAATCGGGTTCTGTGTTCAACGACGCAATACCATTGATCTCCGTGATCACAGGCAAAGCAAATGTTTCAGCCTTTACAAACTCAACACCATTCGAGTTCTGAGTTTCACCTACTCCCCATTGAGCTACACGAATGCGACCATAGTTGGAATAAGTAACGCCGGGTTCAGGCCTTAATTCGTTATTGACATAGGCATTTTTGATTGTCCCCAAACTGCCGGAAGGAATAAAGACAAGGTTCTTTGCATTCCACGGATTGTAAGGGGTGAATGTACCATTGTTCTGAATCAAACACTGACGTCTAACCGGTTCGAAGACCGGCAATTCATTAGATCTCATAAATTCGTTGAGATCATTCAGCAGCAATGGGCTATTCTGCTTATCTGTTCCGAAAATTACCTGCTTCATCTTCTTAGCCCTTAGAATATAAGAAATTTTAGAAGGAGCAAGCAAGATGCGATCAAATACAACCTTATCAGAGAAAGCATCTACGATGGCCTGAATATCTTCGAATACGTCTACATTAGCAATGTTATCATCATTCCATTTCAGAGTAACCTTACCTTTATTTTCGGCAGGCATGTTATAATCAATAGTCGTCTTAACGCCACCCTCAGGGTTATTCGTTTCATCCAATGTGGCAATACCTTCATTGGATAACGCTCCCATAGCGATGATATCCAGTTTTGCCTGTACGCCTTGTACCGGAGTTCTAACATTGCCCCACATCAGATCAATAAGCTGTCTTTTTGCGACTTCTTCCGGAATTGATTTGCTGTCCAGAATTTCCAGAATCTTTCTGTAATCATCAATGGTCAAAGGCAGCATAATTGCATGGTGAAGCACCTTTTGAGCAATAGTTTCAAGCCCATGAGTGCCCAATACCGGTTCTTTCGACTTATCGTCAATTGTTGCAGCCGCGATAGTGACATTATACTTGCCCTTAATTTCTTCAAAGTTTAATCCAATGGAAGGATAGTCCCAATTGAAAAATCTCTCATAGAATACGTTATCAAACAGCATTTTATGCTGTCTTGATACTGCATCAAAACGCAATTGAGTTTGCCTTGTGAGCTCTCCAAAAAGAGAACTATACTTTAATCTTTCTGCCATAGTATTACTGTTTTACGTAAATAATATTAGGGTTGTTTTTCATACAGATACCCTGCATCCATGAAGCGGGTAATTGCACTGTATATCCCAAAAGGACAACTGCGTCATACGCAGCCGAAACAGTGTCTTGATCACCGCCGGACAAAGGTTCAGTGTCTTCACCAACAACCGCGTTTGGTTCATACTTGGCCACAGAACTACTTGTAGCCGTCGCTTCAATAAGAACATCGTCTGCCGCAAGCCCCGAAATAGCAGACGACAATGTCAATACATCATAATCTGCATTTGACGTATCAATGGAAGATACCGTAACACCGGTTGTTTCCCCCTCCTTCATTACGATATCATTAATCTGAAATAAAGTTCCTTTAGGGACTCTCGGTTTTGTGGTTGTTCCGCCAGATACGACTTTTGCATATTTGGATACAGCCGCAGTAAGGGTTCCGATAACAATATGTAATGGCGTCCCTTTGGGAATTACTGTCCCTTTTGGGAAAGTCTGCAACAGTTTATATCCTCCAGGGAGGATTTTGGCTTCTCCACGCCAAAATACCGGCATGTTGCCAGCATAAGATTTACCTTCGAATTTAACTCCCATTTGTTTCTATTTTTTAATGGTTAATTTGCATCTGGAAGACCTTTTGCCCATTCTTCAGCCATTTCTTTAGATTTTTCCTCTGAAGTAGACAGAACGCCAGATGCGTTACTACTCTCAAGCCCTGCGGTAACAATGTTTTGCTTTACGCCTGCCAAGTAAGAGTTAATTGCAGCCTCATCCATTTCCGGGGTGATGGCAAATCCCTCTTTGGCTCTCCATTCCGGTATACCTAGTTCTTTCGCCTTAGAAGCGATCATATTAGCCCTTACAGCCTGCTGTTCCTTTGCTTTATAAGCATTGAGTTCTTCCTGTATAGGAGATAGTTTTGCCGCAAGCGCTTCTTCAATCATCTTCTGTAAGTCAGGTTCGTTTTTTTTCTGCTCGCCCCCACCAGCAGATTCTTCTTTCTTTTCCCCTTTCGCTTTATTGACAGCATCAGTTACCCGCTTATCAATACCACTCTGAAGAGAAGACAAGAATGTTTTTTGACCATCAACAACGGCCTGTAGATTTTCATCAGTTACAAAGCCTGTATTAGCAAGAGCTTCGGCCTGTCCCTTCAAGATTTCATCGCTTAACCCAAGATTTGAATAATTCTGTTTTAAGGAGTTGAAAATTTTATCTTTCATGTTTGATCGTTTTTAATTCAGCATAAAAGTATTAAGTAGCTAATTGGGAGAGAAATATTTAACTTAATGAAATACGACAATAGATTCATTGTCGTAAAATTGTGCCACTTTATAACAAAAAACAATACCATATAAATAATAATCCCTGTAAGAAGAATAGGATTGTGTCTTCTTGCAGGGATTATTATATTCCAACCGACTGTTGCTTGTCACTGCTTGATCGGCTGCGCATGCGCCGGCACATCCTTTAAATCGTACGGTCCCGGTGTCATAGCCTGTATGCAGAGGTACAATACTCCGTCCTGCGTGTAGTACTTGTTAAATTCAAGTGCCATATTTTGCTTATATGGAATAGGATCTTCTATCGTGCCGGAATGTTCTTCCGCGTCTACTATTTTCCACAGGCTTAGGGTAGCTGTGCTAGGCTTCCAGTTATCTTGTGTGAGATGGTCTTTAA
>ENA-ORRO01001391-ORRO01001391.1-human-gut-metagenome-genome-assembly--contig:-NODE-1391-length-17281-cov-3.105538_pt1 | contig 17281 bp, 12 predicted proteins | sample MGYA00242176_ERZ509136 | MGnify/ENA primary metagenome ERZ509136 (study PRJEB26280, sample SAMEA2338644) | human gut metagenome | biome: human gut; feature: human-associated habitat; material: faeces...
TAGTTCAGGTACAGGTCACTGCTGCGCATGGACAGGCCTTCGGTATCGATGCGCTGCAAAAGCTCGATCTGGATCTTGCTGATGCGGGAAGAGCAGTGGTCGGCATAGGCCGAGAGCTCGGCGCGGGAGCCTTCGCCCGCGGCATAGGCCCGGAAGTGGCGGGCGGCGTCTTCCAGGATGCCCAGCATCTGCTCCAGATTGTCGCCCAGCGCGCCGCTGTAGGGGCGGTGGCGGTTGGCGATATGGTTGGCGGACATGCCCAGCACCGAGCGCAGCTCATGGCTCAGTTCCTTCATGCCGTTGAAGATGCGGTAGTAGATGTGCCGCGCTTCGTTGTCCAGATCGTCGCCACCGCCGCGCAGGGCCATGCGGTAGTAGGAACCGCGGGAGCGCGAGATGTCTTCGAAAAGGTTCACGGCTTCGTTCTTGCAGCGGTTCAGGACCTTCTCGTCCTCGGCCTGGAAGGCGGTGAGGCCTTCGCGCATCAGACGCACGGCGGTATCGATGCTTTCGTCCACCGAGGCGCCGATATTGGCGCGGATGCTGTCCTTGTCGGTGTTGTCGGCCACGATGTCGAAGCTGCTCTCTTCCTTCTTCTTGCCGAAGAAGTTGGAGCGCACCAGGCTGACCACGGCCACCAGCATGAAGAGGACGGCCACCACGCTGCCGCCCTCGAACAGGGCCCAGGTGACCAGGGCGCAGGCGCTGAAGGCGCACATGGCGGTCAGGAACCAGCCGCTGATGACGGCCAGCACGCCGGAGATGCGGTAGACGGCGCTCTCACGGTTCCAGGCGCCGTCGGCGAAGGAGGAGCCCATGGCCACCATGAAGGTCACATAGGTGGTGGACAGGGGCAGCTTGAGGGACGTGGCCGAGGCGATGAGGATGCTGGAGACCACCAGATTGATGGCGGCACGCACCTGGTCGAAGGGCAGCACGGGCGCGCCCTTGACCTGTTCCACGGGCTGCATGCGGCTCTCAAGGGCGGTGAAGAGCGAATTGGGCAGAATCTGGTGCAGGGTCTTGTTGGCGCTCAGGCCCGCGCGCACGATGAGGCGGCCGGGCAGGGAGGAGCCGAACTGTTCCTGATCGCCGCGGGTACTGCTGCTCAGGTTGATGGAGGTCTGCACCACGCGGTGGGCCTTTTTGGAGAACCACAGGGTCAGCACCATGATCAGGCCGGAGAGCAGCAGGTAAAAGGTGGGCGTCTGCACGGCCTTGCGCAGGCCTTCCATGGTGAAGGCATCGGCGGCCATGCCGCTGGCGGTGAACTGCTGCCAGCTTTCCCAGGCGGCCAGGGGCACGCCCACGAAGTTGACCAGGTCGTTGCCGGCAAAGGCGAAGGCCAGGGCAAAGGTGCCGGCCAGGATGACGATCTTGAAGATGTTGACGCCGCGACGCACCATGAGCAGGTGCAGCACCACGCTCAGGCCCGCGAACAGCACCAGCAGGATGGGCAGGGTGTGGGCATTGATCCAGGCCAGATATTCCGGCTTCATGAAGGACGCGCCCTTGGCGCCTTTCATGATCAGGAAATAGAAGATGGCCGTCAGGGACAGGCCGCCGAAGATGCCGCCGATGCGGCGGTACATGCGCTCATAGTGGAAGGTGAAGATCAGGCGGGTGATGTACTGCACCCCCACACCGGCCACGAAGGCCACCACCACGGAGATGAGGATGCCGGACACGATGGCCAGGGCCTTCTGGCTGTTGATGAAGTCCCCCAGCTGGGAGAGCAGGATGTCCGAGGTGGAGATCTTGATGAGGGCCGCGGCCACGGCACCGCCCAGCAGCTCGAAGACGATGGACACGGTGGTGGAGGTGGGCAGGCCCATGGAGTTGAAGGCGTCCAGCAACAGAACGTCGGTGATCATCACGGCGAAGAAAATGATGATGATCTCGTTGAAGGTGAACATTTCGGGATTGAAGACCCCGCTGCGGGCGATCTCCATCATGCCGCTGGAAAAGGTGGAGCCCAGCAGCACACCGATGCTGGCCACCACCATGATGACCTTGAAGCTGGCGATGCGCGAGCCTATGGCCGAGTTGAGGAAGTTGACGGCGTCGTTGCTGACGCCCACGAAAAGGTCCACTGCGGCCAGGATGGCCAGAAATACCAGTATGAGTAGAAAGATGCTTTCCACGTCCCGTCTCCTGCGGAATAGTCTGAGAATGAGGCATATTCTGTGTAGGCAGGTTTTGTTACAAAACGGTGACGGCAGCGGGGCAATGCAGGGGAGAGAAGGGCTGGAGGGAAGTGAGGGAGCTTTTATGCTATGGCTTTCGTGTGTTGGCGGCAGAGAAGTAAAAAAAGCCACCCGGTAACGGGTGGCTTTTCTCTTTATGTCATGATGAAAAATGCCGAAGCCGTTCCACGAACATGCGCCAGCGATACCGTGCGGCCTTGCGGCCTTTGCGCAATGCATCCAGCGGCAGCATGCACAAGGGGTAGAGCACGTTGGCACAGCGGAACCAGAGCGGGAAGGCATGCTTTTTGAGTAGATACATGCGGCCTGCAGCGTAGCTGGCGATCTTTGCATCAGACGGCACATGCGTATCCGGCGAGGGATGGAAGACCCTGATGGACGGACAGCGCCAGACAGGAGCGCGCTTGTGTGCTTCCAGGAGATAGTCCGTATCTTCTCCGCAGCCGTAGGGTAGGCCTGTGCCGGGGCCAAGGAGGGGATCGAAGCGGAGATCTTTTACGACTTCGGCCCGGAAGAATTGCACGAGGGTCCCGCCCTGTGAGAACAGCGCCGCAGCGGAAAGGGGCTGCTCCGCATCACCGGGCGGCGGCACCTGGGCGGAGGGTGTCCAGTAGCCCAGCACGGCCCCGGCCTCAGGATGACGCTGGAAGGCTGCCGTGACCTGGGCCAGTGTATCCGGTGCGTACCAGCAGTCATCGTCGGGGAAGACGATATAATCCCCCTTGGCCAAAGGGAGGATGGCATTACGTGCTTGGGAGACACCTTTATCCGGGGCAGAAATCACTTGGAGCGGTAAATCCGTAAATTCTGCGTACACGTCAACTAAAAAGTTAGGGGGATTCTGATCCGCGATGATAATCTGTAGGCAGGTGTGCTTCTGCTGACGGAGGGAGAAAAGGAGTCTTTCAAGCTCCGTACGGCGCCTGACTGTGGCGATTAGGAGGGAGAGCAGGGGAGAAGCTTTCATGATATACGGCTACCGGCATATTCGCTTTTATAGATAAGGTTGTACTTCCGTTATGGGCGCTGGCTTCCGCCATTTGAAAAGGGCTTTTCGCAGGATTTGCATATAATTTTCCGTATAGAGCGGATCAAGCAGGACTGCACGCAGCCACGCTTGGGCCGCATCTACCTTCCTTCCCGGCAACTTGGCGAGCAGGACGGCGGAATGGAAGAGAAAGGCGGAGCGTGCGCGGCGTTGCACCAATTCCGATACTGTCGTGTCATGGATATGGCGCTCCAAAAAAATGGCTTCATCCTTCAGGAACCTGTCCGTATCGCCTACCGCACTTCCGCCTCGCTGACGGTAATAATGGATGATATGCGGCACATGTTGGACACGACAGGACTTGAGTAAGCGTATGAGCCAGTCCCTGTCCTCACAAATACGCAATGTCCTGTCGAAGTAGAGCCCGGCGGCCTTTTCTTTTTTGAAAAGCAGGGCACCAAACTGGAGAAAATTAGCGATCAGGAGATTTTGCCAGAAAATATCCGTTTGGTTCCAGGCTTTCAGCGGACTGGGGCGGGGTGCCCCACTTTTGTCTTCAAAACGAAGAAAATCACCCCAGACAAAGTCAGGAGCATCAGGCCGGGTAAAAGGCGCATAAAGGCGCTCCAAAGCTTGGGGGTGCCAGATATCATCACCATCAAGAAATGCGATTAGTGCTCCCTGGGCCTCGTCAAGGCCACGATTCCGGGCCGTGGAGACCCCGGCATTGGCCTGCCGGATCAAACGGAAACGGGGATCGTCAGGGATACAGGCTGCAGGATTATCTGTTGAGCCATCGTCTACGATGATGCACTCCCAGTTTGTAAATGTTTGGTCTTGTACACTGCGCAGTGTAGCAGAAAGCCAGGGAGATACATTATAGGCAGGAATAATAATGGAGATCAGAGGCATAGCACTCTCTATTTATTAAATGTATTTACTTGTAGAGGAGAGATTTTACCGCCTGCAAAATATTTTTTCCGATTTTTGTATTATGTACCATGCTCTTGATAAAGTTTAGAAGATATGATTCAATGATTCTATAGATAATATAGTAAGTATATGAATGCTTTTTTATAGTATATCCTAATTCTTTTTTTAGCTGTTTAGTAAAATTTCTATTACTGGAAATACCTCCAGAAGCCATCTGGGTTACACAAATATGTAGGGCAGAGGCTTGAGAAGGTTGACGCCATTTTTCAAGAATAAGATCATAGTCACCGGTAATTTTGTATTTTGGATCAAATCTATATGTTAGAAATAAGGATTTCCTTTGGAAAAGGCTGGAATGAGGCAGAGGTGTTTCTCGATATCTTTGAGAAAAAGATTTTTTAATATCAACAGATACAAAATGTCTACTTTCTGAATCATAGTCAACAATAACGATATCTCCAGCTGCAAAAATAATGTCTTCAGAAAACATTTGTATTTTTTGTTTACAATACTCTAATGTACGACATTCATACAGGGTATCATCAGCCCCCAAAAAAATAATCCATTCACCTAGGTTATCCTTCCAGTGATCCAGAGCCTTGTTCCAGGCATCATAAATCCCTTTGTCCCTGCCGCTGTCCGCCAGGATCTCCGGAAGACGATCATGGTATTGCTCCACAATCTGCATAGTAGCGTCCGAGGAGGCGCCATCTTGTACTATCCAGTTGAAGTCCCGACACGTCTGGGAGGCGAGGGAGTCCAGAAGACGTGGCAGGGTTGCCGAAGCATTATAGGTAGAGGTGATAATGGTGAAAAAAGGGGGCATGGCTATCGCATCCTGATACGGCGATAAAGGGAACGAAGGCTGCGGAAAAATTGTAAGGGCCAGCCAGCGATAGTTGCAAGGGTGACACAAAGGCCTCCTGGAATGCTGTGGAGTAATAATGTGCCTATGTCCTTGAGAGAAGGATGAGGATATTTTATCCACTCTTGACGTATAAAGGCTGGGCTTTTGACAAGCGAGGGCACCTGATTTAGCGGGAGACGGCTTTTTTCCAAACTGCGCGGCATATAGAGAACTTCTTCATATGCTTTTTCATAACGTTCGGTAAAGAGATCAAGATTGAAACGTCGTGCAGCACTGATAGCAGCTTCTAGTCCCATTTTTTTTCGCAAGCCTGTATCCTTGAGTAACATTGTCGCGGCCTTTATTAGTGCAGGGCCATCGTGGGTAGGAACAAGAGCGCCATCCAGGCCGCCTCGGACGATTTCAGGGACACCTCCTGTAGCAAAACCCACAATAGGGGTTCCGCAGCACAAACTTTCGATACATACTAGAGGATGATTATCTGCCAGGGTAGGATAGAGAAGCAAATCAAGTGCCGCATAGAGACGAGCTAAGTGGGCAGGTTCATGCACATAGGGGATATGATGTACCCAGTCAGCTCCCTGCAATGAGTCGGGGATCGTTTTGACACCGATATTTAAAAAGTGGAGGCTGGGAAACTGTTTTTTCAACTCCAGAACCGTCTCTAGGGCATACTGTCCACCTTTCCAGGGATTAGCTAGACCTCCATCCGCACAGCCGCCTACCAGAAGGGCGTCTTGGGGGATATTCAGAAGACGACGGGCCTCATTTTTGTCTTGAGGATGATAGACAGCAGTATCTACGCCATTGGGGATGCAGATAAGAGGTTGATTTTTGAGTATGCTTTTCTCCACCAGGCGTTGAAGCCAGATGGAAGGAGTTACTAGATATAGTGCGCTGTGCTTATAGATAGTTTGTTTGTCTTTCCAGAGTTGATGAGTCGTATCACGCCGTAGGGGGGGGTATGAGGAGAGAGATGGGCAATATCCACACCCTGCATCTAGTTGCCAGCGTTTACACTCTAGAGAGTGGGCACAATGTCCTGTCAGGGCTTGCATATCGTGGAGGGTCCAGATTGTCGGCTTGAGTGCGGAAAGGAGTGGAAGTGACCAGAGATTGAAGTATCCACCATGCAAATTATGAAGATGCAAAATATCTGCTTGGGTGAATAAAAATTTATTCTGCAAATAGTGACTTTTTTGGATATAATAGTCTTGCTGTCCTGTTAAACTGCACCAAGAAAGTAAGCCCCCGAAACTCTCTGATTTGAGCATAGAAAATTTGGAGTGAAAATATCTTCCAGATACAATGTGCGACTCTATTGTTCTAGCCATCTTCATATGCAGATATTGCATAACGATAGCAGCGCCTCCAATAGATGCATCTGTATTAATATATAATATTTTTTTCATTTTATTTTATGCATTATTTTTTTGAAATAAAAATTTGACAAACATTTTATTGAAATTAATTTTGATGGTTTCTGTCTGCCGTTGTTGGGACTATTTATTATTGAAATGTATTCTTTTATAAAATTTTCAGAAGAGAAATTATTTTTTACATATAGAGAATTGTTTTCTCCCAGAGAAGATAAGTCTTTGTTATCAAAAAAATTTAGGAGTCCATTTTTTAGAGATTCCGCCGTATGAGAATTTATAAGTAGGTTACCGGATACAGCGGCACAAGCTTCATAAGTTCCAATATTTTTAAGTGCAATAACAGGTAAACCGTGATACATACATTCCAAAATCCCATTAGGAAGGCCTTCTTTTCTGGATGAAAAAACACAAATGTCTGAGGCAGAAATCAATCCACTGATATCAGAAACTTGTCCTAAAAATATGACAGACTTAGTAATAGCCAATTGACGTGCCATCTTATGTAAAAATTCTGCTTGCTCATCTTCGCGGCCAGCAAGAAGCAGGATGGCCTTGTGGGCAAAAGAATCTGATGCTTGCGCTAATGCCCAAGCATGGAGGAGTAAGTCATGCGCTTTGAATCTGCTTAGGTTTGCAACCATCAAGAAAACTTTTTTATCTTCTGTAATGCCTAAGTGTTGTCTCCATTGAGTTCTTGAAAAAAGAGGTGGAGAGGGCTGTATGACATTTGAAACATGATATATTTTCAACTCCTTGGAAATCGTACGCAAAAAATTTTTCCCAGCAATTGAATTTGAGATAGCTGCAGTTGGTAGAGAAAGAATTCCTGGGAATTGTTTTATTGTTTCATATCCGATGCCAGCATCACGTTGTCCCCAAAATAGTCGTGAGGCTTGTGTAAATGGAAAAACTAGCGCCATCATAATATTAGCGTGGTCACAGTAACTAAATATAGTATCTATATTATATTTTTTTATTTTTTGTGCTATAGAGAATAAGCAAATAGGAGTTATCTTATTGGTAAATTCAAGAGTTTGAATATTATATTTTTGACAAGCATCTTGGACAGGACCTTTATTGGAGAAGCTCGCCATCACAACATGGATTCCCTCTTTTTTGAGAAGTAGAGCGAGATTAAGAGCTTGACGCTCTGCGCCCCCTAGCTCAAATGAGGTCAGGCATATAAGGATTGTTTGTTTCATATTATGTTATGCACTTTTTTAATTATATATAGAGAACGCTGAGGTATGTCTTCGTAAAAGTTATGAAGATATATTTCAAAGCCATGTAAGCTGGCAGCCTTCTCAATGTCGAGAAAAGAGGTTCGTAGTTTGTATTCTGTTTCCCTACGCTCTACTTCAGGTTTATCCCAATCGGATGTTAAATATTTATTCTTATCTATGCTATTATATGCAGTGTCGATAACATCAAAGGCTAAAAAACCATCTTTATGTATAAATTTAGAAAATTTTTCTATAACAAAGTTAAAATCATATTTATTTTGGAGATAGATAACATCTAACGAAAATATTATATCAAACATAAGCGGTGGAGTCTCTGTAAAAATGTCTCCAGTAGAGAAGTTAATTTTATTTTTTACATGTTTATTAATATTTTTTGCAACTGAAATACTATTGTGATCTATATCAATTCCATATAGATTAAAATATCCTTTGCGGTTGAGAACAAAAAGATTTTGTCCGCAACCACAGCCTAGCTCAAAAATTGCAGCATCCTGAGGTATATTTATTGTAATCCATTTAAGGAGATCATATGTAAAGTTACGATTGACAAGATGCAAAAAAGCATATTTATGCCATTGGGGAGCTGAGCACTGATCTATGATTTTGTTTATATTTCTTATTGAAATCGGGAATATGTTATTTTTTTTATAAATACTCCAAAGATTGTGCCACTTAGATATTATTTTTAACTTTATTTTTATGATAATTTTATTTAGTATATATTTGTATCGATAAGAATTAGATACTTTATCTAGAAAAACAGGATGGGAGAGAGCTTCTTGCAGGCGCTGGATTGAAAGGGGGTAACAAGAGAATTTAGATTCTGAGTAAAATCTATGATGATGATATCTATACTGAATGTTTTGGAAAAATTTTATGTTCTGCAAGCTTTCTTCGAAATGAACTCCGTCAACTTTTAATGTCGTAAGGTGAAACTCATTAGCGATTCGTTCCACAAGTTTGTTTGCCCTGTTAAACGGAGGGACAAAATAAGAAACTTTTTTATTAGGGAATAGTGCCTTCATACGAGTGAGTCCTTCGAAAAACTCACGACGGAGCTCTCTTTCACTCATTTGAGAAAAATCCAAATGTGCAGATCCATGGAAAGCAAGCTCATCAGGAGAGTTATTTAAGAAATCAATAAGCTCTTTATTATCTTCAATTTGCAGAGAGGATGATGCCTTACGTATGTCATCATTAGTCCAAAAGCTTATTGGAGGTCGATGTGGATATTCACAGGCAAGACCTCCATATTGGTGGGTAACATTGCAATAACCAGAAAGTGTAACAGCATGGATTTGAATAAAATCTTCTTTATAAAAAGATTGACAAAATTCTTTAAACTTTTTGACATTAGTATCAGGTGATACATCATCATTACGAAATATTGGATAATATATTTTACGAAGTACGTCGTTCCAAAATACAGCATATGTAGAGGCACACTTCTTCCACATTCGATCTTTGATGCTGTGTGCTATCTGAAAACGATTATTTCTAATTTCAGCTAAATGAGAATCGCACCATTGAAAAGCTTCGCGAAAAGCTTCAGGACTACGCTTAGAAACTATATAGCCATTTTGCTTATGTCTGATAACTTCAGGGACGATGCCAACGTCACAGCACACAGGGAAACAGCCACAGGCCATTCCTTCAAGCAGGGGGAGAGGGCCAGCTTCATGTTGAGAGCAAATAACAATTATATCATTTTTCCTATATTGCTCTGCTAAACAATGATGAGGAATATCTCCTTTTGCAATATATAGATTGTAGTTTCTAGCGGCTGGAATCAATATATCCGAGATGCCTTTGATAGGATCTCGTGCATTGCCAGCCCACATAAGGCTTATTTCTCCCGTAGGAGCGTTAGATGGGGGATAGAACGTACTAGGATCGAATCCATTTTTTATATGTCTAATGGAGGGAATATATGGAATCAATATATTTTTTAAGCGTTCCGAGGTGACTGCCCAGAATGATGCATCTTGTAAATATTTAATTTTGAAGTCTGCAGGGGGCAGCTTTCCATATATCTCATCATATTGCCAGCGATGGCTAGAGATTTCTTTTACAATTTTCTGAGGTGATATGTTAAATTTAGTGTGATATTTTTCTCCCCAAAAACATACATGGAGTAAGTCGAAATCATTTTCATTTAATTTGTCTTTCAAACTTACATAGTATATCTTTATATTGAACTGATCAGAAAGTTCTTCTTTTATTTTGTTAGCAATAATATCATAAGCCCATCCTGGGCGATCAACCAGTATTCCAATACGGGGTTTTCGATTATATTTTCTATTCATTATAATTCCCTTCAGGTAAGTTAAAGTTGATATTCTGGAAAGATATCCAGATAATTATTGATTTACTTGAATATTGAGGTGTAATAGATTAGATATTTTTTTAAATATTATTTTGATTATTTTTTTTATAATTTTTTTCTTAAAAGCTGCTCGAATTCTATTACGCGTACTAAATATTTCGTTAGGGTGCATATGTTGACGCTGTTTTTTTTGTAATAATGCTTCCTTAACTGGAATATAAAAATAGTTTTTAAATATATTAGGATAGGTATAGTCTTTCAAAACTCGTTTCCACCCAGAAAGAGCGATACTACGCTGTTCTTCCTTGTGGTGTAGGTAATAATGACATTTTTCTATACACTCTTCTATTGAGTCAAAACCAATTACTTCTTTATCTAGTTCAAATATCTTCCCAAGATTATTCTTGTTATCACACAGTTGTAGGACGCCATTAGCTGGAAGATAAAATGTTCGGAGATTAACTGGCCCTGTAGAGTTATGTATATTGATTCCTAATTGGGTATTTGTTAAAAAATGCATTTCTTGACCTGTGGGAAGATAGCCTTTTATCCAGCCCTTTCCCCAAAAAGATCCATTAGGAAATGCTTTTTCTAAGGCCAGTAAGCGATTCCTGCGATAAGGAGATGTTTTATCCCCCATAAAAAATATATCTATATCTCTCTTTCCTTTTAAAATATCATTTTCTGTTAATGTTTTATTATAAAAGTTATGCATAAGACCGAGAGGAAGCCAAGATACTTTTTTGACTCCCCATGACTTATAGGTTTCAATTTCCGCAATGTTACCAATAAGACACATATCATAGGCATCTGCAACCGGTTTAGATAATCTTTCAGATGCTTCTGGGTCATCATTACAGCCAAAAACAGTGAAGCATGGAAGCTCTTTTACAAAATCCCTATGTAAATGGATTCCAGCGGCGTTGAAGAAAACATCATAGTTTTCACATCTCTTGTATATATTTTCATACAGGTTAAGTAACTTTTTATCGCCTTTTATCCAAAGTTTTTCGATTTCATCATAAGATTTTGCATAAGCAGGTGGGTCTATCGTTAGACAAATAGGATCAATATCAAAACCAGCATTGCGTAATTCATTAATAGTATCGGAAGCTAATTGTTCTGTATTAGCATATTGTGTAGATGGAAAATAAGGGTAGCCAAAGAGAATTTTCATAGATTTTTTACCTATTTTTGCGGTAAACTACAGTCCAAGAATCGCGAATATGATAAAGAGGTGTAGAGATGGCTCCCATTCGTAGTAAATCACCTAAAGCAGCACATACTTCTTGAATCCAAAAGTACTGATATATGAATTCCGGATTGGCATCATGCCAGACAATAAAGCCCCCTGGTTTGATGAATGGCAGTATTTTGCGTGTATCATTAATTACAAATTTTCTGTCATGACATCCATCAATAAAAGCTAAATCAAGCAGAGGTAAATCAGGAGCCCATGTTGCCGTATTGGCAAAAATTTGATGTACGTTTTGAACTTTTTCTTTTTTATAATGGTAACCGACATCATTGGGATCGAGGATATGGGTGATGAGTTTTCCTCCTTTACCTTCTCGAGCTTCTTCTCGAGGGATATCGACAGTATAGATTGTCGCATTCGGAGCATTTCTAGAAAAACCCAAGGTTGTGAGTCCCGTAGATGTACCGATCTCAAGGATTGCAGTCTGTCCGATATTACGGGCTAACGTCATTAGCGTTTCAGCATCGTGTAAGGATCTATCATTAAGATCTTCTGGGTAACTATAAGCTAAAGGCTGCTTACCAAGATAGCTTACGTCCGGTTCTTTATCCCAATGCCAAAGGCGCATGAGCTCTTGATAGCTATTACAAGGAATAGTAGAGTGCTGCATGCATTTTAGGGATTTCCTTTTAGAGAAGTTGAAGAAGCTCTTTATAGAATTTAGCATAAGGTACTCTCTCTTGTTGTCCAAGGAAGATGGGCTAAAATTTCTGCACGAAAGACATCACCATGATACGGACCACACCAATTTCCACTGCATACAGTATTAATCGTAGCAGAAATGTCTCCTGCACATGAACGCTGGTTGAAAATTGAAGAATAAATAGATATAGTATAATTTTTAGGTCCGAGAAAGTATTTAGGAATCGTCATTTCAGAGATATATGAACCAGGAAGTATTTCTTTGAGTGTTTTTTCATTATCTGTATTAAAAGAACGAATTAGTAACATCCCTAATATATTTTCTATGTCAACATGGATTCGAAATCCGGAAACTTTCTTTTTAATAGTATATCGTAATATTAATTTTGCTTCAGTTGCAATATCAAAAGTCCCACTATATTTTTCCCCGTTTTGATAAAGATTGCACTCAGTAAATGTAATAATATCATCAGAAGCATTTTCAATATTAAAAATATTTTCGTGAGTTGAACGATGCTCATTCGTATAATCTATTATTATGTCTTCAATAGATCCATTGTTATGGACAAATCCTTTTTTTAAATATAGGCCAGAATTGCAAAGTTGACGCATAGCGGCCATATTATGGCTTACAAACAATACAGGTCGCCCTTCTTTCCCTACCTGCTCCATTTTGCCAAGGCATTTTTTTTGGAATTCTGCGTCCCCCACGGCCAGTACTTCATCCACGATGAGGATTTCCGGTTCCAAATGGGCTGCTACGGCAAAGGCAAGACGGACATACATGCCTGAAGAGTAACGTTTGACTGGAGTATCCAGAAATTTTTCTACACCGGCAAAGTCTACGATCTCATCGAACTTGCGATGGACTTCTGCACGGCTCATACCAAGGATGGCACCATTGAGGAAGATATTTTCTCGCCCTGTGAGTTCGGGGTGAAAACCCGTACCTACTTCCAACAGGCTGGCCACACGTCCACGTAAGGTAATCTTACCTGTGCTGGGTTCAGTGATGCGGGAGAGGAGTTTTAGCAAGGTGGATTTACCCGCACCGTTGCGGCCGATAATACCGACTCGATCCCCCGGCATGATGTTGAAGCTAACATCCTTGAGAGCCCAGAATTCTTCCTTGTCCTGGTGCTTACGTTGGAGCAACCGCTGGGGCAGCTTGAATATTTCCTCGCGAAGCGCACGGTATCGACCTTGGCCTTCATGGCGGATAGTGTACTTTTTCCCCAGGCCTTCGACAGAGATGATGGGTTTCATAAGTATCTACCTAGATGACGTCAGCAAATGTGCGCTCTGTACGGCGAAAAATTTTGATACCTAACAGCAGGAAGACAAGGGCACAGATACTACTGATAAGCAAAGCTCTTCCGGGAAAATCTATGGTTCCCAAGATAGCCCAGCGGAAACCGTCTATGACGCCGACCATGGGATTGCACTCATAAAGCAGATGCCATTTTTCCGGGACGATACTGGAGGAAAAACCAACTGGCGAAATATACAGACCAAACTGTGTAATAAAGGGGACAATGATGCGGAAATCCCGGTAGGTCACATTGAGAGCGCAGAGGATAAGACCAGGCCCCAAGGCCACCAAGCCGGCCAGTAGTGTCAGGGGAAATACCATCAATACCTGGATAGGCGGCAGATACTGATACCAGCACATCATGCCACACAGCAGAACAAAGGAGATGGCAAAATCAACTATGGCAACACCAAGCGTCGCTGTAGGGACGATGACACGAGGAAAGTATACCTTGGAGACAAGATTACTATTTATCACAAGACTGTTTGCTGTCGCCGCCAGTGAGGTAGCAAAGAGTTGCCAGGGCAACATGGCGGCAAAAACCATTAGCGCATAGGGGGCTTCACCTTCGGCTGGCAGTTTTGCGATTTTGCTGAACACAATGGTAAATGCCGCCATGGTCAACAAAGGACGGAGAACAGCCCAGAGGATGCCGACGACGGTCTGTTTATATTGTACGGCCACATCTCTCCAAGTCAGGATGAGAAATAGCTCACGGTACCGCCAAAGATCTTTCCAGTACTGGCGTTCAGCGTGTCCGGCTTCGATGGTAAGTTCTTGCGACATGATTTATTCCGCAACAGATGTTAGAAAATCCGCATAGGCCGCCCTCAGCCCGTCTTCCAGGCTGATACGCGGGTGCCAGCCCATGCCGAACAGACGGCCGGAATCCATGAGCTTGCGCGGTGTTCCGTCCGGTTTGGAAGGATCGGTGAGGATCTGGCCTTCATACCCCACCACGCGCGCCACCAGACGGGCGATATCCATAATGGCCATCTCCTGCTGGCTGCCCACGTTCACATGCTCAAAATCAGAATAGTTTTCCAGAAGGAAGACACAGGCATCGGCCATGTCATCAGCATGCAGGAATTCCCGCAGGGGGGTGCCTGTTCCCCAGATGCTCACCTGGGCAAGTCCCTGAGTCTTGGCCTCATGGAAACGGCGGATCATGGCCGGGATCACATGGCTGTTTTCCGGGTGGTAATTGTCACCTGTGCCATAGAGGTTCGTGGGCATGGCGCTGATGGCGTCAAAACCGTATTGCTTGCGGTAGGCCTGGCACATCTTGATGCCCGAGATCTTGGCCAGGGCATAGGCATCATTGGTAGGCTCCAGGGCTCCGGTGAGCAAGTACTCCTCTTTGATGGGCTGCGGGCAAAGCTTGGGATAGATGCAGGACGACCCCAAAAAGAGGAATTTTTTTACGCCGCTCTGCCAGGCGCTATGGATGACGTTGTTCTGGATCTGGAGGTTCTCATAGATGAACTGGGCAGGATAGGTGGCATTGGCGTGGATACCGCCCACCTTGGCAGCAGCCAGAATGACGTAGTCCGGTTTTTCAGCCGCAAAAAAGTCGCGTACGGCCTGCTGCTCAGTAAGATCAAGTTCCGCATGGCTGCGAACGCACAGATTTTCATAGCCCGCGCGGCGCAGGGCGCGACAGATGGCGCTGCCCACCAGACCGCGATGCCCGGCCACAAAGAATTTACCGTCTTTTTGCAACATGATGTCCCCGATTATGGCACAGGGGCGGATCATACCTCCGTGTGCCACCCCTGAAAATCTAAGACGCGGCGTGGCGCGCTATTCTTCGTGCTTGAAGCTGGTAAAGCCGGCGTCCTCCACCACAGCATCGCGCAGGGCCAGCTCCAGGTCGTGACGAGCCATTTCCTGTACCATCTCCTCAAAAGTAGTACGCGGTTTCCAACCCAGCTTGGCCTGAGCTTTGGCCGGATCGCCCAGCAGGGTCTCCACTTCGGTAGGACGGAAATAGCGCGGGTCCACACGTACGATGGTGTCCCCTTCCTTGACACGGATCGTCAGCGCCTTGCCCCGGGCTGCCAGTGCGGCCTTGTCCGCATCGATAGCCTTTACGGTAGCGGTCTCATCCACGCCTTCTCCCTTCCACTCCAGGCTCAGGCCCAGTTCGGCAGCCGCGGCATTGACGAAATCCCGCACCGAGAACTGTCGGCCCGTGGCGATGACGAAATCATCGGGCTGTTCCTGCTGCAGCATGAGCCACTGCATCTCCACATAGTCGCGGGCATGGCCCCAGTCACGCTTGGCGTTCATGTTGCCCAGATAGAGGCAGGAGGACAGGCCCAGCAGGATGCGCGCCAGAGCACGGGTGATCTTGCGGGTCACGAAGGTCTCGCCGCGTACCGGGGATTCGTGGTTGAAGAGGATGCCGTTGCAGGCATACATACCGTAGGCTTCACGGTAATTGACCGTGATCCAGTAGGAATAGAGCTTGGCGCAGGCATAGGGCGAACGGGGGTAGAAAGGCGTCTTCTCCGTCTGCGGGATTTCCTGCACCTTGCCGAACAGCTCCGAAGTGGAGGCCTGATAGAAGCGGGTCTTTTTTTCCAAGCCCAGCATGCGGATGGCTTCCAGAAGACGCAGGGTCCCCAGCGCATCCACATTGGCGGTGTACTCGGGAGACTCGAAGGAGACCTGCACATGGCTCTGGGCTGCCAGGTTGTAGACTTCGTCCGGCTGCACTTCCTGCATGATGCGGATCAGGTTGCCGGCGTCAGAAAGATCCCCGTAGTGCAGAACGAACTTGCGGCCTTTCTGGTGCGGTCCCTGATAAAGGTGGTCGATACGATCCGTATTGAACAGGGAAGAGCGGCGCTTGATACCGTGGACTTCATAGCCCTTGTTCAGAAGGAATTCCGCCAGATAGGCGCCGTCCTGACCAGTGATACCGGTGATGAGTGCTTTCTTCATGAAATTCGTATCTGCCCGTTAAAAAATCGTAGTATGAAGTGGCTAGCTGGGCCATTGCCATCAAATAACATATACAATGATAACAGAAAAGGGGTCACAGCTCATCACCGTAACCCCTAGTCTTCCTTGTGGTGGAGAAGAGGAGACTTGAACTCCCGACCCCCGCCTTGCGAAGGCGATGCTCTCCCAGCTGAGCTACTTCCCCACATGGACGCCACAACGCGGCGTAGCGAGGTATGTATGCCATTCATCTGCCGCGGTCAAGTCTTTTTTGTGCACAGGCCGCCCGTCGGTCAGGAGAGAGGGGCCTGATATCCGTGGCATGCAAGGGACGGTCAGCTACGAATCCGGCTCCGGCAAGCAGGATGACATACCTGCACCAGTGACCGCCAGGATGGAGAGGTCGTCATGTCCGCCGCTCGCTCCGGTTGTCTCCAGAGCGTTTTCTCCTTGGTATGCGGGCAGGCGAGCTCCGGCTTTCCCGGAACGCCTGCGGGAAAGCAGGGGCGCTCCGAAGCAGGCCGGCATAGCAACGCCCTGCCCGTCAGGATAGAGGGGCATCCCCGGGCCGTGTCTTCCGGCCGGCAACCCTCACGCCACGCCGGACAAAGCCCGTGGCATCCCCGGGTCCTCTCCTTCCGTCCATCCCCTGAAAAAAATCGGCCGGGCCGCCCCTGTGGGGCTTGGCTACCGCGAAAAAAAACGCTATAGAAGCCCGCTGGTGTCACTATGAAGGAATATCGAGATCATTATTTTCTCAAGGCCAAGCGCGAGAATTATCCGGCCCGTTCCGTGTACAAGCTCAAGGAACTGGACGCGAAGTTCAAGCTCTTCCGCCAGGGGATGCGCGTTCTGGATCTGGGCGCGGCTCCGGGCTCGTGGTCGCTGGGTGCTGCCGAAAAGGTGGGCCAGCGCGGGCTCGTGCTGGGCTGCGACATCCAGACCACGGAGACCGCCTTTCCGCCGCAGGTCACCTTCATGCAGGAGGACGTGTTCAACCGTTCCGATGCCTTTGAAGCCCGCCTGCGCGAGATGGGGCCGTTCGACGTGGTCATGAGCGACATGGCGCCCCGTACCACCGGGACCAAGTTCACGGACCAGGCCCGTTCGCTCGAGCTGGCCTGCGAGGCCCTGGAAGTGGCGCGCCTGCACCTCAAACCCGGCGGCAGCTTCAT
>ENA-ORRO01001400-ORRO01001400.1-human-gut-metagenome-genome-assembly--contig:-NODE-1400-length-17154-cov-5.254401_pt1 | contig 17154 bp, 14 predicted proteins | sample MGYA00242176_ERZ509136 | MGnify/ENA primary metagenome ERZ509136 (study PRJEB26280, sample SAMEA2338644) | human gut metagenome | biome: human gut; feature: human-associated habitat; material: faeces...
TAACCGGCCAAATGGGTCAAATTGAACCCGGCCTTGACAACGCTCTTATGTTCAAATAATTCAGTTTTATTTACCATAATGTTTAATTCCCCTTGTTACCTTTTTCAAACAATATTCTGAAAATAAAAAGGAAAAACCATTCCAAGCTAAAAAAACCGCCTGTGATAGGACAAATGATAATATAGAATATCTTGAGGATGTTTACGGGTTTATCAAAGTCAAATACATCAAAACAGAAAGCATAAAGCAGTGTGACTGTACTATAAACGGTTATATGCAGAACTTCGTGAGATACCAGCTTCGTACACAGGATATCTGCAGTTATACCAGCAACCAATGCGAGCCCTAGTTTCGCATAATCGAAAACAGCGTTTCTGTTATGATTTTTCATACTTTTCACCCTCTTTTTCCTTGTAATAAATAAATTATACTTGCAAAATCCATAAATGCAAATTATAATATTTTAATAGAGTATAATAAAAACTAATATACAAGGAGAGCCGAAAATGCTTGATCAGAAAGTCATAACATTGCTGAAAGTTTATGAGAAAAAGAGTTTTAGCAAAGCATCCCATAGTCTTTCTATCACACAGCCTGCCGTCAGCCAGCACATAAAAGCACTGGAAGAGGAGTTCGGTGTGAAAATTTTTGAACGCAAAAGCGGAAAGTTTATTGTGACAAAAGAGGGAGAAATGATTGTACAGACAGCAAGAAAAATGCTGGGTTTACACAATTTACTTATGCAAGAGCTGGAGGACCGATCAAAAGCAACAGAACATATCACCATCGGTGTTACGCATACAGTGGAAAGTAACCCGATTGCAGAATCTCTCGCAAAATTCTGTTCTGAAAACGAAGGCATATCTATAAAAATTGTTACTGATTCCATAAGAAATCTTTATAAAAAGCTGAAGAGTTACGAGCTTGATTTGATAATTGTAGAGGGACGTTCGCCGGAAGAAGGACTGAAATTTTTCATGCTGGATACCGATTTCTTATGTCTTGCTGTTTCTCCGAATCATCAGTTTGCCGATCGGGAACTTGTTACTCTTAGTGAACTTAAGAAAGAGAATCTGATACTTCGTCTTCCTAATTCAGGTACGCGAAATCTGTTTGTTGCACATTTGGAGAGCAACAATATGGATATAAACGAGTTTAATGTTATTCTCGAACTGGACAATGTAGCCACAATTAAGGATCTTATCCGTCGCGATTTCGGTGTTTCAATTTTGCCGAAAAGCTCTTGCCTAGATGAAATTAAAAAGGGGAAAATCATTGTTTTGCCTATAGAAAATCTTAGTATGATTCGCGAAATGAATATTGTTTACCGTGATGATTTTAATCAGATGGATATTCTCCGCGGAATTGTTAAGGCATATAATGAAACCCTTAGGTTATATAAATAAAGTATATAAATAAAGATTCCAGATATACTTTGTGAAAAATGATGTAGGAGAGACTTGGATTGATAAAAGATTGAACCTATGTCGGCAGCAATCAGGCAGGAATAATCGGCGCGGTTATTGCAACGGCGGCAGTTGTGCTTCCGTCTTTTGCCATTATTCTGCTTGTAACGGCATTGCTGACAAAGGTATTGAAGAACAAATGTTAGCATCGGGCTGAAATAGCCATATTTCATCGGGCTAAAACAACCAATTCTCATCGGATTAAAAAAACCAACGCATCAGTAGTTGATAGTTTAATCCTTAGTTGCAACAACCGGTTTGGGTGTACCGGTTTCAATCGCTATCGTTTCCAGACGCTTTCCGCGATAGCTTTTACCTTTCATCATGAATACCGTTGCATCATCAAAGATGCGGTCTAAAGCACACAGCAAGGAAGAATCTTCGCTGAAGTATTCTCCCCACTTGTTTGGACTCATGTTGCTGGTAAAGATCATAGTATTCGGACCTTCTTTGTTGTACCTTCGATCCACCATATCAAAAAACATCCGTGTTGCCTCTTTGTTGAATACACATCGACCTATCTCATCTATGATAAGACACGATGGCTTAACCAGGCCATTTATGGTCGAACTCTCTCGGCCATATTTCACTGCATCGGTTAATCGCTGATTCAGTTCCGTTGCTTTCATGAAGTAAGTTTTTAACCCATGAAGGCAGCATTCTCTTCCATAAGCCATTGCCAGATGAGTTTTTCCAACACCCTGTGGCCCGATAAATGCCAGATTTCTTCCGGCATTCACAGCCGTTAAAGAAGGAAGATTTTTTAGTGCTTCGACCTGCTTTCCTTTGACCTGAGAAAAATCAAATCCTTTAAAGGTCTTTGGTTCTTTCAATGGAAGACGACTCATCTTTAATAGCGTATTCCTAATGGTTTCTTCCTTTTCAAAACGTAAGTGATCGAATACAAGAGCTATCGCTTCCAGTTGATCTGCGCTCATCGCTTTGGAATCCAGAAGATCCCATAGTCCATTCGTATAAGCACTGATCTTCAGAGATTCGATATCAGCAGTTAATCGTGAAAACACATCATTCATCCCACAGACCCTCCTCAAAGTTAAATTTGGAAAAATCTGAAGCTGGTGTTTTCTCCTCAATCTGCATGATTTTTGATTTCACAGGTACTGAAGGAAACTCTTCAGGCTGGGCAGAAACATACTGATCCTGGCAAAAGCTATCTTTTTTGCTCCATGTCACGTCATGAACAGTGAGGATTCGGCTTAAGTCTTCATCATATATCGTGAGTTCATACTCTCGCCTTTGAACACGACAGATTCGCTTCTGATACCAGTATGGGACTCCAAAACGACGTCCTTCATAGTTCACAAAGCCATCAAAAGAGATCAGACGCGGCGGACAAAGATAAAACATCAGTTCCTGTGTCGGTTCCAGAATACATGCTGACTGCATGCATTCCCGATTATGTTTTTCTTCCGGAACACAATCCACAGCTCGATGATATCGACTGTTTTGGAAACGACACCATGAAAGTGCCTGATAGTTTAACTCGGTTATGTTGCTGAAAACTCGTCCTGGAATAAAGTTGTCTTTGACAAAACGAATCAGTCTCTCCACAGCGCCCTTCGTAAAGGGATGACGAGGTTTACAAAGTTTTGTTTCAAAACCAACCGTTTTCATGAAGTTTTCATAGTCATGCTGCCAGATCGGATGTTTATCCGGATCTCGTCCGATAACAACACTTTTCATGTTGTCTGTCAGAACATACTTCGGAATGCCCATGAGTACAAAAGCATGAATCATTCCGATAAAGAGGTTTTCCTGTTTGGCGTTTGGAAAGAACTCGATATATCGCTCGCCGCAGTGATGACAGATCATCGCAAAACAGGCACAACGATAATGGTTTCCGTCAAAGCATTCAATGTCTATAAATCCCCAGTCCATCTGATAGGCCTCAGCAGCCGCTGTACTATAACGTCTGCCTCGATTACCCTGAGGGGCAACAAGAAGGCGCTTAGGTGGAATCAGATCCTGGTGGTTCTCAATATAGACTCTGACTTGTGTTTGACCACCTGAGTACCCATGCTCCTGTAATCTTTCATAGCAGACAGAAGCATTTGTAACGTTTTTTCTTAAAAGATCATCCAGTAGGCCAGTGTAACCCGACAGAACAGTCGTAGTAGCTCGTTTACCTGTACGAGCATGAGGTTTGATGACAAAACCATCTTTCTTGTAGCGACGAAGTTTAGCACGGGAAAAATCGGTTCTGCGTTCAAGCTCTGCAAGGTTGAGCTTGTTAATATCGAAGTTTTCGCCTTTTTCCGACTTCATATCTTCGATAGCGTGTGATAGAATGATCTGTGGGTCATTGCTATTAGTATCTTTTTTCATAGTTCTCCTTTAAACTGATGCGTTGGGTACCATCAGTTTAGAACAGAAAAGACACTTCGCAATGACTTTTGGCTTTTTTAATTCGATGAAATTTGGCGATTTTAACCCGATATAATTTGGCTGAAATCACCCGATGCTAACATTACTACCATTTTTACTACTACAACGGGGAAAGTTGTGCCGTTTTTTGCAAAATTATGTCCTTTTCTCCGTGAACAGGTGAAACCTGCAAACCCGCAGTAATTCGGCATATTTCGGCATAGAAGGGAGTTTCGTGTCCATGATCAAAATACTATTTATCTGCCACGGCAACATCTGCCGTTCCACCATGGCGGAATTTGTCATGAAGGAACTGGTCCGGCGAGACCATCTTGGGGATGCGTATGAAATCGCTTCGGCTGCCACCAGCCGGGAGGAAATCGGCAACGATACCCATTGGGGGACGAAGGAGCAGCTGGAGCTCCACCACATTCCTTACACGTCCCGGAAGGCCCGGCAGATGACCCGGGAGGACTATGGATACTATGATCTTCTCATCGGTTTTGACGATGAAAACCTGCGGGAAATCCACCGGATCGCCGGGGGAGACCCGGACCGGAAGATCCATCTGCTGCTGGATTTCACGGATCACCCCCGGGAAATCGCCGATCCCTGGTATACGGGGGATTTTGTCAGCACCTATCGGGATGTGATGGATGGGTGTGAGAGCCTGCTGCATGAGCAGCAGGCCTGTCAACATCCACGTTTAGGGAAACAGGGTCTGATTGATTGAATGGAAAGGATTCGACCCAAAGGGGCCTTACGACAAACGACTCACGGCCCACGATGAACGAACCCTGCTTCCTAATAATTCTCCCAAAACAACCGGGCGGACTCGTGGAGAGCCCGTCCTTTTTTGCGTACCAGGCACACCTGGCTTTCCAGGGCCTGTTCCTGGATGGGGACGGCGGTCAGTCCCTGGCTCAGGTTCACCACGCTTTCCGGCACCAGGGCCACACCCAGCCCGGCCTGGGCCCACTGGAGGCAGCTCCGGGCATCGTCGGCCAGGCAGCGGAAATAGAGCGTGAACCCCTGTTTCCGGCAGGTGTCCTGGATGATCCGCTCCCACCGCCGGTAGCCCAGAAGGGGCAGATCCTGGAGATCTTTCAGGGCAAAGGTTTCCGGCACAGGGTGGGGGAACAGGTCTTCCATCCCCACGGCACAGAACTTTTCCCGGCACAGCTCCTTTCTCTCCACCCGGCTCCGGGAAAAGGGGGTCCGGATCACGGCCAGATCCACGGTTTCCTTTTCCAGGGCATCCAGCAGCTGGTAGGTGTTCCCTTCGTACAGCTGGAAGGCGATATCCGGATACTTCTGGAGAAAATACCGGATCCCCCGGAAAAACCGTTTCCCGGCTCCCGAGGAGATCATCCCCAGATGGAGACTGCCTTTTTTCCCCAGCTGGAAATTCTTCATATCCTCCTGGGCTGCCAGGGTCAGGCTCTGGATCCGTTTGGCGGTATCGTACAGGCTTTTGCCCGCTTCCGTGAGACGGATCTTCCGGCTGCCCCTTTCCAGCAGCTGTACTCCGCACTGGGCTTCCAGCCGCTGGAGCTGTAGGGATACCGGGGGCTGGGTAAGGTTCAGGCGTCGGGCTCCTGCGGAAATGGAGCCTTCTTCCACTACGGCAATGAGACAGTTCAGCTGTTCCAGATTCATATTCGATCCTCCTATTTAGAAAACATATAAATATCTATAGATTCAATATCTATTATATAGCAATATCGGTGGTAAGATAAAGACAGTTCAAAAAATGAGGTGCGAATCATGAAAAAATTTCTTCCCTATTTTCAGGGATATGGCTGGGACTGCATCCTGGCGCCCCTGTTCAAACTGCTGGAAGCCCTGATGGATCTGGCGGTGCCCCTGGTGATCGCCGCCATGATCGACCGGGGCCTTTCCCAGGCGGATAATGCTTTCCTGTTCCACTGTTTCCTGGGGCTCATGGGGCTGATGGTGTTGGGCATGGGCTTTTCCTTTACCGCCCAGTATTTTGCCGCCCGGGGGAGCGTGGGGGTCATTACCCGGCTCCGGCAGGCCCTGTTCGACCATATCCAGAGCCTGTCCTACCGGGAACTGGATACCCTGGGCACCGATACCCTGATCACCCGGCTGACCAGTGATGTGACCCAGGTCCAGACGGGCCTGAATCTGGCTCTGCGGCTGCTGCTCCGGAGTCCCTTCATCGTGTTCGGTTCCATGGTCATGGCCTTTACCATCGATATGCCCAGTGCCCTGGTCTTTGCCGCCGCCATTCCTTTGCTGCTGGTGGTGGTCCTGGGAATCATGCTCCGGAGCATCCCGCTGTTCACCCGGGTCCAGGAGGCCCTGGACGGCCTGCTCCAGACCACCCGGGAAAACCTCACCGGGGTCCGGGTGATCCGGGCCTTCTGCCGGGAAAAGGCGGAAGTGGATGAATTCGACAGCCGGAACGCCGACCTGACCCGGAAAAACCTCCATGTGGGCAGCTGGTCCGCCCTGATGACTCCGGGCACTTACCTCTTGGTGAACCTGGCCACAGTGATTCTGATCCGCCAGGGAGCCATCCGGGTGGAACTGGGTGCCCTGGCCCAGGGCGACGTGGTGGCCTTGTACAACTATATGGCCCAGATGATCATCGAACTGGTGAAACTGGGCAGCATGGTGATTACTTTGAATAAATCGGCAGCTTGTGCAAACCGTATCCAGAGCATTCTGGAGGTGAAAAGTTCCATGACCTGTCCCTCCGCCGACGGACCCCTTCAACCGGTAGGCCAGGGACCGGCCGTGGCTTTCCATCAAGTTTCCTTTGGGTATGCAGGGGGTGCGGATGCCGTTTCTGAACTTGATTTTACCATTCCCAAGGGTGCGACCGTGGGGATCATCGGGGGTACCGGCAGCGGCAAGACCACTCTGGTGAACCTGATCCCCCGATTTTATGATGTGATCCGGGGCCGGGTGGAAGTGGACGGCCGGGATGTGCGGGACTATCCTGCAGGCACCCTGCTGGACAAAATCGCCCTGGTGCCCCAGAAAGCGGTGCTGTTCGAAGGCACCATCCGGGATAACCTCCGGTGGGGCAAAGCCGATGCCACCGATGAAGAACTGTGGCAGGCCCTGGAAACCGCCCAGGCCAAAGACGTGGTGCTGGGCAAGGAGGGGCAGCTGGATGCTTTGGTGGAACAGGGGGGACGGAACCTGTCCGGAGGCCAGAAACAGCGGCTGACCATTGCCCGGGCCCTGGTGAAAAAACCGGAGATCCTGATCATGGACGATTCCGCCAGTGCCCTGGATTTTGCCACCGATCTCCACCTGCGCCAGGCCATCAAGGCCCTGGAAGGGGAAATGACCGTATTCATCGTATCCCAGCGTACCAGCAGTGTCCGCCAGGCGGATCTGATCCTGGTGCTGGACGACGGACGGCTGGTGGGCCAGGGAACCCACCGGCAGCTCCTGGAAACCTGTCCGGTGTACCAGGAAATCTTTGATTCCCAGTATCCGGGCCGCCGGGACCAGGAACTGGCACAGGGAAAGGAGGAAGCCTGATGGGCAAGGAAAAGAACGATTCCAGTTGGGAAACTCTGAAAAAAGTCTGGCAGATCATCGACGCCTACCGGCTGCTCCTCGTGGGGAGCCTGGTCCTGGCCGGGGCTTCCGTGGCCCTGCAGCTGTATGTGCCCATCCTGTTCGGCCGGGCCATCGACGGCATTGCAGGGCCGGGCAAGGTGGATTTCGCTCTGGTGAAAGGGTACACCTTCCAGATCCTGGTGCTGGTGGTCCTGTCCAGTCTGGCCACCTGGGCCATGAACCTGATCAACAACAAACTGGCCTTCAACACCGTCCGGGATATCCGGAGCCGGGCCATCCGGCAGATCCAGCAGCTGCCCCTTTCCTTCCTGGACAGCCACAGCACCGGGGACCTGGTCCAGCGGGTGATCGCCGATGTGGACCAGATCTCTGACGGGCTGCTCCTGGGCTTTACCCAGCTGTTCTCCGGTCTGGTGACCATTGTACTGACCCTGTACTTCATGTTTTCCACCCACGGGAAGATTTCCCTGATGGTGATGGTGCTGACCCCGGTCAGCTTTCTGGTGGCCCGGTTCATCGCCAACCGGTCCTACCGGCTGTTCCAGAAACAGACCGCCATCCGGGGGAAACAGACCGCTCTCATCAACGAAACCGTGGGCAATGAAAAGGTGGTCAAGGCCTTCCGCCATGAAGAACGGTCCTCCAGACAGTTCCGGGGCCTGAACGAAGACCTGCAGCAGGCCACCCAGGGAGCCCTGTTCTACAGTTCCCTGACCAACCCCTCCACCCGGGCGGTGAACAATGTGATCTATGCCCTGGTGGCCCTGGTGGGGTGCTGGGAGATCCTGGCGGGAGGGCTCACCGTCGGGGGGCTCACCGTGCTGCTCTATTACGCCAACCAGTACATGAAGCCCTTTACGGATATCAGCTCTGTGGTCACCGAACTCCAGAATGCCCTGGCCTGTGCCGCCCGGGTGTTCGCCCTCATCGAGGAAACGCCTCAGAGCCCGGATCCGGACCGGCAGCTGACCTTCCAGGAAGGCCGGCTGGCCATCGACCATGTGTATTTTTCCTACAATAAAAAGCGGCCGCTGATCGAAGACTTCAACTTCCAGGTGGAGCCGGGCCAGACCACCGCCATTGTGGGGCCCACGGGCTGCGGCAAGAGTACCTTCATCAACCTGCTCATGCGGTTCTATGATGTGGATCGGGGGACCATTGCCATCGACGGCCAGGATACGGCCCGGGTGGACCGCCATTCTCTCCGGCGGACCTACGGCATGGTGCTCCAGGAAACCTGGCTGAAGCAGGGGACCATCCGGGAAAACATCGCCTTTGGAAAACCGGAGGCTACGGAAGAAGAAATCATCCGGGCCGCCAAAGAAGCCCACAGCTGGGAATTCATCCGCCGGATGCCCCAGGGACTGGATACGGTGGTGAGCGATGACAGCCTGAGCCAGGGACAGAAACAACTGCTGTGCATCACCCGGGTGATGCTGGCCCTGCCGCCCATGCTGATCCTGGACGAAGCCACCTCCAGCATCGATACCCGGACCGAGATCCTGATCCAGAACGCCTTTGCCAAGCTGATGGAAGGACGCACCAGCTTCATCGTGGCTCACCGGCTCAGCACCATCCGCAATGCGGACCGGATCCTGGTGATGAAAGACGGGAAGATCATCGAACAGGGAACCCACGAAAAACTGATGGAACAGGGCGGGTTTTACAAAGACCTGTACAACAGCCAGTTCGCAGGGTGACTTTTCTCATTCATGCCGGTAAAACGCCCGTTCTTATCGGTGAGGGGTTTTCATTTCCGGAAACTCCGGTATAATGGAATCGAGGGGATATAAACTACCGAGGAGGAAGATCATCCATGGACAGAAACAAATCCGACTTCAGCTATGAAATCGCCGACGAACTGGGCACCCTTTCCACCAGCCCCAAAGGCTGGACCAAAGAGGTGAACCGGATCTCCTACAACGGCCGTCCGCCCCGGTTCGATATCCGGGAATGGGCACCGGGCCGGGAAAAAATGGGCCGGGGGATCACCCTCAGCGAAACCGAAGCCAAGGACCTGTGCAAGATCCTGTTCCAGTATTTCAAGAATCGGGGCTGAAAAGAAGCAAAGGGGGTACCGCAAACGCAGGCGGTACCCCTTTTGTGGGTTCTACCTCCATCTGGTGGGTTCCACCCTGCTGGCGCCTCCATCTTCTCCCTTTCCCTGCAAAATGGTATAATAAAAACACCATTTCAGCTTTTCTAAGGAGGGGATCCTTTGATGCTTTCTCGTATCCATTCTTTCTTCCTGGGCATCTGGGAGCGGAACCAGCGGTTCAAACCGGCTCTGATCGCCACCTGGGGCATTGCCCTGGCCTGGTTTTTTGTGCTGGTGTCCGGCAACCTTTCCTGGCTGCTCCAGAAGAACAACTTTTCTTCGGCCCTTTTGGCCGCGGGTGTCGTCGCCCTTGTTTCCGTGCCCTGGCGCCTGTACAACGAACGGTACGGCCGGGTGGAACTGCGTCGGGATGCAGCCTGCTTCCTGTTTTTTCTGCTTTTGTGGCGTTTTTTGGAGCGACTTCCCGGTACCGGCTTTTCCCAGTATGTGCTGCTGGTGCTGGCCGGCCTGATACCTTTCTGTCTGGGACTCAGCCTGTTTTTCTGTGACAGCCGGGAAGGCAAACCCCAGCTGTTTGGCCATTTTGTGGTGGCGGGCGTGAAGACCTTGCTGCTGGCGGCCGTGGTGAACTGTATGCTGGGTCTGTGCTATGCCAGCGTCAGCTTGCTGCTGTATCCCCTGGGCCTGCCCTGGGTGCTGTGGATTTCTTATCTTTCTTTTGGTGTGGTGGGGTTCCAGTATTTCATCTCCTGCATCCCCAAAGCTGACGACCCGGTCTCCGTGCCGCCGCTCTATACCACTCTCTGGAAACGGATCCTGCTGCCCTGCGCCATATTCCTGCTGCTGGTGATCTACCAGTACCTGGTGCGCAGCCTGTGGCAGAAGAGCCTGCCCGTGGGGCTCATGAACCCCTTCGGCCTGTTCCTGATGGCGGTGTACGCCCTGTTGTATTTCTCCTTCTGGAAGGGGGAACCGGCCTGGCAGAAAAAAGCCCTGCACTGGGGCGCCCTGCTGCTGATTCCGGTGCTCATCGGCCAGTTTGCCGGCCTGCAGATCCGGCTTTCCGCCTACAGCCTGACCTCTCTGCGGTACCTGTCCCTGTGCTGTACGGGCTTCGGAATCTGCACCCTGGTGTGTGGCTTCTTCCGGTGGAAACCACGGAAACTGTACCTCTTGGGCAGCCTGCTGACTCTGGTCCTGATCCTGACGCCGCTGAACCTGATCGACCTGCCCGCCTGGTTCCAGGCCCGGCGGCTGGATGGGGTGCTGGCCCGGAACCAGCTGGTACAGGGAGATCAGCTGGCCAGCGGGCGGAATCTATCGCCGGAAGACAGTAAACTCCTCCGCAGCAGCTTTGCTTACCTGTCCCATAGTCCGGGCAGCTGGCGATATCCCAATGTGGAACGGATCCGGCAGCAGCTGGACTTTCTGGCCACGCTGCCTCGGGAACCTGTCCAGACCGCACGGGGCAATAACCTGCATTATCGGACTGAACGGCTGAAGATCTCTGTGGCCGGATATAGTACCGCAAGCCTGGAACGCGGGTTTGCCATCCGGGCAGGGAAACTGCAGTACGGGCTGCCCAGTCAGACGGAACAGACCTGGGACGTGTCCCGGCAGCTGAAGAAATTGACTGAGAAATACCCTTCCGGCGGCGCCGTTCCTCCGGAGGCCCTGGAATTCCAGCTGGACGGCCAGCACAAGCTGATTCTCTTCTCTCTGAGTGGAGACCGGGCAGGATTCCAGGCCCAGCCGGGTAAACAGATCAATGGCAGAGGAACCCTGCTGACAAAATAAAGAAAGAAGGCATCCTCCTCTATGACCAAGAACCAGAAGGCCATTTTCTGCATGCTGCTGGCAGGGGTCCTGTTCAGCCTGACGGAAGTGGCCATGAAAAAGATCAATGCGGATCTGAACGGGGTCCAGGTGAACGCCACTCGGTATTTTCTGTGCGGAGTGTTTTTGATGCCCTGGAGCCGGGCCCGGCTGAAGGCCATGGATACACACATCCATGCAGCCCAGATGAAGCTGTGTGCCCTGCTGGCCTTTTCCGGCATTACCATCGTAGGCCCCCTGTACCAGATGGCTTCAGCCACTCTGGGGGCAGGCAACACCGGCGTCATCTTTTCCAGTACGCCGCTCTTCATCATCATGCTGGCGGCCCTGCTGCTCCATACGCCTGTTACCCGGCGGGAGGGAATTGCCCTGGCGTTGCAGGTGCTGGCCATTGCCATTCTGGTGGATCCCTTCCATATGACCCTGGATCCGGTGGGAGTGGCAGCCCTGCTGGTGTGCGTGGTCTGCTACAGCCTGTACGCCGTGGGCGGCAAGAAGCTGATAACAGATCTGGGCAGCATCACGGTGACTGCCTGGTCCTTTTTCTGGGGTGGTGTCCAGCTGCTGCTGGTGGCCGGCCTGTCCCACATCCCGGCTGTGTCCCAATGGCTGATGGCCCACGGCTTTGCCAATTACGCCTGTGTTCCTCTCTTCACCGGCTACACCTGGGAAAATCTGCCCTGGGTTCTGGTACTGTACATCGGCATCACCCTGGTGGCCTTCCTGAGCTGGTTCCTGGCCATCGAATGGGGTGGTGTGGCCCTGGGCAGCCTGACCTATTTCATCAAACCGGCCCTGAGTCCCTTGTTTGCCCTGATTTTCGCGGGGGAACCCATCACGACGAAAATGATGATCGGCATGGTGCTCATGATCGGAGGGGCGTTTGTGGCATTAAAAAGATAAAAAAGTCTCCCGGCACTCGTCTCGAGTCTCTAGCCGATGGAGCAAATTTGCCTGAGGCAAATTTGGATCAATGGTAAACAATTAGAAAGCGAGCGTGTAGAATATGAAAGAAATCAACGATGCATTGCTGCAGTCCTTCCGTGCCAAAGTGGCAGCGGACCCCAGTGTTTCTGTTTTGAACAGTGCCCTGGCCAAAACCGATCTGGCCGACCTGTCCTTTGTGCCCATGGCGGCGGCCCGGCACCGGGGGCCCTTTGCGGTGGAAGTGAAGACCCGGGGCATCACCGCCCAGCAGAAATCCGGCCGGTGCTGGCTCTTTGCGGCCCTGAACATCCTGCGGGAAATCGTGGCGGAAAAATGCGGCCTGGAAGAATTCGAACTGTCCCAGAACTACCTGAGCTTCTATGACAAACTGGAAAAGGCCAACAATTTCCTGGAAATGGTCATTGAACAGGCCGGGGAGCCGGTGAAAGGCCAGAGCATGCAGTACGTGCTCAGGGGCATGGTGGATGGGGGCTACTGGAGCGAAGCGGCCCATCTGGCAGCCAAATACGGGGTGGTGCCCAAAACCGTCCATCCGGAATCCTATCAGTCCGGCCATACGGACCGGTTCCTGGCCGCCATGAACCGTCTGCTCCGGAAAGATGCCATGGAACTCCGGGACCTGGTGGCTGCCGGGAAGGATCCCTATCCCCGGAAGAAGGAAATGCTGGCGGAAGTGTACAAGGCCGAATGCATCGCCTTCGGGGCTCCGGTGGAAACCTTCGATTTTGCCTGGCGGGACAAGGACAAGAACTATCACTGCGACCGGAACCTGACACCCAAAGCTTTCTACGACAAATACGTGGGCCTGGCCCTGGAGGACTATTATCCGGTGATCAACGAGCCCACCCCGGACAAGGAAATGGATACCCCGGTGGCTTTTCATGCGGTGGAAAACATGGTGGGGAAGGATATGGAAGCCCTGAACCTGGCCCAGGAGGCCCTGGAGGATCTGTGCATCCGGCAGCTCCAGGCCGGGGAACCGGTGTGGTTCGCCTGTGATGCCGGAGCCTGCGGGGCCCGGAAAGAGGGCATCTGGGATCCGGACAGCGTCCAGGTGGAAAAGCTCCTGGGCGGGATTTCCTGGGAGATGCCCAAAGGGAAGCGGCTGGAATACGGAGCCAGTTCCGCCACCCACGCCATGCTCCTCACCGGAGTGGATTTCGACGGCAACGGCCGTCCCACCCGGTGGAAGATCGAGAATTCCTGGGGCAGTGAGGTGGGCGAGAAAGGGTACTTCGTCTGCTCCGAAAAGTATTTCAAGGAATACGTCTACGAAGCGGTGATCAAAAAATCCCATTTCACCCCGGAACAAAGAGAAATGCTGAAAAAAGAACCCATCCGGATCAATCCCTGGGAGGAAGACGTATAAGGAAAGAGGGTGTGAAAAAATGCTTTTTCACACCCCGTCACTAGTCACTAGTCTCTAGTCACTAGCCGATGGAAGCCAGCTGACGCAAGCGAAATAAAGGCGCTGTGGATGATTTTTTCACAGCGCCTTTATTTATAGGATTACGCTCTTTCCTTCTTTGCCAGTTCCGGCAGGATGAATCCGATGCCGATCAGTACCAGCGGGGTCAGGATATTCATGGCAAACTGGAAATACCAGGTGTCCGTACCGCTTTGCACCCCACGGGGGAACATGCCCATGATGCAGGCAAAAGCGGTAAAGGCAAAGCACCAGAACCCGGCCAGCATGCCCAGGCCGCGGCTCTTCACAAAATGGTATGCAGAAACATACTGGTCCGCGTGTTTCTTCAACATCATGTAGGCGAAGAACACCCACAGGTACCGGAGCGGCATGCACACCGCATTCAGGCGGATCAGCCAGTTGTAGAGGCTGGTCATGTCGCCGATCCCCAGGGCCGGGACGATCAGCAGGATGGAAACCAGCACGGCGGTCAGTTTGTACCCGGTGACCGGCACCCCTTTGGCGTTCACTTTGGTGAACACTTTGGGCACGAACTGGGGATCCACGTCCGCCAGCAGGATCTTGATGGGGGCGTCGATGGAAATGGCCAGGGTGGCCGCCTGTCCCAGGGTGTTGCAGATGGCGTAGATGATCACGAAGGTCTGGCCGATGCCATAGTATTCACCCAGCTTGGAGAAGCTGTAGTAGGCCCCGTTCATCATCAGGTCCTTGGGGATGTTGGTGGGGTCGAACATCAGGCCCATGGCAAAAGTCCCCAACAGGGCGGTGACCGCCACCATAGTGGCCATGAAGATCATGGATTTGGGATATTCCGAAGAAGGTTTCTTCAGGTTGTTGACATAGGGGCTCAGCCGTTCGCAGCCGCCCACCGCAAAGACCAGGATGCCCAGTGTGGTCATGTAGTCAAAATCGAAGGTGGGCATCAGGGTATCCCAGTTCAGGCTGTAGGTGAAGGTCCTGGCGGTGGTCAGGTGAGGAGCCGCCAGGGCCAGCAGGATGTAGAGGATGCTCATGACGAACATGAAGCTCCCGGCCAGGGCCCCGATCCGTTTCAGGGCGTTGACCCCTTTGGAGGCGTACCACAGGAAGAAAAAGAAAATCACCAGAGCAATGCTCTGGAGCACCAGGGGCGAGATGGTCTTGGTCAGGCTGCCGTTCTGGAATACCGCCCAGCCAAAGGCAATGAGCATGTTCTGGGGCTTTTGGGCCAGATAGGGCATATGGACGATCCAGTAGGTCCAGCCGGCGAAGTAGGCCAGTTTGGCTCCGGATGTGGAGCGGATCCAGGAGGATACCCCGCCTGCGCTTTCCTTGAAGGTGGAGCCCATTTCGCCCACCATGAGCACATAGGGGATGAAGTAGAGGGCAAACATGAGGATCCAGGATACCACCGCTTTGAGACCCTGGTTGGCATAGCCGTTGACGATGTTCCCGAACCCCCATACGGAGGTGAAGGTCATCAGGCCCAGCGCCTGCCATGACAGAACTTTGTTGCTTCCATTGAGTGATTTTTCTTTTTCGTCCATTGGAAAGCCTCCTTTTCAAAAGATGGTATTATTATACCATGGAAACTTTTACTTTCCCAGTTAAATGAAAAAGTTTTTGAACAATTTTGTATCTTATGATACAATGGCCCCAGGAGGTGTCAACATGAATCAAACCACAAAAGAGTTACTGAACCTGATCCACAAGAGCACGTCCCCGTATCATACGGTGGCAGCCAGCCGTGACCTGCTGCTGGCCAACGGCTTTGCTGAACTGTCCCTGGCAGAGGACTGGACCCTGGCCCCGGACGGCAAGTATTTTGTCACCTGCTTCGATTCGTCCCTGTTTGCCTTCCGCACCGGCAAGGCAGGCTCCCGGGGACTGAAGATTGCAGCAGCCCATACGGATTTTCCCTGCTTCCGGCTGAAACCGGCTGCCGAAGTCAATACCCAGGGCTACGGCACCCTGAACGTAGAAGGGTATGGCGGCATGATCGTATCCACCTGGATGGACCGGCCCCTGTCCCTGGCCGGGAAGATCGTTACCCGGACCGAAGATCCCTTCAAACCCCATACCCACCTGGTGGATTTCAAACGGCCTCTTTTGAGCATGTCCAGCCTGGCCATCCACATGAACCGGGAAGTGAACGACGGATATAAATGGAACAAGCAGAAAGATGTGCTGCCCCTGGCCACCATGCTGGGAGAAGATCCGGAAGACAAGCACTTTTTCACCAACTTCCTGGCCAAAGAACTCCAGGTGGAGCCGGAAGACATCCTGTCCTTTGAACTGTCCACCTATCCGGTGGAAGAAGGCTGCACCTTCGGGCTGAAGGACGAATTCATCTCCTCCGGCCGGCTTGACAACCTGACCTCCTGCATGGGCTGCCTGAAAGGCATCATCAACGGCAACGGCACGGAAGGACTCCATGTGGCCTGCCTGTTCGACAACGAGGAAGTGGGCAGTAACACCAAACAGGGTGCGGATTCCCTGGTGCTGAACAACCTGCTCCACCGGATCTACGCCAAACTGGGGCTGACGGAAGAAGCCCTGTACCAGGATATGGCCACCGGGTTCATGCTCAGCGTGGACGTGGCCCATGCCCTCCATCCCAACTATACGGACAAATGCGACATCACCAACAAGCCCCTCCTGGGCAAAGGGGTGGTGCTGAAACAGGCCTGCAGCCAGTCCTATGCCGGGGATGCGGAAGCGGTGGCCATTGTGAAGGGCCTCTGCGCCGCCAACGGGATTCCCTGCCAGCTGTTCGTGAACCGCAGCGACATCAAGGGCGGATCCACCCTGGGCTCCATGGCCTCGGCCCTGACTCCCATCCGGACCATGGATATCGGTGTGGCCCTCCTGGCCATGCACAGCGCCCGGGAAACCATGGGCGCCGCCGACCAGAAGGCCCTGGAAGATCTGATTACGGTGTTCTTTGGGTAAAGAGTGTGAAAAAGAAAAGGTGTGACCGCGGTCACACCTTTTCTTTTTCCTTCAAAATAATGTCATACGCCTTGGCCACGTTTTCCCGGATGGCTGCGGCGCATTGCTCGAACTGTTTCTGTTCTTCCGGGGTCAGGGGCAGTTCCAGGACCTTTTCCACCCCTTCTTTGCCGATTACAGCCGGGACGCCGATGAACAGGTCCTGCTGGCCGTATTCCCCGTCCAGTTCCACAGAGCAGGGGAGCACCCGCTTTTCATCCCGGAGGATGGTGCCCACCAGGGTGGCTGCAGCTCCGGCAATGCCGTATTCCGTGCACCATTTGCCGGAAACCGTCACCCAGCCCCCTTTGATGGCCTGTTCCTGGATGGCTGCCCGGGCAAAAGGCCGGCCGCTGTGCTTTTCGTACTGGTCCACGGTCATGCCGGAGAAGTTCAGCAGGGACCAGGGGACAAACTGGGCATTCCCGTGCTGGCCCAGCATAAAGGCGTTGAAACTGCGGCTGTCCAGGCCGGTGGCATCGCTGAGGGCATGG
>ENA-ORRO01001414-ORRO01001414.1-human-gut-metagenome-genome-assembly--contig:-NODE-1414-length-17061-cov-119.014054_pt1 | contig 17061 bp, 6 predicted proteins | sample MGYA00242176_ERZ509136 | MGnify/ENA primary metagenome ERZ509136 (study PRJEB26280, sample SAMEA2338644) | human gut metagenome | biome: human gut; feature: human-associated habitat; material: faeces...
TGTGCTAAGTTGCTAAAACATAATCAAAAACGAGAACATGGAACTGGACACCCTATTAATTTAATATTATTGTTTGTTATTTCGGTGTCTTCTGTATCACATTTAATGCGATTATATGGACAGCCATCCCCACACACCGGCAGCAAAAGACATACCTTGCACTTATCATCATCAAATGGGGCCGATGCTGCCGAATATAGGAATAACAACTATGAAGCGGATAATATCTTCTTCTAATGGAAATAGTATTTCCTGCACGATCAACATGTTTTTATCATTAGGGAAAATCTCCGTTCAAAAGTATTGAACGGCGGTTCAATACTTTTGAACGGAGATTTTCCCTAATAACAATTACTTTTTCCTCTAGGCTTTTGGAGTTTTTAGATACGGAATAAGTCATCCATAGTGATAACTTTCTGTATTCTTCCTGCATACTCATTGAACTTTAAGCCATATGTTGTGATGAGTGTCAGGTGAAGGGCATTCTTGCATCGGGTTTCTTCCTGAAATGTGCTGAGTTTATGTCGCAAGTTCTTGTCGTAGCTGGCGTTGATGGAGAAGTCATCTTCGCAAAACTTCATTTCGCAGATATTACAGATGTGGTCTGCTCGTTCGATAACCAGGTCTATCTGTGCTCCATCCTTTTCTTTTCTGCTCTTCCATGGGCTTGATTCAGTCTGTACTCCGCTAATGCCAAGCGCCTGTTTGATTTGTGGCAAATGGTAGATGCAAAGTGATTCGAAGGTGAAGCCTCGCCAAGCCGTAAGGGAGGGTGTCAGTAAATTATCCTGCCAAAAGCTGGGATTGGTAGTCTTCTTGCCATCAATGAAGGAGAGATAGAATTTGCTGTAGAAGTCGGTAAGACGATAGTAAACCTCTCTCTTCGGATAGTCGTATTTGATATACGAGGTGATGAAGTCGCTCACTTCCAGAGTCTTCAGAGTTGTGGAGAGACCGCCACCGTCTGCAAGATTCGTCAGTACCTGTATCTCTTTTCTTGTGTACCCTTGTTGCTTCTTTGCCAGTAATCGTACAATCTTCTTGCAGTCTTCTGCATTGGTAAAGAGAGAAGAGTAGAGACGGTCGAATTCTAACTTGAGTTTGGCGTTTGGCTCGAAGAAGAGGCGGTCTATGTTTTGCGCCAGGCTCTTTCCCTTTTGGAGCATAGATATATAATAAGGTATGCCACCAGTAGCCATATAGCATTGTACCTGGTCGAATTTAGACATTACGATATGGTTTGCCTGGTAAAATCTCTCACATTCCCCCAAGGTAAAAGGGCGGAGCTTGATTTCATCTGTAGTTCGATCGAAGAGTCCTCCCTTGTTGTTGAGGAGTTTGTCTGAAATCCAAGAGGTAGCTGAGCCACAGACGATGAGCATTAAGTTCTCCTTGCCTGCTCCCCATCCATTCCAAAAATGTTCCAAGGCGGTAATGAAGCCAGAACGGGGTGTATCCATCCATGGAAGTTCGTCGATGAATACAACTTGTCGCTTCTTGGTGTCTTTTTTTTCCAGCAAGGATATGAGCGCATCAAATGCTTCCAGCCAGTCGGTTGGAACTCGTTTGATATCGCTGCCATACTTGATGAGCGAAGAGTAGAAATTGCTAAGTTGCTGCTCCTTCAGTTTCTTGCCTTGTAATTCGTATGGCGAGAGTCCTGTGTGGTAGAATGCAAACTTGTCGCCTAACAATTCTCTTATCAGAAAGGTCTTGCCGACTCTTCTTCTACCATAAACTACTGCAAAAACAGGTTTGTTTGTTTGATATAGAGCCTCAATCTCCTTGATTTCAGGCTCTCTTCCTATAATCTCTTGTGCCATAATGATGTCGTTATTTTGCTGCAAAGATACTAAAAATATCGTTTCGCGCAAAATAAAGAGTCGCTATTTTGCGCGAAACGGGGTAAAAAGGTCGTTTCGCGCAGAATAGTGATAGGGAGATTGTATTTATTAGTCGTGGAAATGTGCGGGAAAACAATGGATTTCCACGACTAATCATGCTAATTGACGTTTTTCAGTTTCTCAGCATACTCCTTTGGGAAGATGCCGAACTCCTTCTTGAAGCACTTAGAGAAATACTTCGGGGTGTTGAAGCCCACTTGTATTGCCACATCGCTGACCAGAATGTTAGGGTTCGACTGGATGATGCGCTGTGCCTCTTTCATTCGGATACTGTTGATGAAGGTAATGACCGTTTGTCCGGTTGTGGCTTTCACCTTATTATATAGGGTAGATTCGCCCATCGCCATATCCTTGGCAAATGCTTCGCGGTCGTACTCAGCATCCGACAGATGCTTCTTCACCATCTCTGTGGCGCTGTTGATGAAAGCCTGGTCCGGGTTACTGAGATGCGCCTGTGCTTCGCTCTCGACATTTGCCTGGAGCGAAACCTCAGCCTGAATCTTTTTTATCATCTTCTTGCGGTTGGCAAGCAGGGCATTGATGCGCACCTCCAGTTCCTCAAATTTGAACGGCTTGGTGATATAGGCGTCTGCTCCTACGGCATAAGCCTCGGTTTTGTCCTCTTCCTTGTTCTTGGCGCTGAGCAGGATGATAGGCAACTGCCAGAAACTCTTGTTTGCCTTCAGCTGCTTGGTCAGTTCGATACCGTCCATAATAGGCATCATCACATCGCTCACCACGAGGTCGAGTTTCTCCTTCAGGATGATGTTCATCGCCTGCTTTCCGTTCTTTGCCGTAAACACATGATAGTTCTTGCTCAAAACCTGCAGCATCAGGGCGAGCAACTCCTCATTGTCCTCAACCACCAGAATCTTGCTTACGTTCTTTCTGATAAAGATGCTCTGGCGGACAGGTGCCAGTTTAGGTTTTTCATCAGAAACTGGTTGGGAAACCTGCTTCATTTCCAGACTTGCCTGCCTGATAGCTTCCTGATTTACAGCGTTTGGCTTGTCTGAGTTGTCTATCTCGTCAGGTGCATACGCACTCTTCCTGATAGGCAGGGTAATGGTGAAGGTTGTGCCTTCGCCTTCCTGGCTCTCGCATTGGATGTTGCCATGATGCAGTTTCACCAGGTCGTGGGTCAGCGACAGTCCGATACCGGTTCCCGGCTGGTTCTGCTTGCGGTAGTCGCCATCGAAGAATCGGGTGTAGAGATGCTTCATCTTCTCCTTCGACATGCCGATGCCATTATCCTTGATGGTGATAACTGCCTGATCCTTGCTGAGGCTGAGCGATACCTTAATCTTGCCTCCCACCTTATTATATTTAATGGCGTTGGAGAGCAGGTTGTAGATGATCTTATCCATCTTGTCGGCATCAAACCATGCCATGCCTTCAGTCTTCGGCTTCTCCAGGGATAGGGTAATCTTCTGGTGTTCAGCCATCGGACGGATATTCTCGCAAGCTTCTTCTATGAACGAAATCAGGTTTCTGCGGCTCACGAGCAGATGCAGCTGTCCTGCCTGCGACTTTCTCACTTCCAGGATCTGTTGCAGGAGTCGGGTGGTGCGGTTGATGTTGCTGTCTATCACCAGATAGTCTTCCTCATACTGTGGTGCTCTTTCCTTGAGCTTGTAGATGGTGGCAGAAATGACGGTGAGCGGGGTGAGCAGCTCGTGGGTGATATTGGTAAGGATAACACCCATCTGCAGGCTGTTTCTGGTCTTCACCTGCTCCTTATACCATCTGGCAGCAGCAAAGATGCCGACTATCAGCATCAGGATATAGAGCATGAAGGCTATTCTGGATGCATACCATGGCGGCAGCACCTTGATGGTGATGGTGTAGGGCAGTTCCTGCCACTGACCATAGCTGTCGGTGGCCTTCAGACGCAATCTGTAGGTTCCTGCGCTTAGGTTCTGGAAGGTGGCTTTGTGAACATCAGGCTTGCAGTATTGCCAGTCTTCATCATAACCTTCCAGCTGGTAGGCATAGACATTCTTGCTGGCATTTCCGTAAGTGAGGAGTGCAAACTCGATATCAAACTTCTTCACCTTTGCCGGTATGGTAATCTCCTGGGTATAGTGAGGCATTTCTTTCGAAATATCACTTTTGAGAACAGAGTCCAGCATGGCAAATGGCACGTCGTCTATCAGCAGGTCGGTAATGATGAGCTTGCTGTTCTTCTTGTGATGCTTCATTCCCATAAGAGGAGATGGAGTGAAGGAGAAGAAGCCTGTTCTTCCGCCGAAGAAGATTTCCTTGCCAAACTGATAACTGGCATCCGCCGAAAAATGGACTTCTCCCAAACCGTCTTCCCGGGTAAAGTAAGTGATGTTGCGCAAGTCTTCCGCATCCTGACTTTTCCAGGTAATATAAGCCAGAGACTTGTTGAGCGCTACCCAGATATTGCCGAAAGCATCGCCTTCTATGGAGAAGGTCTGGTCATCCGGAAGATGAATCTTTCGGTTCTGGTATTCAAAACGGTCTTCCTCCTTATTATATAGGAAGAGTCCGCCACTGTTTGATATCGCCCAGAGTCTGCCCTGCTTGTCCTCCATACATTTCTGGGCATCATTGATGGCAAACAGCTGGTTTTTAAAGCTGTATTGCTTGTATTTCAGCGATTGGATGTTCTTGGGATTTCCCGAAATGCGGATGATGCCTTCATTATTGGTAGAGACCCAGATGTTACCCTGCCTATCCTGGCAGATGTTACGGATGTCACAGCTGCTGAAGTCGTTTTTACCTTCTTTCATGGTCAGGAAGTAGCCTGTATTGTCTGGATACACGATACTCATACCATTGCGGCTTCCTATCCACATGGTTTTATCCTTTGATTCGAAAACAGCATTGACAAAGTCTTCTTGGATGTATTTGGTATTGCTGCGATTCAGTTCGAAGGCATTTCCCTCCTTTGGTTTGACTACGATACCATAGTTGTTGACCGCAAACCAGATTTCCCCATTGCTTCTTTTGGCAATGCTGGTGATACTCGTGGTTAGCGTATAGTCGTGCAAACTGCCAAAACCTGGAATTTCACTATTATAATAGGTGGCACCGGTGTATCTGTTGTAGAGCGCTACTCCGTATGGGTTGAGCCCCAGCCAGAACCATGCTCCATCGGTGGTTAGTATGGCATTCACGTAGTTGATGGTAGGGGCATTCTGAAGATTTCCCAGATGCCACTGCCTGAAGAGCGATGGTGTGGTAGTAATCTGCAGGACTCCATCATTCTGCGTGCAGAGCCAGATGTTGCCCCCCCCATCTGTGCAGATATCATTGCAGTAGATGAGTCGGCTGTTGCCTATCTGGGTATATTTCTGCCAGCTGGCCTGCGGCAGGTTTTCGTCGAGAAAGCAGATGCCTTCTCTTGTGCATGCCCAGAGAGTATGCGTAGTAGGGTCTTCTACGAATTTATAGAAGATGTCGAAATTATTGGTTGTATAGGGATATTGATGATATTGCGGATTCTTCAGATTGTCCGGATTGCTGATGCACAGCACTCCGTATCCCCAGGTTCCTACCCAGAGACGATGGTTTCTGTCGAAAAAGAGCGAGTAGGCAGAATTTATGTCATTCAGCTTCGGGTAGCTGCGGAATACGTTGCTGCCACGTTTCAGACGCATCAGTCCGGAAGACCAGGTACCGATGAGAAGGTCGCCGTTTCTGTCTTCTATGATGGCTTTCACGCTATAGTTGGTTATTCTGTTTTTGCTGCCATCTACGTCAATGAGCCATGTATTCTTATTATTATAGGTATAGAACGTCTCTGTCTTGGAATTGAAGTAGGAAAGTCCGCCATCAGTTCCAATCCATAAAGTTCCATCTTTTGATACGAAGAGGGTATAGATGATGCGCTGAGATTCATCTGGCAGGAAGAAAGTCTTGAACTTTCCGGTGCGTTTGTTCATTCTTACCAGACCGTTGCGAGTTCCCAGCCAGAGATTATCCTGATGATCTTCGGCTATGGAACGGATGGTGTTGTTGGGCAGGATGCCTGGCTGGTAAGCATTCGTCTTGTAGGTTCTCGCATGATAGCCATCGTATGATTTCACTCCGGCATTGGTTCCCACCCACATCATACCTTCCTTATCGAAGAACATACAGCTAGCCTCTTCGGTAGGTGCAATGGTGATAGGAGGGAGATAACGGTATGGAAAGGTCTGAGCATTGGACGCCAGACTAACGAGTGATAACAGTATGATGTAAATGTATCTCATGTTGTTGTCTGTTGAATTTTGTTGTTTTCTAATTGCTAAGTGTTGCTAAGCTTTTGCAAAGATAAGCAATTTTGTCGAATATTGCTCCTTAATACCAACTTTTTAGTGATTTCTTTTCCTATTTTGTTGATTTGATGACTTTAAGTCGCAGAAAAGTCTTTAAATTTGCACTTAAATAATAAAAATGAGACGCAAGTCTCTTGTTTCTAACTTAATAAATATATAATAATGTGATGCCTTCGAGCATCAGCCGTTTCCAAATTTTCTAAATAAAGTCGAAAGAACATCGGCAAGAATAACAACAATTTAAATTTTAGACTTAAGTTAATAAACTGTTTTATGAAGAAATTAATGTTTTTGAGTGTGGTCATGATGGCCGCAACGAGTGTTTCAGCTCAGTCAACAGATAATAAGCCTAAGGAATATCCTGGTTACAAGTTGGTTTTCCACGATGAGTTTGACCAGGATGGAGAGCCAGACCCCAATTACTGGACTTACGACTTGGGACATCGCAACAACGAGGAGCAACTTTATACCACCAAGAATGCATGGTGCATGAATGGCAACCTGGTCATTGAGGCTCGCAAGGAGGAAGTACAAGACAAGAATGGCAAGATCTATCATTACACTTCATCGAGTGTGGTAACACGTGCCAAGACCTCGGGCGACTATATCAGTGCTTGGACTTATGGCAGGTTTGAGGTAAAAGCCAAGCTTCCTGCTTTTCTCGGTTGTTGGCCAGCCATATGGTTGTTGAGCAACGAGAACCTAGAGTGGCCTTACAGTGGAGAAATCGATATGATGGAGTATTATCCGTCTAATGGTGAGGAGGCACTGCATGCCAATGTTTGTTGGGGTACTACCCAGCGTTGGCATGCCAAGTGGAATAGCAAGGTGAAGAAAATATCTGATTTGATGGTTGCCAACCCTAATTGGAAGAATGAGTATCACGTATGGCGCATGGACTGGGATGAGGATTTCATCAAGCTCTATGTAGACGATGAGTTGCTCAACAGCATCAACCTGAATGCTACGGTGAATCCCCGTGCAGAGCATTGCCAGTATGATGATTACAACCCATTCCGTGGATATCATATGTATCTTTTACTCAATCTAGCCTTGGGAGGGGACAATGGAGGTTCGTTAACAAACACTCCATTTCCTTGCCAGTATCTTGTAGACTATGTACGTGTCTATCAAAAATACTAGGTTTATAAATTATTTGTTATCGCTATTTTTTTAAGGATAGTTTAGAGAAATGGTAATATTTGGCGAATAGTTCCCCTAAAATCGCAAAATATACTCTTTTGTTTAACAAAAAAGAACGAATTTTGCAATCGAAAAACAAATCGGACATGCTGTCTGATATGTTAATCTAGAGCTTGCCTCTAATAAAAGCATTAATAACTAACTAAATAAATACAACTATAATGAAAAATGTAAATCTAATAACTTCGTCAAGAAGGCTATTTTTCATGATGGCAATGTCTGCAGGTATGACATTGCTTCCACAGGAGTTGTTGGCTGTACAGAACAGTATACAGGCAGTGCAGCAGGATAATCAGGTGGAAGGTGTGGTAAAGGACACGAATGGTGAGCCTATTATAGGTGCTACTGTTCGAGTTGTAGGTACGAAAACTGCAACAGTTACTGATTTTGATGGTAACTTTAAACTGAATGCCAAGAGTGGTCAGAGCTTGCAGATTACTTATGTTGGTTGCAAGCCAAAAACTGTGAAAGTATCTCGTGGTGCCATCAATGTAGTACTTGAGGACGATTCTCAGGTGTTGAAGGATGTACAGGTTGTGGCTTACGGTGTACAGAAGAAGGTAACTGTAACGGGTGCAATCTCTAATATCAATGGTAGCGAGCTGACCAAGGTTCCTACCGGTTCCATCAACAATATGCTTTCTGGTGTAGTTCCAGGTCTTTCTTCTGTACAGTATTCCGGTGAGCCGGGAGCTGATGCTGCAACGATCCTGGTACGTGGTCAGGCTACTACCAACAATTCATCTCCATTGATTCAGGTGGATGGTGTAGAGCGTGACTTCAACGACATCGACCCAAGCGAAATCGAGAGCATTACCGTATTGAAGGATGCATCAGCCACAGCCGTATTCGGTGTGCGTGGTGCCAATGGTGTAATCCTCGTAACCACCAAACGTGGTAAGGAGGGAAAGGCTAAGATTTCTGCCAATACTTCCATGAGCGTCATTGTGCCTACTGATCCTATCAAGTTGGCTAACGCTTACGAGTATGCTTCTTATTATAATATGCAGAAGTTGAATGATGGTGCTGCTACTGCTCCTTTCTCAGATCAGATTCTTCAGAAGTTCAAGGATCATTCCGATCCTCTCCGTTTCCCTGATACCGACTGGATTGATTACTGTTTCAAGGATCATGCCATCCAGACACAGCACAATGTGAATATTTCTGGTGGTACCGACCGCATGCGCTACTTCGTATCTGTAGGTGCCTTCACCCAGGATGGTCTCTTCAAGCAGCAGTCTCTGCCTTACGATTTCAACTTTAAGTATCAGCGTTTCAACTATCGTGCCAACTTGGACTTCGATGTAACCAAGACTACCACCATCAGTGTAAATCTGGGTGGTCGTGTTGATACAAAGAATACTCCATATTCCGGTGAGGACAACAACCAGTTGTTCCGAAAGCTGTATTGGGCAACTCCATTCTCAAGCCCTGGTGTCATCAACGGCAAGTATCTCTTGTCGGGTACCGATTACAATGACTGCGACAACATGCCGTTTACTGGTACAACCGGTCTGGCTTCCTATTATGGTAAGGGTTATATGTCCAGAAATTCCAATACATTGAATGCCGATGTTGTGCTGAATCAGAAACTCGATGTCATTACCAAGGGTTTGTCTTTCAAGTTGAAGGGTTCCTACAACAGCTCTTATAGCGTAACTAAGTCGCGTGGTGCTTCTGCTGCCTATTATACACCAGTGATGCAGTCAGACGGAACCGTAGAGTATCGCAAGAACGGTACCGATTCACAGCTGGGCTATGGTGAGAGCTTTGACAAGGGCCGTAACTGGTACTTTGAAACCAGCTTGAACTACAACCGTGGCTTCGGATTGCATCATGTAGGTGGTTTGGTTCTTTACAACCAGTCAAAGTATTACTATCCAGGTACTTACTCTTCTATTCCTAGAGGCTATGTAGGAATGGTAGGTCGTGCTACCTACGACTGGAACAACCGTTATATGGCAGAGTTTAATGTAGGTTACAATGGTTCCGAGAACTTTGCCAAGGGAAAGCGCTATGGTTTCTTCCCAGCAGGTTCATTAGGTTGGATCATCAGTGAGGAACCTTTGTTCAAGCCTTTGCGCAAGGTGGTAGATTACTTCAAGGTCCGTGCATCATGGGGTCTCGTAGGTAACGACCAGATTGGTGGCAGCCGTTTCATGTATCTTGCCGACCCTTATGGCGTAGGTAGCGGTTATAACTTCGGTGTCAATACCGGCAACTTTGTAGCAGGAGCCTGGGAATCAAGTAAGAACAATGCTGATGTAACCTGGGAAAAGTCATTCAAGCAGGATTACGGTGTAGATCTGAACATTCTGAACAATCGTCTGAAGGCTACTTTCGACTACTATAAGGAGCATCGTACCGACATTCTGGTTCGCAGTGGTATTGCTCCTGGCTTGTTAGGTTTCACCTTGCCTGCAGCTAACCTTGGAGAGGTTGACAGCTGGGGTTATGAACTCTCCCTGAAGTGGAACGACAAGATTGGCAAGAACGTAACCTACTGGGTAGAAGGAAACCTGTCTTACAACCAGAACGAAATCAAGGAGCTTTACGAGGAACCGCAGAACTATTCCTGGATGGAGCAGAAGGGTCATCGTATCGGTTCCCGTCTGATTCGCAAGTTCTGGGGATTCTATGAGAAGGATTCTGACGAGAAGTACTTTGCTGAGTTTGGCGAGCATATTCCAGACCATAAGCAGACATTGCAGTATGGTGATGCCATCTATGTAGATTTGGACAAGGATGGTGTGATTGATGCCAATGACCAGTCATACGAATTGGGACATACCGATGACCCTGAGTACGTAATCGGTGTAAACCTTGGCTTCAGATGGAAGAATCTCGAAGTGAGTACACAGTGGACTGGAGCATGGAACGTGAGCCGTATGCTGGATGAGTCATTCCGCCAGCCATTGGGAGATACCGGTCAGAAGGGCTTGCTGAAGTATCAGTACGACCATACCTGGCAGGAAGGCAAGGACAATTCCGATGCCAAATATCCACGTGCTACCATGCTGAATGCAAGCAACAACTATGCAGGTTCTACGCTCTATGAGGTGAACGCTTCATACTTGCGTCTGAAGAATGCACAGATTGCATACCATTTCGACTTCCCATTCATGAAGAAGATAAAGATGAACAACCTGACTTTGGCATTGAGCGGTTATAACCTCTTCACCATCACAGACTTCAAGTGGGGTGATCCAGAGTCTCGTACAAGTTCCCGTCCATCTTATCCATTGACAAGATCATTCTCTTTGAGTTTGAAGGTTGGATTCTAAAAATAAACGACAATTATGAAATTACATAAAATATTAATAGGTGCATTCTTTGCTTTTGCACTGTCATCTATGACAACCAGCTGTGTAGACGACTGGAAGTTTGGTGATTCTTTTCTGGAAAAGGCTCCTGGTGGCGATGTTACCAAGGATACGATTTTCAATAATGCGGAATATACCCGCGATTTTCTCTGGAAGACCTATTCTTATATGTACTATGGCTTGCCATTCTATTGGGATGGTGGTGTGCAGGTAAAGATGAATACCGGTGTGTTCGAGACTTTGTCTGATTGCTGGCACAGCCATAACTCCTGGGATGACGTGAACCGTCTTTACTACTCAGGTGCTTACAAGGCAGGCGATCGTGGAAAGTTCGGCTATACCAACGAGAAAGTATGGGAGGGTGTACGTGCTGCTTATATTTTCCTGGAGAACGTAGATAATACTCCTGATATGGAGGAGAGCGAGAAGAGCCGCTTGAAGGCTGAGGCTAAGTGCATCATTGCTTCCCGCTACTTCGATATGTTCCGCCATTTCGGTGGCCTTCCTATCGTCAAGAACTCTTTCTCTGGTACAGAGGGTACCTACGAGTTGCCTCGTGGTACAGTGGAAGAGACAGTTAACTTCATGGTTGGACTGCTCGATGAGGCAGCTCCTAACCTTCCATGGAACCTGGATGAGTCTGAGCAGGCTAACTGGGATGGCCGTTTCACCAAGGCTGCAGCCATGGGCTTGAAGTGCAAGATTCTGCTTTTTGCAGCTTCTCCTCTGTTTAACAATGACCAGCCATACGCTGGCAGTGCATCAGATGAGGCTAACGAGAAGCATCAGGCTTGGTATGGTAATTACAGTGCAGAGCGCTGGACCAGATGCTTGGCTGCCTGCCAGGAATTTTTCAATGAGCTAGGTACCGACGGTTATTATCAGCTGGTACAGGCTGAAGGAACCACATCCGGTCAGTATCGTGCTGCCTTCCGTAAGGGTTATTCCAGCCGTGGTACTACAGAGATGCTGCTCAGCACCCGTGTAAGATTCAGAGACGACTGGGCATGGAACTATCTCTTCCAGGATTGGAATGGAAAAGGTGGTTATACTCCAACTGCTGAGTACATGGAGATGTTCGACTGGAAGGATGGTCGTCCATTTGATCTGGACAAGACTCTGGCTGGTGATCCAGACACGATGTTCGTCAATCCTAGCAAGAATTTCGAGTTGACTCGTGACCCTCGTCTGTATGAAACCATGATAGTGAATGGTGTACAGAAGACCATGAATGATAATGGTAACTATAGTGGCAACCGTTATGAGAACTGGTACAAGGGTACCAATGGTGGTGATGGTGCCGGTAAGTCTGAGAGCGGTCAGTTTGCTACAGGTTTTGCCAACAACAAGTTCTATTTCAATAATGAGCGCAACCGTGTCACCCTTTGGCCATACCTCCGTCTTGCAGAGATGTATCTCATCTATGCCGAGGCTCTGGCACAGAATGGTCAGTTGGATAAGGCTATTGATAATGTGAATGTTGTTCGTGCCCGTGTAGGTCTGAAAGGTTTGAAGGAGTCGGATGCTTCCAAGAACTGGTCTGATAAGCAGACAGTTATCGATGCCGTGATGAAGGAACGTGCCGTAGAGCTTGGTTTCGAGGAGACCCGTTTCTTCGACTTGGTTCGTTACCGTCGTGCCGATATCTTCCAGAAGCCTTTGCATGGTCTCCGCATGTATCGCCAGAAGGATGGTCAGGATTATAACTACCAGTGGCAGGGTATCAAGCAAGGTAATGAAGGTTATGAGAAGAGCTATCCAACCCACTACAGATTCGAGAAGTTCGAGATTCGCAACGTGGCTCGTTCATGGTGGACCAACTGGGACAGCAAGTGGTATCTCAATGCCTTCCCTTCTACAGAAATCAACAAGGGCTATGGTTTGACTCAGAACCCTGGATGGTAAAGATAATGTACGATAGATAATGAATAATGGCGTTAGTCCAGGTTGTTCGTTATACATTATAAATTATAAATTTTTCATTGAATAGATATGAAACGACATATATTATTTGCTTCGGTACTTTTGGCTAGCACCTCTGCGTTTGCTCAGAGTGGTAATGTCAGTGGTGTGGTAGTCGACAAGATGGGTAATCCTGTCTCTGGTGCCTTGGTGGAAATTCAAAATAATAAGTTCATTAAGGCTTATACCGATAAGAATGGCGCCTTTGAGATTGGTGCCAGTGCCAACGACGAGTTGGTTATCGATGCTCCAGACCAGTCGAAGAAGACCGTTGCCCTCAATGGCAGCAAGGAAATCAAGGTGGTGATGGATTATGCCAGCCGTCCTGTAGAACTGGGTTTTGGCATCAAGCAGAACGTAGGCGAGTCTACCGTGTCTGTTGCCAGTGCTTCCAACGATGAGTTCAACAAACGTTCTTCCAAGAACATCGGCAACTCATTGCTCAGCGGCAGTGTACTTGGTTTGACAGCCCTTCAGGGCACAGGTGACTATGCATCTTACGAGCCTTCATTCTATGTACGTGGTTTGCAGAGACTTAATGGTTCTTCTCCTCTGATTCTGGTGGATGGTATCGAGCGTAACATCACTTATCTTTCTCCTGAGGAAGTAGAGAATGTCTATGTACTGAAGGATGCTGCTGCAACAGCTCTCTATGGTTACAAGGGTGCCAACGGTGTGGTTAACATCGTGACTAAGCGTGGTAAGTACAAGACCAACGAAATCAAGTTTACTTACGACCATGCCTTCAACTGGGAGGCACGTCGCCCTAAGTTCGTCAATGCCTACGATTATGCTGTAGGATTGAACGAGGCATACGCCAACGATGGTAAGTCTCCACGTTATTCAGATGCAGAGTTGGGCTACTTCAAGAGTGGTGAGTTCCCATATCTCTATCCAAATGTAGACTGGATCAACGAGACTTTCAAGAACAACGGTTCCAGCGATATCTACAATCTGACATTCCGTGGTGGGGGCGAGCGTCTGCGCTACTATACCAATGTCAATTTGATCAGCAATCTGGGCTTCATCGCCCATCCAAAGGAGAATTCCGGTTATTCCACCCAGAATAAATATTCCAAGGGAAGCATTCGCACCAATCTGGATATTGACTTGACTTCAACTACCAAGTTGATGGCAAACATCAGCGGAACCCTGATGGAGGCTTCCCGTCCTGGTTTGTCGAGCGATGACCTCTGGGGCAAGATCTATACCGTTCCTGCAGCAGCCTTCCCTGTCAAGACCGAAGCCGGACTTTGGGGTGGTAACACCACATGGACAGGTTATTACAACCCAGTGGCTCTGACCGAGGGGCGTGCCTACAGCAAGGCTCATACCCGTTCTCTCTTTGCCGACATGACCTTGAGTCAGGACCTTTCTGCCGTAACCGATGGTCTGAGCGTATGGACCCGTTTTGCTTACGATAACATTGCTGCTTACTGGGAGAATCATACCAGAGAATATAAATATGGTATGGATACAGCTACCGAGTGGAAGGATGGCAAACCGACAGCATTCTCTCACTATACAGGAGGTAAGGACGGTACCATGTCAGAGGACAGCAAGCTCGACTGGCAGAACCGCAACTTCAACTTCGGTATCGGTGCCAACTACGATCATACATTTGGCGACCACAGCATCAGCTCTGTATTGATGTGGAACTATGAGTTCCGCAACTGGAACGGTCAGAACAATACCCAGTATCGTACCACAGCTACCCTTTACAACCACTATGGTTATAAGGAGAGATATCTGGCAGATGTTTCCCTGTCTTTGGCAACATCCAACAAGTTGGCTCCAGGTCATCGTACCAATTTCTCGCCAACACTTTCTGCTGCCTGGGTATTGAGCAAGGAGAATTTTATGCAGAATGTATCCTTCATCGATTTCCTGAAGCTCCGTGCTTCATGGGGTATCATCAATCTGGATTATATTCCAGCAGAAGGATATTGGAACCAGACCTTTGGCGGTGGCAACAGCTACTTCGTAGGAAAGGATAATGCAACTTCTTCCGGCGGTTGGTCTGAAGGTCGTCTGGCTTCTACCAATGTGATGGCAGAGCGTGCTACCAAGTATAATGTTGGTATGGATGCTACCGTATTGGTCGGCTTGAACCTGACTGTAGATGGCTACTATCAGCGTCGTGACCGTCAGTGGGTGAATGCTGGTGGTAAGGTTTCTTCTGTTCTTGGTGCTTCCAACCGCTATATCAACGGTGGTATCGTGGATAGCTGGGGTGTAGAACTCGGTGCCAACTATGCCAAGGAAATCGCTAAGGACCTGAAATTGACAGCTGGCGTGAACTACACTTTGGCAAAGAACGAAATCAAGGAAGAATATGAGGAGCCACGTGCTTACGATTATCTGAAGCGTACCGGCAATCCTGTAGGTCAGATCTTCGGTCTTCAGGCTGTAGGTTTCTTCAAGGACCAGGCTGATATCGACCACAGTCCAGCCCAGCAGTTTGCCCAGTGCAAGCCTGGTGACATCAAGTACAAGGATCAGAATGGTGACGGAATCATCAACGGGGATGATGTAGTAAAGATGGGTTACAATACTACCTGTCCTGAGATTTACTATTCTTTCAATCTCGGTCTGGAGTATAAGGGATTAGGTTTCACAGCAACCTTCCAGGGCGCAGCTAACTACAGTGCTTATCTGGACACTCAGTCAATGTACCGTCCTTTGGTAAACAATACCAATATCGGTCAGTACTATTTCGACAACCGTTGGACTTCAGCAACCGCAGAAACAGCCAAGTTCCCTCGTTTGTCTGCTGAGACCAATGACAACAACAACCGATACAACTCTATCTGGTTGGCTGACCGCTCATTCCTCAAGCTGAGAAATGTAGAAGTTTACTACAACTTCCCTAAGTCTCTCTTGGGCGCAACAAAGTTTATCAACAATGCCAAGTTGTATGTTCGTGGTGTAGATTTGCTCTGCTTCGATCATATCAAGGAGTTGGATCCTGAGTGCTATGGTGCAACCTATCCGGTAAACCGTTCTGTATCTCTCGGTCTCGTACTTGGTTTCTAATCATCAACATTAAAAGAATACGACAATGAAAATAAAGAATATATTTGGTGGCATGATTTGCTTGGCATTGCTCGCATCTTGCGGTGATGAGATGGACTATCATGAGTATACCAATTACGATAAGGACTATGTATTTACCAATTTTGATAATACAGTAGGCTTCGTTACCAACATCTATGGTAAGTTGGAGGATGGTTTCGGACCATACGGCAAGGGAATGCTTGCTTCTGCCTGTGATGAGGCTGAATATTCCTGGAAGAACGGTAGCGTACAGGATTTTACCAATGGTGCCTGGAGTGCATTGAATGCCAAGGACAGCTGGAGCAACAACTATTCTGCCATCCGTGCAGCCAACTATTTCCTGACTCACAAGGATGAGTGTGATTTCTCTGACTACAAGTTCAATAAGGACTATGCTGCCCAGATGGCCCGTTTCGAGCGCTTGCAGTATGAGGCTCGTTATCTCCGTGCTTACTTCTACTTCACAGCAGTAGAGAAGTTTGGTGATGTTCCTTTCACTACCGAGGTTTTGAGTGAGGATGAGGCAAATGCCCTTCCACGTACTCCAGCCAAGGAAGTGATGGATTTTATCGTAAGCGAGTGTGATGCTATCGCTGATAAGTTGCCTGTAGATTACTCTACCCTGGGCGATGATGCTGCAGCTAACGAGACCGGACGTGTCAATAAGTTGACCGTTCTTGCTCTCAAGGCTCGTACCTTGCTCTATGAGGCAAGTCCTCTCTTCAATACCACAAGCGATAAGGAGCTTTATCACAAGGCTGCTGTTGCCAGCAAGGTGGTTATCGACGAGTGCGAAAAGGCTGGTTTGAAGCTGGGTAAGTACTCTGATCTTTGGGGGTCTAACAACTGGCAGGCTAAGGAGGTTATCTTCGCCCGCCGTGTAGGTTCTCAGAATGGTTTCGAGTATAACAACTATCCACGTGGCTTGGAGAATGGTAATGGTGGCAACTGTCCTACCCAGACTCTTGTAGATGCTTACGAGATACAGAAAACCGGCAAGCTCTGGAACGAGGAGGGAAGCGGTTATAATGCAGCCAATCCATATGCTGGTCGTGACCCACGTTTTGCTATGACCATCGCCGTAAACGGTGAGAAGAAGTGGCCTTCATACAATGGTGAAGCCCTGGAGACTTACTATGGTGGTAAGAATGGTGAGCCTATCGTGGGTGCTACTCCTACAGGATACTATCTGAAGAAGTATTGCGATGGTTCTGTCAACATCTCTTCAGTCAACAGCACCAATTCTCCTCATGCCTGGATTATGTTCCGCCTGGGCGAGTTCTATCTCAACTATGCTGAGGCTACCTTCAAGTATCTTGGCAG